>TARA_R100000306_G_scaffold12304_2_pt1 | contig 13293 bp, 10 predicted proteins | sample TARA_R100000306 | Tara Oceans TARA_R100000306 (sample SAMEA2620824) | marine metagenome | biome: marine biome (ENVO:00000447); feature: mesopelagic zone (ENVO:00000213); material: "saline water (ENVO:00002010), including plankton (ENVO:xxxxxxxx)" | depth 1000 m | reverse complement strand
GTCACCAATTGCTTTAGACCTAAAGGCCCGCGGTGGTGTAATTTGTCTGTACTAATTGCTAATTCTGCACCTACGCCCATTTGTCCGCCATCGGTGAATCGGGTAGAGGCATTGTGGTATACTGCTGCACTGTCTATGTGTTCCATAAACTTTTTAGCAGCTTCTTTGTCTTCGGTTAGAATAGCGCTGGAGTGACCACCACTATAATGGTTAATCTTTTCAATCGCATCATCTAAACTGTCAACGGCACCAATAGCAATTTTAAGTGCTAAAAACTCTTCAAACCAAACTTTTTTATCTAGAATGACTTCAGAGTCTGTCAGTACTTTTTTCACTTCGTCATCTACAATTACTTCAACTTTTGAAGCCGTAAGTACTTTTTTCAATTCTTGAAGCTTCTCTTCGTAGTTTGGTAAGTTTTTGTCAACTAACACCTTATCAAGTGCATTACATCCTGAAATTTTATCAGTTTTCGCATTGATAATAACTTCAATTGTTTTTTTCCAGTCAGCATCTTTGTGTACATAAAGGAAGTTGTTTCCTCTACCGCTAATTAAAACCGCGCATTTGGCGTGTTCTTTCACAAACTGAATTAATCGCTCACCACCACGTGGTACAATTAAATCTAACTGTTCATCAGGATTTCGCAAGAATTCTTGCGTTTGTTCACGGTTCATTTGCAGCATCTTGATCCAATCTTTTGTAAGATTGTTTTCTTTTAAGGCTTGATGCCAGCAATCTACCAATATCACATTACTGTGATAGGCTTCTTTACCACCTTTCAGCAATATTTTATTATTGGCTTTAAATGCAAGTACAGCAGCTTCAATAGTTACATCTGGTCTTGATTCATAAATAATCATGATCGTCCCAAATGGTGCTGTTCTATTATTAATCTCAAGTCCACTGTCTAATGTAAGACTTGAAATCTCTTTATTTACAGGATCTTCTTGGTTTTTAACTTCTGAAATGGCTTTTATCATGCCATCTACCTTCGCATCGTTTACCACCAAGCGATCATATAAAGCTTGGTCATCTCTAGTAAAAGCTTCTAAATCCTTTTTATTGGCTTCTAATATATCTCCTCTTCTCTTATCGAGAATAGAGATCATACTTTCCAGTACGTTGTTTTTTGTTTTTGTGTCTATCAATTGCATATTTCTTTCTTTCTAAATTTATAATTAGTTTGTATTATGCGTAAAAACGGGTTCCTACGTCTTTACCTTCTAATAGCTCAACAATTACGTTTTTACGCTTTCCATTGGCTATAAAGGTTGGAATGTCTTTGCGAGCTGTTTCTTTTGCTATTTTCAGTTTAGACTTCATACCACCACGACCTTCGCCTTCACCTTTTTCATTTTTCTGAACATATTTCTCCACGTTTTGGTTGTGGCGAACTTGTGCCAGTTTTTCTGAATCATCATCATCTGGATGACCGGTATATAGGCCATCAGTATCTGTTAACAAGATTAATGCATCAGCCTGGGTTAATTCGGCTACTAAGCTTGCCAACTCATCATTATCACTGAACATGGACATTTTTAAGGAAACAGCGTCATCCTCATTTGCAATAGGTACAACGCCTTCATTCATTAACCCTTCATAACAATTAATCATGTTTTCACGGTGTTTGCCTGGTGCAAAATCACGTTTGGTGGCCAATACCTGTGCACAACGCATTCCGTGATCGTGGAACAGGCTGTAATAATGGCGCATCATACGCGGTTGTCCAACTGCAGAGAATATTTGCCTACGGGTTGAAGGGTCGTCAGAAGAGCAATCTCCTAACACTTCCTTTCCGGCAATTGCAGATCCTGAAGAGACCAAAATAGGCTCAATATCATTTTCGTACAATTCGGCAATTTGTCGAACCAACTCATTTAAAATTGGTCCTACAATGCGATTGTCCTTATTCGTCATAACGTTGGTTCCTACTTTTATAACCACTCGTTTTTTACTCATGTTGTTTGTTTTAATTTTTGGTTTATTGTCCAAGCTCTGTAGCTCGGTTAAATGCTGCATATGCAGCTTCTTTAATTAATTCTTTAATATTATTGTCTTCCATAGAATCTAATGCGGCACGAGTTGTTCCTCCTTTTGAAGCAACTCTATCCATCCAACTGTTTGGCGATAGATCTGAATCGTTGAAGAGTGCAACAGCGCCTTCAAATGTTTGGGAAACCAATACTTTCGAATCGTTTTCTGAAAAGCCCATTTTTAAGGCTGCTTCCAGCATTGATTGCATAAAATAGAAAACATATGCAGGACCACTTCCTGAAATACCAGTAGAGGCATTTATAAAGTTCTCATTTTCTACGTGAATGGCCTCGCCGGTGGTATCTAATAAGTTGCGAACCATAATAAGTTCTATGCGGCTTACTTCTTTAGATTCAGTAAACGAAGTAACTCCTTTACCCACCTTTGCTGGTAAATTGGGCATTGTACGGATTACCTTTTTAACGCCCAATCCTTTTTGAATGCTTTCTATAGTAATTCCAGCCATTAAAGAAACAAAAACCTGATCTTGATTAACCTGATCTTTCATGGTTTTAAAAAGGTCTTCACTATGGTATGGTTTTACCGCAACAAAAACTACATCTGCTTTTGGCAGACAGTCTTCTAAGTTTTCATACGCATCAAAATGCGGAATGGCACTCAATGCTTCCGTTTTTTCTGGTGAAACATCAAATATCATTAAATTTCTTCTGTTCAAGTAAGGCGATTTTGCCATACCTTCGGCGTAGGTTAATCCCATATTTCCTGCACCAATAACTAATACTTTCATAATTTTATTTAATTGTTTGGTCTATAGGGTGCAAGGACCATACGAGAAACCTTAGTATTTGAAATATTCGGAATTATTTGATGATTTATTCCAATAAACTCAACAGATACAATGGTTAAGCTCTTTTCATTAATTAATTGTTAATTTTTTAACTGAAAACCGTTTAGTGCAGAAATGACAGTATTTGTCTGCCATTATGGGTATTCTGCTATAATGGCAGGATTTTCAAGTATGAATTTTTTATTCTCTGAAAGAAATAGATGTTGCCTATTTGATATAATATTGTTTCTTTGTTCTGAATTTGTAGTAAAAATATTACTAACCATAAATATCAATAATGAAACCTATACGATTAAAAATTATATTGTTTACAGTTCTTTTTTTCACCGTGCTTTATTCAGGGAACGCGCAGGATAAAATTAATGAAACTTTGACCCAAAAAAATGAAATTAAACTTAATGTAGGATACCTTATAGCGGGATTGCCGGAGGTGACTTATGAAAGGTATTTAAGTGATGAAACTGCAATTGGTCTTTCAGTTGCTTTTTCGGTTGAAGAGGATATTGATTACAAATTTATTGCTGTCCCTTATTTCAGATTTTATTTTGGTAAAAAAAGCAATGCAGGTTTTTTTGTTGAAGGAAATGCTGGTCTCTTTTCTCAAGAGTATGAAAGTTATCGAGATTTTGATCCAAACACGGGCTATGTAAACGTGAGAAATGAAACTGAACTGGGATTAGGTTTAGGAATGTCAGTTGGTGGCAAATTTGTCACCAAAAAGGGTTGGATGGTAGAACTTGTTGGGGGGTTGGGTCGTAATTTTGCCAATTCCGATATGCTAAGTGAATTATACCCCAGACTTGGTGTTTCCATTGGTAAGCGTTTTTAAAAAGTCGCTTCTTAACTTTATTTAAAACTTCAAAAAAAAACGCCTTCGATATCGAAGGCGTTTTTAAAATGTATAAAAAAGAAAACTTAGTCTCTTCTTTTATTATCACGGTTTCGGTTGTCGCGACCTCTATTGTTGTCACGGCTTCCGCCACTGCTTTTACGCTCTTGATAACCTTCTGGTTTTGGCTCAAGCGCTTTTTTAGAAACTTTCTCTTTTCTAGTTCGCTTATCAATACCAAAGTATTTCACGTCGATCACATCACCCATATTTACTACATCGGTAACATTGTCGGTACGGTCCCAAGCTAGTTCAGAAATGTGCAATAATACTTCATTGCCAGGTGCTTCAACATATTCAACTACAGCTCCAAAATCAAGTATCTTGATTACTTTAACTTCGTAAACGCTTCCTACTTCAGGTTTAAAGGTAATCGAGTCAATTTTAGCTAATACAGCATCGATTCCTTCTTGTCCAGTTCCAAGAATTTCAACAATTCCTTCTTCTGTTTCAGGATCTTCATTAATAACAATAGTTGTATCTGTTTCTTTTTGAAGCTCTTGAATTACTTTTCCGCCTGGGCCAATTAAAGCTCCAATATATTCATTTGGAATTTTAACTGTAACCATTTTTGGTGCGTGTGATTTTACATCTGCATTTGGTGCAGAAATAGTGTCAGTTAACTTCTCAAGAATATGTAATCTTCCATCTGCAGCTTGTTTTAAAGCTTTCACAAGAATTTCATATGAAAGACCTTTTACTTTAATGTCCATTTGGCAAGCGGTGATACCATCTGCCGTTCCGGTTACTTTAAAGTCCATATCACCTAAGTGATCTTCATCTCCTAAAATATCAGAAAGTACTGCGTATTTTCCAGACTCTGCATCAGAAATTAATCCCATTGCAATACCAGAAACAGGTTTCTTTAATTGCACACCAGCATCCATTAAAGCCATAGTACCACTACACACAGTAGCCATAGAAGAAGAACCGTTAGATTCTAATACTTCTGAAACAACACGAACAGTATACGGACAATCTTCAGGGATCATACCTTTTAACGCACGTTGTGCTAAGTTACCGTGACCGATTTCTCTACGAGATGTCCCGCGGATTGGTCTTGCTTCTCCAGTACAGAATGGTGGGAAGTTATAGTGAAGGTAGAATGTTTCTTCGCCTTCGTACGACGGCATGTCAATCTGGTTAGCTTCTCTCGAAGTACCCAAAGTAACCGTTGCCAATGCTTGTGTTTCCCCTCGTGTAAAAATAGAAGAACCGTGTGTTGATGGTAAGTAGTCTACTTCACACCAGATTGGTCTAATTTCGTCTGTTCTTCTACCATCTAGACGCATTCCTTCGTTTAAGGTTAGGTCGCGAATGGCAGCTTTTTCAGTTTTACGGTAATAATCTGAAACTAAATCACCAAATTCTTCTAATTCTTCTTCGGAAAAAGTGGCTTTGATTTCTTCTTTTATTTCAGAAAATGCTGCGCCTCTTTCGTGCTTTGAAGAGCCTGCTTTAGCTACGGCGTATACTTTGTCGTATGCCATATCATGGATTTTCTTTTCTAGATCAGCATCTTCATTTCCTTCTGTTTCGTATTCACGCACTTCTTTTCTACCAAAGGCGTCAGCTAAACGCATTTGTGCGTCTATCTGGTTTTTAATGTGTTCGTGAGCGAACTTAATGGCTTCTACCATTTCTTCTTCGCTAATTTCCTTCATTTCACCTTCGACCATCATTACAGATTCTGCTGAAGCTCCAATCATCATATCAATGTCAGACTCTGCTAATTGTGAACGACTTGGGTTAATAATGAATTCACCGTTTACACGGCCTACGCGTGCTTCAGAAATAGCACATTCAAAAGGGAAGTCAGAAAGTTGAATCGCTGCAGATGCGGCCAATCCAGCCATGGCATCTGGCATAACGTCATCATCGTGTGACATTAACTGAATCATCACTTGTGTTTCAGCGTGATAATCTTTTGGAAATAATGGGCGCAAAACACGGTCTACTAAACGCATGGTTAAAACTTCACCATCACTAGGTCTTGCTTCTCTTTTGAAGAAACCACCTGGGTAACGTCCTGATGCAGCAAATTTTTCACGGTAATCTACCGTTAAAGGAAGAAAAGGAAGGTCTTTTTGTTCGTAGTTAGAAACTACAGTACAAAGCAACATACATTTTCCAGATTGTACAACAACAGAGCCGTGGGCCTGTTTTGCTAGTTTTCCGGTTTCGATAGAGATTTCTCTACCATCACCAAGGTCTATAACCTCTTTAAATACTTTAGGTATCATATTGTTTTTCATTGTTGTGCACCCCGAAATGTATCGGAAGAGTATGCACAGTTAAAATTGGTCGATGTCCGGTTGTCGGACAAAAGTTGTGTTGTTGTGGTGACCAATGAAAAACCTAAGGGTAGCTTTTCTATGTTTTTCTATTTTTAATAGAAAAAATCAAAAAAGGGGCTAAAAAAGCCCCTTAAAAATAATTACTTACGTAATCCTAATTCTTTAACAATTGCACGGTATCTTAAAATATCTTTTTTCATTAGATAATCAAGAAGCGATCTACGCTTACCTACTAACTTTACCAAAGATCTTTCTGTGTTGAAATCTTTCTGGTTAGTTTTAAGGTGTTTTGAAAGGTGCTCAATACGTTGTGTAAACAAAGCGATTTGCCCTTCGGTAGAACCGGTGTCTTTTTCAGACTTTCCGTGTTTTTTGAATAATTCTTTTTTCTCTTCTGCAGTTAAATACATGCCAATATTATTAAAATGATTTTTATGTACTGAATACCATTTTGGTAATCAAGCGGCAAAGATAAGCTAAAAAATGATAAATATCCCTTTAATGCTATTGTTTTTTAATAGTTGAAATTTTGTAAATTTGCATCGTGAAAATAAAATTTCTACATAGTTTTTTTTCTTTTCTATTGGCAATATTAATTTTATTGTCAACTAGTTCTTTTACTATAAAAAAGCATTTTTGTAGTGGATCCCTTATAGATTCGGCAGTTTTTACTCAAGTAGAAAAATGTTTCAAGGAGCCTTGTTCTGATTCTTCTAAAGAAATCCCTGTTGTACAGCCCGATTGTTGTGATGATGTTCTAGATATAGTTGAGGGACAAGAAGTTGTTATTCATAAAAAAATTGATGATTTAGATTATCAACAGCAACTGTTCCTATTAGCTTTTTCAGAATCATACTCCTACATTTTTGAAAGCTCGTCAAGACAGGTTGTTCCTCATAGACATTACATTCCACCTATTTTGGTGCGTGACTTTCAAGTTTTCCATCAACACTTTTTAATTTGATTTTTAAATTTTATGAAATCAAGATAGTTCTCTTTTCTTCTTTGAAGACTTGAGAAGCTATCTTCTAGAAGCCTATCCATAAAATTTTTAAATTAAATAATGAAAAATATAATAATAATTTTAGTTATATCTTTCCTTCCTATACTTACACTTTCTCAAACTCAAGTAGAAGGTGTCGTTTATGAGGGGGAAACAAACAAACCACTTTTAGGGGCTAATGTATATTGGCTCGATACAGAAGTAGGGGTGGTAACAGATTTTGACGGAAAGTTTTCAATCCCATATAAAAAATCCTACAAAAAGCTTGTTGTGAGTTATGTAGGGTTTACTTCAGATACTTTAGATGTGGTAAATCCCACAAAAAAATTGAAAGCAACTTTAAGTCCCAAGAGTAGTTTAGACGAAGTAAAACTAGTTGCCAGAAAAAAAGCAACTTCAAGATCCTATATAGAAGCTCAAAATATAATTAACGTAAGTAGTGACGAATTGTTAAAAGCTGCTTGTTGTAATTTATCTGAAAGTTTTGAAACCAACCCTTCTATTGACGTAAATTTTGCCGATGCTATTTCTGGAACCAGACAGATAAAAATGTTGGGCTTAACAAGTCCATATATTCTTATCGCTATGGAAAATATTCCTACAGTGCGAGGAGCAGCTCAAGCTTATGGGTTGACATTTACACCAGGCACTTGGGTGGAAAGTATTCAAATAACCAAAGGAGCTGGAAGTGTTGTAAATGGTTATGAAAGTATTGCAGGACAAATTAACGCAGAACTACAAAAGCCTACTAAAGACGATAAGCTCTTTGTTAATCTATATGGAGCTAGCAGTCAGCGATTCGAGTTAAATACACATTATAACACCAAAGTAAGTGATAGGTGGAGTACAGGTATTTATTTGCATGGGAACACACATCAAGAAAAACATGATGTAAATCATGATAACTTTTTAGATATGCCCCTATACAATCAGGTTAATGTAATGAACCGCTGGCAATATACCGATACTGAAAATGGTTTTGTAGGTTTCTTAAATGTAAGATATCTTAATGACGAAAAGCAAACTGGAGAGTTGGATTTTGACCCAGATACCGATAAGCTAACCACCAATGCTTGGGGAAGCGAAATTGAAACCGAACGGTACGACTTTTCGGGGAAATTTGGGTATGTAAATCCAGAGTTGCCTTGGCGAAGTGCCGGTTTGCAATTTGCAATAAGCAACCATCAACAAAACTCATATTTTGGTTTACGAACCTATAATATTGAACACAGCAGCATCTATTCAAATTTCACCTATAATTCAATTATTAGTGATTCGCGACATAAAATTAAAACTGGAATTAGCTTTACTTACGATAAGTATGATGAGTTGGTAGAAACCACTTCTTTTAATCGCATAGATAATTCAATAGGCGCCTTTTTTGAGTATAACTTTGATGATTTAGAAGACATTAATGTAACTGCAGGCTTGCGTGTTGATAACCATAATAGGTTAGGGGTTTTTGTAACGCCAAGAATACATGCAAAATACACACCTTGGGATAAATCTGCGTTTAGAGCCTCTATAGGAAGAGGGAAGCGTTCGGCAAACATATTTGCAGAAAACCAAAACCTCTTCGCTACTTCCAGAAATATTATTATCAATCCTTCTGCTGAAGGAAATATCTATGGTTTAGAACCAGAAATTGCTTGGAACTATGGCGTTTCCTATCTTCAAGGGTTTAATTTATTTGGAAAGAAAGCAGATATAACGTTTGATTTTTATAGAACTGATTTTCAAAATCAAGTAGTGGTAGATTGGGAAAATTCACAAGAAATTAATTTTTACAACTTAGAAGATGAAAGTTTTGCAAACAGTTTTCAAACCGAATTTAATTATAACCCATTTACAGGTTTTAATACGCGTCTAGCTTATAAATATTACGATATAAAAACGAAGTATCAAACGGGTGAAAAGATTAAACCTTTAACGGCGCAACATCGTTTTTTTGCAAACGCATCGTACGAAACACCTATTAAAAATAATAGTAAATGGAAATTTGATGTAACCTATAATTGGTTAGGTAAACAACGGTTTCCTTCTACACAAAACAATCCGGTAGCGTTTCAATTACCAAATTTTTCACCCAACGTTAATACGTTGAATGCGCAAGTAACTAAAGTGTTTTCGCCAAAATTTGAAATATATATAGGAGGTGAGAATGTAACCAATGTAAAACAAAACAACCCTATTTTAGGGGCAGACAACCCATTTGGCCCAAACTTTGACAGTACATTTGTATATGGTCCAATTTTTGGAAGCCTTTATTATGCAGGGTTAAGATATAGAATTAAGTAATAAACCTTAAAATTTATAAAATATGAAAACAGCTATAAGTATATTCATTTTGTTCATCACAACAGTAACTTTTGCACAGAATAAAAACGCAAGAACTTCTTTAGAGGTTGATGGCGTTTGTGGCATGTGTAAAGAAAGGATAGAGAAAGCAAGCATTAAAACCAAAGGCGTAAAAAGTGCAATTTGGGATGTCCAGACTCATGAACTTAAATTGATTTACAACGAAAATAAAACCAATTTAGACGCTATTAAAGAAAACATCTTAGCAGTAGGGCATGACGTAGAAGAATTAAAAGCTACGGACGAAGCTTATAATAGTGTTCACCCTTGTTGTAAGTATAGAGATGAAGCTATAAAAGACGATCATAAAGAAGAAAAAAAAGATGGAGATGGTCAAAAATAATTAAAGATAATTATAAAAAAAGCAGCCAAATTTGGCTGCTTTTTTTATGCTGTCTTTTCTCGCATAGGTCTATTTAGAACTAAATCTAAATATTGATTTACACGAGTTTTTAAATCTTTACGGTGCGTAATAAAATCTAAAAAGCCATGTTCTTTTAAAAACTCTGCGGTTTGAAACCCGTCTGGTAGTTCTTGGCCTGTAGTATCTCTTACTACTCGTGGCCCGGCAAAACCAATTAAAGCACCTGGTTCGCTAATATTTATATCTCCCAACATAGCAAAGGAAGCGGTTGTCCCTCCTGTAGTAGGATCAGTACATAAAGAAATGTATGGAATACCGGCATCTGACAATTGTGCTAATTTAGCACTTGTTTTTGCCAATTGCATTAAAGAAAGGACGGCTTCCATCATACGGGCACCACCACTTTTTGAAATAATCATTAGTGGGATTTTCTTTTTCAGCGAATAATCTGCCGCTCGGGCAATTTTTTCGCCCACTACGCTTCCCATGGAACCGCCAATAAAGCTAAAATCCATACAGGCAACCACTAAATCTTTACCCATAGATTTTCCTACAGCCGTACGTGCTGCATCCTTAAGACCGGTTTTCTTTTGGGCATCTTTTAAACGATCTGGATATTTTTTCTTGTCCTCAAACTTTAAAGGATCTTTAGAAGTTAAGTTTTTATCTAGCTCTTTGTACTTATTGTTGTCAAAAAGCAATTCAAAATATTCATTGCTTCCTATCCTAACGTGGTAGCCATCTTCAGGGCTTACGTAAAAGTTTTTTTCAAGCTCTTCAGAATCAACAATTTTTCCTGTTGGAGACTTATACCATAATCCTTTTGGGACGTCTTTTTTCTCTTCGGTAGGGGTTTGAATTCCTTTTTTAGTTCTTTTAAACCAAGACATAGTTGAGGAGTTTTAAGGTTATAATGTGTTTACGTTGTTAAGGTCTTCAAAAGCCTTTTCCAATCGTTTTTTGAAAGTTAATTCGCCTTCGCGCAACCACTTTCTTGGGTCGTAATATTTTTTATTGGGCACTTCGTCGCCCTCAGGATTTCCTATTTGTGTTTTTAAATAGTCAATGTTTTTGGTTACGTAATCGCGAACCCCTTCGTTAAAGGCATATTGTAAATCGGTGTCTATGTTCATTTTAATAACTCCGTAGCCAATTGCTTCTCTTATTTCTTCAACTGTAGAACCGCTTCCGCCGTGAAAAACAAAATCAATAGGGTTGTGGTCGGTGTTAAATTTTTTCTGAACATACTCTTGCGAGTTTTTAAGAATGATCGGAGTTAACTTCACATTCCCTGGCTTGTAAACGCCGTGAACATTTCCGAAGGCAGCAGCAATTGTGAACTGATCGCTTACTTTCATAAGCTCTTCATACGCATAGGCTACTTCTTCAGGCTGGGTGTACAGTTTTGAAGAATCTACATCTGTATTGTCAACACCATCTTCTTCACCACCTGTAATACCTAATTCAATTTCGAGCGTCATTCCCATTTTGCTCATGCGTTTCAAATATTTTTTCGAAATTTCAATGTTTTCCTCAAGAGGTTCTTCTGAAAGATCAATCATATGCGAGCTGAACAGTGGCTTTCCTTTTTCTTTATAAAATTGCTCTCCAGCATCCAGTAAACCATCAATCCAAGGTAATAATTTTTTTGCAGCGTGATCAGTATGTAAAATAACCGTCGCTCCGTACGCTTCTGCTAAATCATGAATGTGTTTTGCACCGGTAACACCGCCTAAAATAGCGGCTTTTTCGTTTTCGTTGCTCAGCCCTTTACCTGCATTAAAATAAGCACCTCCGTTAGAAAATTGTATAATTACGGGCGAGTTTAGTGCAGCAGCCGTTTCCATAACGGTATTGATGGTATTGGAACCAACAACATTTACTGCAGGCATAGCAAAGCCTTTTTCTTTAGCGTATTGGTGTATTTTTTGAACTTCGCGTCCGGTTGCTACTCCAGGCTGGATGGAATGATTCATAGTTTAAGTTATTTTACCACAAAAGTAAGAATTTTTAGTGGTTTAGAAGGGATAGTTTATACCTATATTATAGACTGCATTTTGAAAATTATAATCTTTAAACCATCGTTCGCCAACTGGTCTGGCAGGATCGTGTGTTTTAAAGCCTATGTCAAACCTGAGCACAAAAAAACCAAAGTCATACCGTAACCCAAAACCAGATGCAACTCCCAGTTCTTTTAAGTCTTGAATACCTTCAAACTTAAATGCCTCTCTATCTTCATTGTCAAGAACGTTCCAAATATTACCAGCATCAATAAAAAATGCTCCTTTAAATGCTCCTAAAATGGTATAGCGGTATTCTAAGTTGAAAGCTAATTTAAAGTTTGCTTCATTAAAATCTAAAATACCACCACTACTTCCAGGGCCTAAGTCATAAGCACGCCAACCTCTATTGTCATTGGCGCCACCAGCAAAATAACTTCTTGTAAAGGGTATGCTGTTACTGTTTCCGTATGGTATCGCAATACCCCCAAAAGCCCTAGCGGCAAGAATATTGTCATCGTTTAGTGCCCAATGTTTTATGTATTCGGTTTCCCCTTTTATGTATTGTGAATAGGCAACCCCCAAGGTTTCGTAATTACCGTTTGTATTTTTTTCTTGCCCGGTTGCTCTAGAGGCGAGTGATAAAAAATTACCAGCACTTTCCAGTTTCCATCGTAACCTTGAAAAGTTATTGTCGTAAATATTTTCGCGGGTGTCACGTGTCCAGGTAAAATTTGAGGCGAAAATAAGGTTGTCTTCCGTAAGTCTAAATTTACGTTCTGCTATACCCAAAACTTCGGCGTAAATTTCAGAAGAAACTGAGTTGGGAAGACTTCTATCCAATATATCGTCAATAAATTGATTGGCTTCATCTGGAATACCAAGTTTTGGGTCTCCGGTAGGATCACCCATAAAGTCATAACCTATCTCTTCAGCAATTTCATTTAATCGACTATAGGTATTTTGATATACATTGAAATAGTTGTCTGTTCTAAGATTACGAACATATTGTACGTTCGCTAAGTTAAATTGATTGGTTCTGATTTTTGAAGGTTTCCAACGGTAATTGAAAATGGCATTTATATTTTGTCTATCAAGTCCTATGTTATTTTGTGCACTGAAACCAACACTAATTTCAGTGGTAGGGGACATATATTTTGGTATTATCTTGTCGGTATCTATAGGGAACAAAATTCTAGGAAACGATAGTTTTACATCACCACCCACATCTGATGTGTTAAAAAAACTTCCGCCTTTATCTGCTGAGGACCCTACGCTACCACGACCAGAAATTTCTAATATTTCAGCACCTCTAAAAACATTTCTAATCTGAAACGTGGAGCTAAAACCAATTCCGAATTGTTGAATGGTTGAGGTGTAAGCATCAAAATCGACCCCTAAATTATATTTCTTTCTTGGTGTGAGTAGGATTGTGGTTATTAGTTTTTTCCCTGTGCTGTCCCTTGGGTATTCTTGATAGGTAATATTAGGATATTTAAATACCTTCAGGTCGTTTATTTGGTTATACGTTAATGTT
>TARA_R100000306_G_scaffold2895_1_pt1 | contig 13367 bp, 10 predicted proteins | sample TARA_R100000306 | Tara Oceans TARA_R100000306 (sample SAMEA2620824) | marine metagenome | biome: marine biome (ENVO:00000447); feature: mesopelagic zone (ENVO:00000213); material: "saline water (ENVO:00002010), including plankton (ENVO:xxxxxxxx)" | depth 1000 m | reverse complement strand
ATCTGGCCACCGGTGATCGGGCCCCAGCGAAGGGTCTGGTTACTGGTGCGCACCTCGAGCAAGGGTGCCAGTGCCGAACTCAGGCGACTGGTCGGCGGGTCCATGCGATTCGGGCAGGCCCCTTCAACGCGAATACCGTCCAGAAGCACATCCACCCGCTCCTGGCTTTGACCACGAATCACCGGTTCCAGGCCGCGACCTCCCATTCGGGAGAGCGACACTGAGGGATCAGAGGACAAACGTTCAACGGGCTCTGAAGCCAACGTACTCGAGGCCTCTTCTATGCTCTGCCCCTCAGTAACATGAATGACCGGCAAGTCGGGAGAACTCTCCTGGGCCAACACTCCGGCGGGCAAGGAAACCAATCCCGCAGCACACAATCCGATGAAACGCGTTCCAATTACCGTCGCCATACAACCTTATCCTGACCAGCTCTGATAGTTGGCGCCAATCATAAACATCAGCCGGCGCCAGCGCCTGAGACCAAATGCCGCATCCCCTCGGAGGTATTACCGCGTATCCCGATGGAAAAAAACGCTAGAATGCCCGCTATGGAATGGCTGACCCACTCACAGACCGGATTTCAACAGACTGCCCGCTATCTGCTGGGCATGCGTCTGGCTATTGTTGCGCTGCAGCTTATTTCGATCGCCGTGGCGGAAACCATGGTAACCCTGGCCCATCGGGCTGAAGCGGTTATCCTGCCCCTCGCCTATGGGGTTATGGCAACCCTGGCCTGGCTCTGGTTTACCCGTCGCCCACCGCGCTCGACACAGGCCGTCAGCCTGGTGCTGATTGTCGATTTGCTTTTGATCGGAGTCTGGCTTTACCTGACGGGCGGCTATACCAACCCCCTGGTTTCTCTGTTGCTGCTGCCTATCGCCGTTGCCATTGTGCTGGTGCCACTGGGCCAGAGCATTGCCGTTACCGTCGCCGGCGTTGCGGTTTATACCTCCCTGGTGATCTGGCATACGCCGGTCACCCATGGACATCACAACGCCAACCTGGCCCAGTTACACCTGGTCGGCATGTGGGTGACCTTCGCCACAACCGCTGCCATCCTGCTGCTGGTTGTCGGTGCCCTGGCACGTCGCCTGCGCCAGCAACAGGCCCAGCTCGCACAGATACGGGAAACCCGGCTGCGAGATGAGCAGATCATCGCCCTCGGACTGTCGGCTGCTGCAGTGGCACATCGCCTGGGGACGCCGCTGAACACCATGACGCTGCTGGTGGAGGAAATGAAATCCGCTGCCCCGGTCGGCGACCCCATCACCGACGACCTCGCACTGATGGAAAGTCAACTGGGCCTGTGCACGACCCACCTGCAACAGCTGTCTTCGGCGGCCGTGCAGGCCAAGACCGCGCAACTGGAAACCCTGCCAGCCCGGGACTGGGTGGCACGTCTTCGGGAATCCGCTACCCTGCTTTGGCCGGGTGCCGCCATTGAATGGCGTCAGCCTGTGCCGGACTGCCCGGTTGCCGTGGACGCCACCCTTGATCAGGCCGTTCTGAATGTGTTGGCCAACGCAGTAACAGCCAGCCCGTCCTGGGTCGCCGTTGCAGCCAGTGAGGGTGCCGATGGCCGGCTGGAGCTGGTTGTCGAGGACCATGGTGATGGCCTGGAATCCACCCCGGAAGGTACGCTCGGGGACAAGGTAGTCAGTTCGGAGAATGGGCTCGGAGTTGGCCTTTTCCTTTCCAACGCCACCATCCAGCGTCTTGGAGGCACACTGAAAGCCCGGGGTAGTGCGGACGGTACCACCATCATCATAGAGCTGCCGATAACGGCAGCGACCAACGGCCTAGCGGGAGAACAGGCGTGAGCAAACAACAGGCGTGGCTGCTTATTGATGACGATGACGCCTTTCTGCAGGTGCTTCAGCGCTCACTCGGACGCCGGGGCATCGAAGCGAAGCTTGCCCACGGGCATCAGGAAGCAAAAACCGCCCTGCTGGAGGGAACCTTTCACCGATGCGTACTGGATCTGAACCTGGCCGGCGAAAGCGGCCTGCAGCTTCTGCCAGAGATTCTGGACATGCATCCGGATCTGGAAATCCTGGTGCTCACCGGTTACGGCAGTATCGCCACGGCGGTCGAAGCCATGCGCCGTGGCGCGGTGAACTATCTGTGCAAACCGGTAACGGTCAACCAGCTGCTGGCCGGATTCGAGCCGATTGATGCACCGCCGGATCTCCGGGCGGAGCCGCCCTCGGTCGAGGAAATGGAGTGGGAGCACATCCAGCGGGTTCTCAACGAAAACGAGGGCAACGTCTCTGCCACCGCCCGCGCCCTGAACATGCATCGACGTACACTGCAACGAAAGCTTCAGAAGCACTCGCGCTGGCGCTGACCTATACCCATAGGTATTTGGCGCAAAACTGACATTTATCAATTCACCTAGACCATTTACCCATGGTTTTTCAGGGCCATTCCGGTAGCATGCCCTGACATTTGCGACAGGTCTCACAGGGAGGAGAGTTCGTAAATTTACACACCGGAGTACACGTTACTGACTCTCATGCCCAGATCCCCCACGACGCTTACACCACCCTCAGACATCGACCCCAAGCGCCTGGCCATGGTTGCGGCGGTTACGCCCAATTTTCTGGTGATGCTGGATGATGCCGGCCGCATTGAATGGGTTAACCCCAGCTTTGAGGAACACACGGGGTATCAGCTTGAGGAGGTGCGCGGATGCCTCCCAAAGGAAGTGCTTTACGGGCCGGACACCGACCCCGAAACCATCAAGCGCATTAACCAGAAGCTGCATCGGGCCGAAATCATTGAAGAAGACATTCTTCACTACACCAAAGCGGGACAGCCCTACTGGGTGCATACCTATTGCGTTCCGATAGGTACAGAGCAGGGCGTTGACCCTGGTTATATCGCCATTCAGAACAACATCTCCGACAGGAAGAACAGCGAGCGGGGCCTGCGGATCGCGGCCAGCGTGTTCGACCGCAGCCACGAAGCCATCCTGATCACCGACCAGTCGAACCGGATCCTGGATGTGAATCCCGCGTTTTCGCGGATTACCGGCTATAGCCGGCAGGAGGTTCTGGGCCTCAACCCGGCGATTCTCAGCTCCGGCCGACATTCCGGGGAATACTACCGGTCCATGTGGCGTACCATCGAGAAAACCGACCACTGGCGGGGCGAAATCTGGAACCGCCGGAAAAACGGTGAAGAGTTTGTGGAACTGCTATCCATCAGCCGCGTGCATCTGGAAGAACCCGGGCAGTATTACCATGTGGCGGCCTTCTCGGACATCACCGCACTCAAGAACCATGCGCGCGAACTCGACCGGGCGGCCAACTACGACGATCTGACCGGCCTGCCCAACCGCCAGTTGCTGGAAGAGCGACTGCGCACAGCCCGCAGCCACGCCGACCGGCAACATCGCAGCGTGTCGGTGTGCTATCTGGACCTCGACGGCTTCAAGGGTATCAATGACAAATGGGGGCAGTCGGCCGGTGACCAGACCCTGCGCACCCTGGCCGAGCGACTGACCCGTGCGCTGCGCAGCGGCGACACCGTTGCCCGGATCGGTGGCGACGAATTTGTCCTCCTGCTGCAGGGCGATGACAACCACGAAGCGGTTTATCAGCGCATTCTGGCCACCGTCGGCGATCCGGTAACGGTGGGCGATCAGAATGTTTCACTCACGGCCAGCCTCGGCATTACCCGCTACCCGGAAGATGGATCAGACGCCGAAGGTCTGATTCGGCATGCCGATCAGGCCATGTACTCCGCCAAGGAAAAAGGCCGCAATCAGTATCACTTGTTCGATCCCGGCCTGGACGAGCATCGCCGGAACCGGCGCAATCAGTTGATGGAAATCTCCAGGGCCCTGGAAAACGAGGAATTCGAGCTGTTTTTCCAGCCCCAGATCCGTGTCACCGATTGCGAGCTTTTCGGTTTTGAGGCGCTGATCCGCTGGAACCACCCCCAGAAAGGGCTGGTTTCACCGGGCGAATTTCTGCCGATTGTCGAGAACAGTCACCTTGAAGTACCACTGGGACAGTGGGTATTGAAAGAAGCCATTCACCAGATGAACGCCTGGAAGGAAGCGGGAGAGAATCTGGCGATCAGCATTAACATCAGCGCTCCGCACCTGATGGACCGCTCATTTGCCGACTACCTGGAGAGTTACCTGCACAGCCACCCGGAGGTGGCACCCGGCCATATCACGCTGGAGGTTCTTGAATCGACTGCACTGGAGGACACCCAGCGAGCCAGCAACGTTCTGGCGCGCTGCCAGAGCCTCGGCCTTCAGGTGGCGCTGGACGATTTTGGCACCGGTTTCTCATCCCTGACCTACCTGCGTACGCTTCCGGTGGACATCATCAAGATCGACCAGAGTTTTGTTCGCAACATGCTTGAGGATGCCGGCGACCGCGCCATCGTTGAGAGCGTGATCTTCCTGGCCCAGCGGTTCGCCCACCCGGTTCTGGCCGAAGGCGTTGAAACCATGGAACACGCCCGGACACTCAGGCAGATGGGATGCAATTTCGTGCAGGGCTACGGGATCGCCCGCCCCATGCCGGCAACCGAGGTGCTGGGCTGGGCAAGGAAATGGCAGCATAGGGCCCGTTCCGGCAAGGCCGGCGACCTGCTCAGCACCGCCGTCGCCAGTGGCAAGGGCCTCTGAGCCGGAAAGCTCTACCGGTAGCGTCTCTGGTCCAGCGTGGTCAACCGGTCCGGATGGAAGACCATGAGGCCAGTCACAAAAGTGCCGTTCACGAACCCTTCGGGAATCATGAACAACGGCAGGTAACGGATGTACTCATGCACCAGTTGGTCAAACGTGTAGACGCCACTGCTCCATAGCATGAGGCACATGACACCACCGGCGGCTGCCACGGAAATGCCGGCCCCGAAGAACCCGCAGAAGAAGATATAGGCGAAGAAATTCCGGAAATCCCGCCGGCGTTCCCAGAGCATGATTCCGTGGCTGACAATGGCAGGCACCATCACGGTAATCAGACCGTTGGCCGCAAACATGATCAGGGGTTCTCGTCCGGTAATGACCGTGATCACCAGCGCCAGCAATCCCGCCAGCACCGCAAGCGCCCACCCCAGCATCAGCGTTATCACCGTGATCCCGAAAATGTGGATGGCCAGGCCGGGAGAAATGCCTGCCCTCAGCTGCCAGACGAATCCGAGCACCACGGCCGCGCCGAAGAACGAGTGCTGGAGCGCGTTGTCCTTGCGTAAGGCTGGCCAGTCAATGGAGCGCACCGCCCGGACAAGAATTACCAGAAAAAGCAGCAGCGTGATGATCCACTGGCTGGTGGATAGCAGATTTTCAGTCATGCCCATAGTGAACGTACCGCAGTAACGGGGTCGGGTATGACATCTTAGCGGCTCGCCCCACCCCCGGTGCAAGCGAGCCCAGATAGATCAGGCGACCTGTCTCTCTTGCTTGCCAAGGTCGGTGAGGCGCTGCCAGGCTTCAAAGGTGCTGAGGAAAACCTCGCCACCCAGGTGGGAAAGCAGTTCCGTGCCTTTCAGTTTGTCCATGACGGGGCCTTTCACTTCCGCCAGATGCAACCTCACTCCTGCATCCTTCATACGCTCGTTAATCGCCTCCAGACTTTCGAGGGCCGAGGCGTCCACCAGATTCACGGCCGGACACATCAGCACCAGGTCCTTAAGCTCAGGCTCCCGTATCATCAGGTCCATAACCGTTTCCTCAAGGAAGCGTGCGTTGGCGAAGTACAGGCTCTCGTCCACCCGCAGGAAAGTCACCTTCGGACACAGCTCCACGTCATGGCGGAGCACGTTGCGGAAGTGCTCGGTTCCCGGTACCCGACCAACCACCGCGCTGTGGGGGCGGCTGGTTCGATACAGAAACAGGCCTATCGAAAGCGCCACCCCGGCGATAATGCCGGCCTCGACACTGTGCACCAGAGTCAGCACGATGGTGGCGAGCATGGCGCCAAAGTCCGTGCGGGAGTAGCGCCAGGTGCGACCCAGGGCCGGAAGGTCGATCAGCGTGGCCACGGCGACGATGATGGTCGCCGCCAGGGTCGCCTGGGGCAGATAGGCAATGGCTGGCGTCAGGAATAACGTTGCCATGGCGATACCCACAGCCGCATAGGCGCCGGCGGCAGGAGTCTCGGCCCCAGCGTCAAAGTTGACCACGGAACGGGAGAAGCCACCGGTGACCGGCATGCCGCCGGAAAAACCGGCGCCCAGGTTGGCAGTACCCAGGCCAATCAGCTCCTGGTCCGGATCAATACGCTGGCGACGTTTCGCGGCCAGGGTCTGGCCAACAGACACCGACTCCACGAAACCCACAACACTGATCAGCAACGCGCTGACCGCCAGCTGCTGCCACAAGCCCATGTCCAGGCTCGGCATGGTGAAATCGGGCAGTCCCCGGGGCACATCCCCGACCAAACGCACACCCTGGCCATCAAGCTGGAACTGCCAGGCCACCAGGGTGGTGACCAGAACCGCCAGAATCGGCGCGGTTTTGGTAAGAATATCCGCCATTCTCGGGGCCAACCCCATTGCCATCAAAAGCGGCTTCAGGCGTTTGCGGGCCAGCATCAGGAAAATCAGCGCTCCGGCACCGACCCCCAACGTTGCCAGGTTGGTGTCACCGATGGATCCCAACAGCGAGTGAGCAATCTCCAGAAGGTTGTGACCCGAGGCCTGGATTCCGAAGATATGCTTCAGCTGACTGGCAGCAATCACAATGCCGGAGGCCGTGATAAAGCCCGAAATCACCGGATGGCTGAGAAAATTGGCCAGGAAACCCAGCCTGAGGACACCCATCAGGGTCAGCATCAACCCAGACATGACCGCCAGCAAAACGGCACCGGCCACGTATTCCGGTGTACCGGACTCCGCAAGAGGCGCCAGGGCCGCTGCGGTCATCAGGGAAGCCACAGCAACCGGCCCCACCGACAGTGTTCGGCTGGTGCCGAAGACGGCGTAAATAACCAGGGGCAGGATACTGGCGTACAGGCCCACCTGGGCAGGCAACCCGGCCAGCAGGGCATAGGCCAGCGACTGGGGGATGAGCATGACGGTAACGATGATCGCGGCCACCAGATCACTGGTGGCCTGTTCCCGGCCATATTTTGGGGCCCAATCCAGAATGGGCAGATAGCGTTTAAGATTCATCGGGAATCTCAGAACAGGTTAACCGGTACTTTCAGGTAAACCTGACCATTGTCTTCAGCCGGAGGCATATGGCCTGCCCGCATGTTGACCTGGACCGAAGGCAGAATCAGCCGTGGCATATCCAGGGTCGCGTCCCGTTCGGTCCGCATCTTCACGAACTCTTCCTCGGAAACACCTTCGTGGACATGGATGTTCGCTTCCCGCTGCTCGGCCACCGTGGTCATATGCTGATACTCGTCACGGCCGGGCGCCTTGTAGTCGTGACACAGGAAGATACGGGTTTCCGCGGGCAGCGACAGTACCTTCTGGATCGACTGGTACAGGATGCGGGCATCGCCACCCGGAAAATCACAGCGGGCGGTGCCGAAATCCGGCATAAACAGGGTATCACCCACGAAGGCGGTATCGCCAACCACATAGGTCAGGCAGGCAGGGGTATGCCCCGGTGTATGCAATACACGCCCCTCAAGACCACCGATGGCGAATGTGTCGCCCTCTCTGAACAGCTGATCAAACTGGCTGCCGTCGCGCTGGAATTCGGTGCCGGCGTTAAACGCCTTGCCAAATATTTCCTGTACGTCTCGGATGTGCGCACCAATGCCGGTCTTGCCGCCCAACTTCTCATGCAGGTAAGGCGCGGCCGACAAGTGATCCGCGTGTACGTGGGTCTCCAGAATCCACTCGACCTTCAGATCGTTGCTGCGGATGTACTCGATAATCTCGTCTGCAGAACGCACGTCGGTGGTGCCAGCGGCGTAATCAAAATCCAGGACCGAATCGAGAATGGCACAGGCCTGGCTGTCCGGGTCGCGCACCACATAACTGAAGGTATTGGTGGGTTCATCAAAAAAATGCTGAACAATCGGGTTGCTCATGGCAGTCACCTCTGGAGTATCCGAATATCAAATTTAATATAAGCATATACTATTTCGTAATATGAGGTGAAATGATCTTTTTTTATATGCGCAATGTTCCTGATGCATCAACAAGGCAGTCCCGCCCTGCCTGCTTGGCCAGATAAAGCCGGTCATCTGCCCCGGCAATCAGGGCATCGGGACTGGCTGGCCGGTCAACGAACTCTTCGATCCCCGCCACACCCGCACTGACGGTTACCGGAATGTCCTCGTCATTGAACACAAAACATTCCTCGTGCACAGCTTCGAGAATTCGCTGCACAAGCTGTCGCACATCCCCGTGCTCCACGGCGCTGAAGACAACAATGAACTCTTCCCCCCCGAAGCGCACAATTACATCCATGGAGCGGGTCTGGCTCACCAGGATGTCAGCAAAGCGCTGGAGGATATAATCGCCCCCGAGGTGTCCGATGGAGTCGTTGATCCTCTTGAAATGATCTATGTCGAACATGGCCAGCGCGAACCGTTCCCCATGGCGATTGCTCCTGCCCAACATCTCATCCAGCCTGGGCATCAGGTAGCGACGATTGTGCAGACCCGTCAGCGGATCACGAATGGACTGGTTCAGCAGCTCCTCTTCCAGCCGATTGCGCTCCAGGGCACCCGACAAGAGGCCAGACACGATAATCAACAGATCGGCCTGGTCCAGACGCCAGGTTCTTCGGCGAAGGGAGTCGACGCCAAAAAAACCCGTCACCCGTCCGCGCACCCGGATAGGCACGCAGAACATGGACGACACCCCTTGTTCCTGAAGCAGCGCCCGCTCGGGTGCAGCTTCCCGGTCCAGTCGGTCGACATCCTCAATAAACACCACCCGGCTGCCACTGACCATCCCCTCAATCTGTTCCTGCCACCAGTGAAAATCTTCGATCGACACCTGCTGCTGGGTATCGATCAGCGCCGGCACACCGTCCCTGCACCACTCATGGGTATTGGTCATCACGGAGTAGTCATCGGAAAAGCAATACAGATAGGCTCGGTCTACCTTGAAAAACATTCCGATGGATCTCAGAAGTTCATCAATGCACTGATCAATAGTGCCAAAACCAAGGTTGATGAATTCGGTGGATAGACGGGCAATCAGGCGCTGGAAACCGGCCTGGAAGGAAAACTCCGCCTCGCTCTCGCGCAGGCTCTGTTCCAGGTCCTTATAGTGCTGAATATTATGGAACTGACCGTACCAGAGCGTGCTGCCATCGGGCTGACGCTCAGGCTCCGCGTTAACCTCAAACCACTCGTAACCGCCATTCTCCAGCCTGAGCCGGGCCCGATAGCTCCAGGTCCCCAACGTATCTGCCGAGGCCCGGATGCTCTCCGTAACGGCATCAACGTCCTCAGGATGGATCATGGCAAAAATCGGATCCGCGTTATCACTCAGATCCGAAGGATCAATGCCAAAAAGTGACTGCACATGTTCGCTGATGAAGGAACAGCGGTGGGAATCTCCTTCCAAACTCACCCAATAAACGAAAAGGACTCCAGGAACTCCTGAGGCCAGCTTCTGAAAAAAACGGGCAGACAACTCAGTTTGCTGCCCGTTACCGAACCTTGACGCCATGGACAACACGTCCTCCTGACGGACTCTTCACCCCTCTCCAGTTAAGAGTGTAGCCCAAGCTGACAGGAAACGAGGATTCAGAGTGAGTCCAGGCGGCTCATGGCTTCTTCCCGCCGACCAGCATCGGCGACGTCCCGCCCGGCCCTAGCGGGTGCTTCGAGGACTTTCTGCAGATAGCTCCGGGCCCGTTCCGGCTCGCCCTGGTCCAGCAGAAAATCGCCAAAGAAGAAATTGGCATCCATACCATCAGGATTGATCGCCAATGCTTTCTGCAAATACTGACGGGCCTTGTCGTCATCACCGAAGCCCAGTGGCCAGCCAGGGACCTGGTAATAAAGGCTGCCAAGGGATGTGTAAGCCGAGCCATCCAGCGCTTCAGGATCGATTGCCAGGGCCGCTTCCAGGGATCTCCGGGCGTCCTTGACCAGGCCCAGGGCACCGAGACCACCTTTGGCACCGGCGTAGGTGCTCAACACAATACCCTGCCAGATCAGCGGCTCTGCCCGGTTCGGATAATGGGCAACAAACTGTTCCGCCTCGTCAGCCAGGCCCTCGAAGGCTTTCTCTTTTTCGTCCTCCGGTACCTGATACTGGATCTCGGCCCAGCGATGCTGGATGTCGGCCAGCTCGGTCTCAAGAGCAGCCGCCCAGAGCGGCTGGGCAGCCAGACACAGGACCATCAATAAAACACGTTTCATGACAACACTCCCGGATTCAGAAACCGCCGGATCACCGGCAGTTGCTTCAGCATCGCCTTGTCGACAATTTTGGGCAGGATGCCGTTGATGACCACGAACAACTTCTCGGGCCAGCCCAGAAAACGCCGGCGATCGTCATTTTCCATGGCCGCCAGAATCTGCGCCGCCACCGCTTCAGGCGCGTCCATGGCGTTGCCAAGTGCCCGGTTCAGCTCGTTCACGGCCTCCGGGTTCATGTCCGTGGCAGTGGCGCGGGGGGCCACATAGATCACCTGAACCGGGGTATCGGCCAGTTCCCTGCGCAGGGCTTCGCTGAAACCGCGCAGACCAAACTTGCTGGCGCAGTATGCGGTGTAGCCGGGGAAACCGATGCTGCCAAAGGTGGACCCCACGAACACCAGCGCTCCCTGTTCGGCTTTTTCAAACCTTGGTGCAAAATGCCTGGCGACAATCATCGCTGACCGGAGATTGACGGCAATCTGGGCGTCCAGTTCATTGACTGTCATATTGCCCAGGCTGGCAAAGCAGTTCTGGCCGGCACAGTGGATAACGCCATCAATATCCGGATAGGCATCGCCGAGCCGAACCAGCTGCTGGTCGAGGTCCGGCGCCGCAAGATCCAGATGTACGAGCGAGACACCCTCCCGATGTTCGAGCTTTTCCGGGTGCCGGGAAGCGATAATCACCCGAGCACCTGCCCTGACCAACGGCTCTACGAGCGCCTTTCCTATACCGCCGGTGCCACCCAGAAGCAGGAACACCCGATCATGCAGCCTCATGGCGCCGCTCCTTGCGATTCTCGGGCACGGGAATGCTGTGCAGCATGTCGCCGTAAAGCCGGTAGACCATACGGGCCGCCTCGATAATGGCCTGCTGGTCATCCGGATCGGTGATTTCGTTCATCAGGTTCCGGAAGAACTCGAAATGCTCCTGGTCCAGAGCACCATGGGAGTAGAGGTAGCTGAACGCTTCTTTGGGCAGGCCAAGCTGTTTCTGGATGGCTTCACCGAGCGGCGTCGCCAGCTCGATCGACGTTCCCTCAAGCACCTGAACCATGCCGAAAAAGGCGGCCGGGTTACCGCGGTTAATGCGGTCATAGAGGTAGGCGACCATCAGCTCGATAGAGGTATCCGGGCTGCCATGACGAATGGCTTCCTTGTCCTCTCCGCAGGCCGCAAGATCGTTGAGGATCCACTCATGGTGGCCATACTCCTCCTCGATGTATTCCACCAACGCCTTTCGCACAAATTCCAGACGCTCGGGTAAGCGGCCACCGCAGGCCATCATCAGGGGCACGGTGTGTTTCACGTGGTGATACGCCTGGGTGAGAAACCAGGTATAGCCATTCAGGTCAAACCGGCCCTCGCGGATGGCCTCAATAACAGGCGCACCGGTTACGTGGGCGCGGGCTTGTGCAGTTTCGGACTGCAGTCGATCGAAAAATGCCATGAAAGATCCTCCTGGCGGGTTTGAAAGTTCAGAATTGGATATCGAAAGATTCATGAAAATCGGAAATGCGCCGGCCAGCAGCGTTGGCAGATCCGCCTGAATCTGTTGGCGAACAGGCCGGCCGTTTGCAGTCAGGTAGCCCTCGGCCTGGCTCAATGGCTGACGGCGGATATAGACACCGGACAAACGAGCGTAGTCCGGCAAATTGTTGTTCAGAACGTCCAGCTGCGAGCGCAACGCATCGGGTGAGCGGCCATCCTGCACAACAACGAGGGCCGAAGGGCGGGGATCGCCATCACCAAACACCACCGCCTGGCGGGCACCTATCGCCTGGATGAGTTCACTCTCCAGCCATTCCGGGCTGATGTTGCGACCAAAGCTGGTAATCAGAAGGTTCTTCGCGCGACCGCTCACCGACAGGAAACCCCCGGCATCCCGGGAACCCAGGTCACCGGTATCCAGCCATTCATCCCCTGCCGGTTCATCCCCCAGGTAACCCAGGTGGGTGTTCCCGGCCACCAGAATGTGTCCGCGGTCATCCACCCGTACCCGAACATGGGAGAGCGGTTTACCCACCGCACCTTCGCGTTCGGTTCCAGGCACGTTCAATGCAACCACGGAACTGCACTCGGAAAGCCCATAACCCTCATAAAGCGGCAGGCCGACCGCGCGGCCCCTGGCAAGCAGGTCGGACGAAACCCGTCCGCCACCAACCGCCAGAAACCGGAAAGAATTACTGTCCAGCTGTTTCTGTTCGGCCGCAGACACCAGCGCCATAGCCAGTTCCGGCACCAGAATCAGGGACTGCGGCTGGTGTTCGTTGATGCCCTGCACCAGCCGGCCGATGTCCAGCCCACTGCTTCCGGTCATGCCCAGATCCTGCAAGGGTGCGACCATTACCGTACTGCCCATAAGCAATGGCAGATAAACCCCGGCAATGTTCTCCAGCAATGTGGCCAGTGGCAGGATGCACAGGTGCCGCTCAAGGTCGACGCCCTCAAGACGCTCCTGCAAGGCCAGCGTGGTGGCCGTCATCTGGGCCACCGACAGGCAGACGCCCTTCGGGTTGCCTGTACTGCCGGACGTAAAGGTTATCTTCGCGGTCTGCTCCGGCATCCAGGCGGCTGCCGCTGTTACCGGCAAATGCCTTAGCCAGACACCATGGCCAATGTGCTCACCGCCATTGCTTGCGCCCCCTGACAACAGGCAATCAAGGCCAGCTCGTTCAGTCAGGTGTTCCGTCTGAGTCCGTGAAAAAAACACCGGCACGGGGACACACACCACGCCGGCAAGCAAACAGGCCAGATCGGCAAGAATCCACGCCACGGAGTTGTCGCCACACAGGCCGGCCCGGCGCACACCAAGGCGGGTCAACTGGTCGGCGAGAGCCTCGGCCGCCTGCATCATCTGAGCATAAGTGAAGGCCGACTCCGGCCCTTGAAGCGCCGTTTGTGAGGGTTGGACGGCCGCCTGGCGTTGCAGAAGTTCAGGCAATGTGGCCATAGGAACCTCCTGCCATCGCTTCTTCCCCGGGGGCTTCAGACTCAACCGGCTGAATCAACCGGAGCAAACCGGCGGTCCGCAGTGCCGACATACCATCGGCGACACGAA
>TARA_R100000306_G_scaffold61731_2_pt1 | contig 13479 bp, 11 predicted proteins | sample TARA_R100000306 | Tara Oceans TARA_R100000306 (sample SAMEA2620824) | marine metagenome | biome: marine biome (ENVO:00000447); feature: mesopelagic zone (ENVO:00000213); material: "saline water (ENVO:00002010), including plankton (ENVO:xxxxxxxx)" | depth 1000 m | reverse complement strand
CCCGAACGCAATACGTTCGAGCTGCTGCCGGACACCGTGGGGGGTTTGCCCGCCAAATACATCATTCTTGATGATGCCACCGACCCCAGTCTCGCCGGCAGGAATGCCCGGAAACTCATCAGCAACGACCAAGTAGACGTGATCATCGGCTCGAGCACCACGCCTACGTCCCTGGCTATTGCACAGGTTGCCGAAGAGCTGAAAGTGCCTCAATTAGGGCTTGCTCCGTTTGATACCGCCGCAAACAAATGGGTTTTCTCTGTGCCGCAAAGCTATGGCGTGATGTACCGGGCCATCTTCGAAGAGATGAAGAAGCGCGACATCAAGAAAATCGCCTATATCGGGTTTAGCGATGCACAAGGCGAAGCCGGCCACCGAGAAGTCAGTGCGCTTGCGACAGAGTTCAATATTCCACTCGTGGCGAACGAACGATACGGCCGGCAAGATCAGTCGGTAACTTCGCAGGCAGTGCGCATCAACCAACAAAAGCCTGATGCCGTCCTTTTCGGTGCCAGCGGCACTGGTGCTGCCTTGCCCATGCACGCCTTGCGCAAGCTTGGGTATGAAGGCCTATTCTTTCAGAACCATGGTGTAGCCAACAACGACTTCCTCCGCGTTGCGGGGCAGGCCGGCGAAGGGATGATCTGTCCTACCGGGCTCGTTTTGGTGGCAGACCAGCTTGACGATCAGAATCCCTCCAAAAAAGTGGCGCTTGAATACGTCAAGCTGTACGAAGGTAAATACGGAGCCGGAACGCTTAATCCATTTGGTGCATACGCCTACGACGCTTATTTGCTGCTGGACCACGTAATATCCAAAGCAGGCACGAACGCCAAGCCGGGAACCCAAGAGTTCCGCGATTCGATAAGAGCCGGCCTAGAGCAAGTTAAAGATCTTCCGCTGACTCATGGATCGAGCACCATGAGCGCTTCCAACCACGCAAGTCTCGGAAGCGATGCCGTTGTTTTGATTGAAATCGATCAAGGCAAATGGAAACTTCTCAAATAGAAGGAGCTAGAGATGCAAGTTATCAATTCAATGCCCCGGCTGGCCGAACGCAACATCAAGAAAACGGTGCGTGATGACGGCACCATTGTTCTGACCAACGACCAGCCCTTGGGCGAAGTGGCCAGTCGTATTGGCGACTGGCTCGAACACTGGGCCCAGCACACGCCCGACGCGGCGTTTCTTTCAGAGAAAGACCGCAACGGCAATTGGACGAGCCTGACATACAAGCAGACTCGGGAAAAGGTCGGGCAACTGGCCCAAGGTCTGTTGGACCTGGGCATCGGCGTGCACCAACCGGTGGTGGCGCTTTCGCCGGCCAATATTGAGCAAGGCATCTTGATGCTGGCCACCCTGCATATTGGGCGGCCGTTTACCACAGTGTCGACTGCCTACTCTTGGCCAACGAAAGACTACACCAAGATATCGGGCATCTTGAATAAACTGCGTCCCGCTGTCATTTATGCGTCCGACGGCAATATGTTTGCCGGCGCCATCTCTTCTGCGGGCCTGGCATGCCCGGTCGTGCTCGGTGAGAACTCCGACGCAGTGCCAGGCAGCCTCACTATGGCCGAAGTGGCTAACGTGCGGGAAACCGATGCGGTGGGGTCTGCTTTTGCCGCGATCACATCACAGACCGCGGCGAAACACCTGCTCACGTCGGGCTCGACGGGTTTGCCGAAAATCGTCATCAACACCCACGGAATGCTCTGTGCCAACCAGAAGCAGATTCAACTTGCGTGGCCATTCTTACTGGACGAGAAGCCCAAGCTTCTGTCGTGGCTGCCATGGAGCCACACGTTCGGCACCAACTTCAATTTCAATATCATGCTCGCCAACGGCGGCACCTACTATTTTGATGAAGGCAGGCCCACGCCTGAACTGATTAAAAAAACCATCCAGAATATGAGCGAGGTTCAGCCGACCCTGTTTTTCGATGTACCCCGGGCCTATGACTTTGCGCTCGATATTCTGGAAAAAGACCTTCCAACGGCTCAGAAGGCATTCGAAAATGTGCAGGTGGGGTTCTATGCAGGGGCTGCCCTGCCCACCAGCACCTGGAACCGATTCAACCGCCTTATCGAAGAGACACAAGGGCGCCGGATTGTGCTGTCGTCCTCGATAGGCTCGACGGAAACCGGGCCTGTTGGAACCTTCATTCATTGGTTCAACGACAGCCCCCGATGCGTCGGCCTGCCCGTGGCCGGAACGACTATAAAGCTGATACCCAATAACAATAAATACGAGCTTCGCATCAAGGGGCCACAAGTGTTTCCCGGCTATGTCGATGCACCAGACCTTACCGCCGATGCGTTCGACGAAGAACACTTCTACAAGATTGGGGATGCCTGCAAGCTGGTAGACCCCGAGCAGCCGGACAAAGGCATCGCCTTCGATGGCCGCATAGCCGAAGATTTCAAGTTAACAACCGGCACTTGGGTTTCGGTGGGCACATTGCGTTTACAGGCGCTGACGGCGCTAAGCCCTTACGCGCGCGATGTGATCGTTACCGGTCACGAACAGAGCGAAATCGGCTTACTGATCTTTCCGGCCGAGGCCGCACAGCAAGTCTCGGCGTCAGAGCTGCGCGCTTTCATTACCGAGAGCTTGCAGCAGATGCGCGACGCCAACGGCGCAAGCTCTTCGAAAAGCCCCATGCGCGCCTTAGTTCTGGATAGTCAGCCTTCGCTTGAGCGAGGCGAAATCACGGACAAAGGCTATATCAATCAACGGATAGCGCTGGGCATCCATGAACACGAAGTGCGGCAGTTGTACGAGGCCACACACTCAGACGCCAACATCGTCGTACTCCAAACTGAGCTTAGCACCGGAGCCCAAGCCTCGTGACAAACATCGCAATTCCTTACGGAGCCTATTGGTCCACGCCGTTTACACGTTGGCAGGGCAGCTTTTCGCATTTGCACAGTCTGCGTTTTGCCGCTCATGTCGCCAGGAATGAGCTTCAGCGTCGCAATATAGACGTCGGCTCTTTTGATCATGCGGCGCTTGGCGTATCGGTGCCGCAAAAAGGCTCATTCTATGGTTTGCCCTGGTTGATGGGCTTGATGGGTTCCGAGCAGGTTGGCGGTCCCACCATCAGTCAGGCATGTGCCACCAGTGCGCGGCTTCTTCAGTCGGTGGCATCCTCGCTACGCGAGGGCGACGCCACGGTTGCGCTGGCAATTGCGGCAGACCGCGTCTCGAACGGGCCCCATATTTACTATCCGGCGCCCCATGGGCCTGGCGGTACCGGCGAGCATGAAAACTGGGTAATGGACAACTTCGACTGCGACCCGTACACAGGCGTCAACATGTTGAAAACGGCCGAGAATGTTGCGGCCGAATACGGCCTGACTACCGCGCAACAGAACGAGCTCACGCTGGTGCGTTATCAGCAATATGAAGAAGCGCTCAAGAACGATAGCGCCTTTCTGCGGCGCTTCATGACGCTTCCCTTTAGTGTTCCCGATGCACGCTTCAAGCGAGAGCAGTCGGTATTGCAAGGCGATGAGGGCATCTTCCCCACCACAGAAGCGGGCTTGGCGAAGTTGAAGCCTCTGCTTGACGGCGGCACGGTCACGTTCGGCGGACAAACACACCCCGCCGACGGCAATGCCGCCATAGTACTAACCACAGCAGAGCGGGCCACCGAGTTATCTCAAGACCCGAAGATTGATATCCGGCTCGTGTCTTTCGGCCAATCTCGAGTCAAGCCGGCATTCATGCCGGCCGCTCCCGCTCCTGCGGCGCGTAAGGCGCTGCAGGCTGCGGGTTTGAAGGCCAGCGACTTGTCAGCTGTGAAGACGCACAATCCATTCATCGTGAATGATCTGGTGCTGGCTAAAGAGCTGGGGCTTGATCCTTTAACTATGAATCGCTTCGGTTGTTCACTAGTGTGGGGGCATCCGCAGGCGCCCATGGGCTTGCGCGCAATCATAGAATTGATCGAGCAGCTGGTAATTACCGGAGGTGGTTATGGCTTGTTTGTGGGATGCGCTGCGGGCGACTCAGCTATGGCCGTCATCATTAAAGTTGATGACGGCACCTGAACAGGTCTTTAAGGTAAGATAAAAGTATCAAAAATCTACTGAAACAAGTCGTGAATCTCCCAACCGCTCCTCTGTCGAAGTCCATGCGCAGACGTGAAGAAATCATTCAGACTGCGACCGAGCTTTTTGATAGACAAGGCTTCTTCAATACGTCTTTGGACGATGTCGCACAAGCCATTGGACTCAAGCGCGAAGCCTTATATTATTATTTCAAGAACCGCGCAGAGCTCCTTCTGGCCATTATCGAGCCGCAAGCCATCGACCTTATTGCGGGGCTTGAAGTGATCGTCAGCAGCGATCTGCCATCGGAACAAAAGCTGCATCGTGCGATGGAAAACCACCTCGATCGTTTCGACCGTCACTGCCTTGAAATGACAATCACCTTGCGTGATGGAATCATGGGTAGCAGCGATCCGGTCCAGTCATCCATGACTCGCGTCTGGAAAACCTACGAGAAACTCTGGACTGCGCTCATCAAAGAAGGTCAAGATTCCGGCCAGTTCCAGAATATTGGCGACCCGAAGATGATCGCCTTCGGCATTCTGGGAATGTGCAACTGGCTGGCCCGTTGGTATAAGCCCGACAAAGAAGTGTCTATCGAACAACTTATCGATACCTACTTCAACCTGGTCAGCCAGGGGTTAAACCAAAATACCGGCGATGCTTTGGCCGTTGCAGCATCAGCGCAGGCGCTGCCTCCCTCCGAATCACCCGCCGCCAAGGCCAAAGCCCCACGCAAAACGGCAAAGCGCCGTTGACGCTTTGCCGTTTTGCGTGGGGCCACTTACTTAAAGCGGCGAACGCTTTTTAGTGCGGCTCGCCGTCCCTTAGTGCACTTATTTCGTGCACGACCTGTGAATTACATCTTGCATCCACGTGCTGGGTCTTCAAGCGCCTTGCTTGCAATGCCCACGACCACGTTCTGCTTGTCTTGCACCTTACGCAGATAGATATCTTGCACCGCGTTATGCGCCTTGGACATTGTGAATGAGCCACGCGGGCTATCTATTTTGGCGCTTTCCATCGCCGCTATAACGCCTTTCTGGTCGCTGATGTCACCTTTCACGCCGTTGAGTCCGGCAATTAGAAGCTGCGCCGCATCGTAACCCTGTACGGTATAGACATCCGGCTCAAGCTTATAAGTCTTTTTGTACGCCTCACGGAAAGCGTTATCGCGCGGCGTATCAAGCCCATCGGCGTAGTGCAGGGTGGTGTGTATGCCTTCGGCGGCCGCCCCTTGGGCTTCAAGCGTGCCTTCGGTAAGGAAGCCTGTGGCATATAGCGGAACGTTGCGGCTCAAGCCGGCCGCTGCGTAATCTTGCACGAACTTCACCGCTCCGCCACCAGCAAAGAACACATACACGGCATCGGGCTTGATGCTTGCAATTTCGGTCAGGAAGGGCTGGAACTCAACGCTCGGAAACGGGATATAAAGTTCTTTGATGACCTCGCCGCCCTTGGCCTTTAAAGATTCTTTAAACCCGGCAACCATCTGCTCGCCGGCAGCGTACTTCCAGGTAAGGGTCACAACTTTCTTATGGCCTTGGTCCGCTACCACACCACCCATTGCATACGAGGGCTGCCAATTCGAAAACGACGTGCGGAATATGTTCGGTGCGCACATTACGCCTGTGACTTCGTCCGTCCCGGCGTTGGGCACAATGAGCAGGGTATTGCTATCGCGGGCCACTTTGGACAAAGCCATCGCTACACCACTGTGAACCGTGCCGATAATTACATCCACATCGTCGCGCTTCACCAGGCGATTGGCATTCTCAACGGCCTTCGAAGGGTCGGAGGCATCATCCACTGAGTAGTACTCAATGTCGCGGCCGCCCAGCTTGCCGCCCTGCTGTTCAATGGCCATCTTGAACGCGTTCGTAATGCCGTCACCCAATGCCGCATACGTTCCGGAATAGGGCAACATAAAGCCGACCTTAATGGGACGCTCCGCGTCGCTTGCCGCCATTGCCGGAGCACCGGCAAGCATCGCGGCTGCGTAAACCAGACACAAACCGCGTTTCAAACGCCCCGTATGGCGGGCGCCTTCATTCCTTTCTCTGCTCATGATGCTCTCCTTTGGTTGCCTCTCGCGTAAGGCACTTTTGTTAACGCGTCCTGTTGGACGCTTTCCGTGAAACGACGAATTTATTTATGCACTTTGCCGAGCTTCAACCGCAGGGCCTTGCTGGGTGCTGTCTGCTCGCTCGCGCAGCTTGAAGCGCTGTATTTTCCCCGTGGCCGTTTTGGGCAGGCTATCGATGAATTCAATCCAGCGTGGGCATTTGTAATGGGCGAGTTTCAAGCGCACTGCTTCTTTAATGGCCTGTTCCAGCTCAGACGTAGGAACGGTGCCTTCACGTAGCACGACATACGCTTTTGGCTTGACAAGCCGATGCTCGTCTTCGACTCCAATCACGGCGCACTCGGCAATGTCGACGTGCTCGAGCAAGGTGTTTTCGATTTCAGCCGGCGACACCCAAATTCCGCCGGCGCGCAACATGTCATCGTTGCGTCCTACGTAGAAGTAATTTCCGTCCTGGTCTTGATAAAACTTATCTCCGGTCAGGACCCCGCCCTCCCGCATCGTGGCGGCAGTTTTCTCGGGCTTGTTCCAATATTGCTGGGCCGCCGAAGGGCCGATGGCGAACATATTTCCAATCTCACCACAGGGAACGTCTTTCCAGTTTTCATCCACCAGCCTTACCTGGTACCCCTCCACAACTTTGCCCGAACTGCCCGGCACAACCTGCCCCGGTCGGTTGATGACAAACATGTGAGTCATTTCTGTGGTGCCGACCCCGTCGAGAATGTCGGTATCAGTAAGCTCTTTCCAGCTGCGTACCAGCGACGGAGCCAGAACTTCGCCGCCGCTTATGCAAAAGCGTAGCGGTTCAAAAACATGCTCTATGGATTCCTTCTTGACGTGCTTCAAGATGTCAATAAGGCCCGAGAATATCGTGGGCACGGCCACCAGCAAAGTCGGGCGATGTTGCTGGATAATTTCCCAAACCCGCTGTGGCCGTCCCGGCTGGGCATCGGCCACCACGCGCGCGCATGCGCGCAACGGCATATACACCTGAAAGCCAAGGCCAAACGCAAAGAACATTTTGGGCGGACACACAATGACATCGTCTTTGGTCAAGCCCACTGTGTTCCGTCCAAAGAGTTCACACGACGCATGAATATGCGCGTGCGTGTGCAGGACGCCCTTCGGGTCGCCCGTGCTGCCCGAGCTGTAAAGCCAAAAAGCCACGTCGTCGGGCTTGCACTCACAGGTGGGTACGTCTTTGGCCTGCTTTTGTAGCGCGTCTTCAAGCGAGCGAAAGCCCGCGGTTTCTTTGCCTGTCACAAACACGTGCTCGGGAAGCGCTTGAATTTCGCCAACCTGTTTAATCAACGGAACGAGGCTCTCGTCTATGACCAGCATACGTGCGTGACTATCGCGCAGGTAGTAGGCATAGTCCTTGACGGTAAGGAAGGTGTTGATGGGCAAGCTTACCGAACCCACCTTCATTACACCCAGGAATAAAGACATGAAGTCCGCACCATCGAGCACGCTGAACATGACGCGGTCGCCTCGCTTCAAGCCAAGGCTGCCCACCAAGTTTCCGACCTGGCAGCACCGCTCATGCAACTCTTGAAATGACGTGTCGCCTTCAGGCGTGGTCAGGCAGGCGCGCGAAGCCAGATCTGAACCCAGCGATGGCTCGAACAGGTAGTCGACTATATTTCCGCGCAGCGGCGGTAATTCGGAACTCATAAGGTGTCTCCATGGTTAAACCACCGCAAGAAATCGGTCCGCGTGCAGATCGCTTTCGTCGATGCCTTTACAAATCAGTAAGTCTTCAACAGCGTCTATCATTGCCGGCGGGCCGCACAGATAGGCCTCGTAGCCCATGGCATCCGTCAATTTGCGCTGCATCAAATCTGTGACAAGTCCAAGCTCGCCTTGCCAGTCGGGGCTGCTATCCGGGTCGGCGATTACCGGAAAATATTGAAACTGTGGATGCTTTTGCGCCCATTGCTGCAAGCGATCCAGCCAGTAAAGTTCGCACGATGCACGTGCCCCAAAGAACAGCCGAATCTGCCGCTTGCGTCCGCTGGCAAACTCTTCTTCCAGAAGTGCGCATAAAGGCGCTAGGCCGGTTCCACCGGCCACCATCACGGCGGGTGCTTCGGCCTGCGAACCCAAGCCAAAGGTTCCATAAGGGCCGACAAGCTCGAACATGTCGCCTTCCCGAAGCCGACCTTGCTTCAGATACTGGCTGACTTCGCCGTGTTCATACGCCTTTACATGGAAGATCAGCTCGCAGCTGCCCGGACGGTTGGCGACCGAGTAAGAGCGATTGCTTGATACACCGGGCACTACCCATTCAAAATACTGTCCAGCTTCATAGTCAATGGGCTGGTCGGACAGCATCCTTACCTCGTATATGGAGGGCCCATGCGGGATGACTTGCGTAACATGCACGTGATGGTGCCCTATCGCCGCCTGCGGCCTGGCCGAAAGACGCGTCGACAACACCAGATCGGACTGCGGATAACACATGCAGGCCAAGATCTTTCCTTCGGCGCGATGCCCGTCGTTAAAAATAGCGGGGTCGGCGCCCGGAAGCTCTTTGACCGTGCCGCTGACCAGCGTGGCGATACATTCGCCACACTCGCCAGAACGGCAGTTGTATTCAAGAGCCACCCCGCCCTCAAGACAAGCATCCAGCACCGACACCCCTTCCGCTGCAATTGTCGAGATGTCGGTCTCAGAGACTTTGATTTGATAGCGGCTCATCGCAGCCCTCCTTACATCGAAGCGAGAATCAGTATGCGCGCTCGGTATCGTCGCCATCAGAACGCCACACTTCATTCATGTCTTCGGGGATATCTATGCCCCAATCTTGGGTGATGATGTTGCGAACTTGCTGGAAGTACGCAAGCCTCATGTTTTCGTTGGTGTCTTGTTTAATGCACCAGCGTCGATAAGCCTCGTTGCGCTTTGAGCCGTCACCACCAAAAGATTGCAGCCCCACAGGCAACCACATTTTGACCGCCGCTTCCACCTGGGCGCGTCCTTCTTCTGTTTGTAGAAGGTGTTTTACGCCGTCCATGCCAAGGCCAACGTGGCCATACTCTTCCTTGAGCGTTTCCTGACATGCTTTTTGGAACGGCTGATAAGGCGAGTTGACGAAATGTCGGAACTGGTGTGCCGCTGCGCGGTCGACCAAGGCCAAGAACACGACCTGATCCGCCCAGGTGTCAACCGGTGTATCGAAGGTGGTGAGGTGGCCTTTGCGGCGTGCGTACTCTTCCCAATCAAGGTCGAGCTCTTCCATCAGCTGGCGAAAGCGCAAGTGATGGCCATACTCTTCCATCACCGTTTTGGCCATACGCATCTTGAACTCGGCCGTAGGGGCCTTCAGGATGCTGGGTTCGAAGCAGTCGGCGCCGTACATCTCGCTGGCCACATGAATACTGATGATATTGAGCATCAGCTCTTGGAACTCGGGGTCTTGCTGGCGGAAATCCTGCAGTGAAACCGAACCTGCCTCGAGTTTTTCAGCTACGTTTTGCATAGTGTCCTCGCTATAAATGCGTTAAGTGATCTGTGCTTAGATCAGCCGTAGAATCGGCGGTAGGAATCTGCCGAATCAATAATTACGTTCTTCACCTCGGTGAACTCGAATAAGGTTTCGAACGCGTCCTCGCGCCCGAAACCACTGGCTTTCATGCCTCCGAATGACGCTCCGGAAGGGAAAAGGTTGTAGCAATTCACCCACACGCGTCCGGCCTGAATGCGCTTGGCAGTGGTGTGGGCCTGGCTAAGGCTTGCGGTCCAGATGCCGGCTGCAAGACCCTGTTCTACGGAACCGACTTCGGCAAGCATCTGCTCGTAGTCGCTCCACTCGTGTATGGTGGCGACCGGGCCGAAGATTTCTTCGTTCGCAATGCGCATGTCTTGCGTAACCTGGTCGAAGATTGTGGCTTGCAAGAACAGGCCGTTGGGCAAGCCCGCAATCTTGGCCATATCGCCGCCACACACCAGGCGTGCGCCTTCTTTCTTGCCGATTTCGATGTACTCGCGAACCCTGGCCAAATGCTCTTTAGATACGAGGGTGCCCATTCGCGTCTGGTCATTGAACGGATCGCCCATGGCCAATTCAGGGATCAGCGCAATGATCTTTGCCTTGAGCTCGTCGGCGATGTCTTTGTGGGCAAAGATTCGTGAACCCGCAGTACAAACCTGCCCCTGATTCAGAAACGCGCCCAATAAAATCCCCTGAGCGGCTCGATCGAGGTCTGCGTCAGGAAACACGACCTGCGCGTTCTTTCCGCCAAGCTCTAGCGTGACCCGCTTCATGGTGTTGGCCACGCCTTTCATGACCTTCCGACCGGTTTCCGATGAGCCCGTTACCGAAATCATGCGAATGGCCGGATGAGCCAGCATGGCTTCGCCGGTTACGGCGCCGGTGCCGGTTACCACGTTCACCACACCCGGGGGCAGCACTTCGCTGATGATTGCCGCAATTTCCAACGTGGTAACCGGCGTGGCGTCAGCGGGTTTGTACACCACGCAATTGCCAGCGGCGATAACCGGAGCGATTTTGCCCAGGAACATATTCAACGGGAAATTCCAGGCACCGATAATGCCGACCACACCCAAAGGAACGCGGTGGTCGTAGCTTGTGATGTTGGCCGTTACGGGCAGCACCCGGCCTTCGAGAGCTCGAACCGCGCCGGCGTAGTAACGCAGGCGATCAACAGCGGTATGCACGTTGGCGATACTTTCGCGCATGGGCTTACCGGTGTTGGCCGTTTCCATCCATGCGATGCGATCGGCCTGTTCTACAAGTTTGTCGGCCAGATCAAGCAGCATCTGCTGGCGTTTCTTTGCTGTGGTCTCCGACCATTTCGGAAACGCTTGCGCGCTATTTTTAACGGCGGCATCGACGTCAGCCGCATTGGCAACGGGCACCGTCGTAATTTGCTCCCCGCTGACCGGGCTATAACACGCCAGGCGCTCTTTAGAGCCCGACTCTTGCCATTTGCCGCCAATGAACAGCTTGTAGCTTTCCGGGATGACTTCGCTTATGGGGTTTCCTACTGCGTTCATGCCTATTCCTCTAATTCGTCAAAATATGTATGGTGGCCACTGCCGAGTCGTCGCCCAACAGGCCACCGGCCATCTGCGCAAGACCCACTTTTGCGCCCGTCACCTGACGCTTACCAGCACGCCCTTCGACCTGCTCGGCGATCTCGACAATCTGGGCAACGCCCGTGGCGCCGACAGGATGGCCTCGTGCCGTCAAACCGCCCGAGACGTTGACCGGTATACGACCACCCAATGATGTCGCCTGCTGCTCGAGCAACTTGAAAGCTTCGCCCGGCCCGCACAAGCCAATGTCCTCGATATCGAGCAATTCTTGGGGTGCGGTGGGGTCGTGCACCTCGGCAAGCGACACGTCGTTAGGGCCGAGCCCCGCTTGTTCGAATGCCGTTTGCGCACACCGTGCGGTAACGGACGGCCCGTCGCCGCGCTGGGCGTCGCCACCTTCCACGGCTGAGGCCGCTAGCCGGGCGCCCTTAAGACCATGACGTCTTGCAAAGCTTTCGCTGACCAACAGAAGCGACGCAGCACCGTCTGCGATGCCGCCGCACATGGCGCGCGTTAAGGGAGCCACCACCGTGCGGTCGGCAAGTACCTCATCAACCGTTAGCGCCTGGTGCACGGCGGCCATTTCATTCATTAACGCGTGAGCACGGTTCTTCACCACACACATGGCAAAGTGCTTTGGCGTGGCACCATAGCGCTCCATGTAACGCATGGCGCGCTCGGAGTTGAGATCCATAAAGACAGAGCGGCCGGCGCTGGTTGGCTGCCGATCGGACGCGGAAGCCAGCGCGCTCATCGTCGCCTTGGGGTCATCGTGGGTCATTTTTTCGACGCCTAGAACCAGCACACAGTCGTACTGGCCGTAAGCGATGGAAGACCACGCCAGATGCACCGCATCTGAGCCGCTGGAACACGCGTTTTTGACGTTGTGAATTCGAATGGGCCCCAAGCCTGCTCCGCCTAGCAAGACTTGCCCCAAGATCGTTTCCTGATTCTGCAGCAGGCCTCCAAAACCGTTGCCGACAAAGGCGGCCTCGATATCGGTAGGCTTGATGCCGGTGGCAGCCAACGTTCCTTTTAGAACCGGCGCGGCCAGGCTGGCCAAAGTGGACTCGGGCTGCCGGCCGAATTTTCCGACCTGCCCGCCGCACACCAGTACGGATTGCAAAGCCTTCATTTCGCGTTAGCCTCATGGCGAATGGCTGCAGTGCCCTTCGCGGTTTGTGTGCCGTCAGCCTTCTCGGCTTTCAGTTCAAGATGGATGACATCGTCGAACGCCGCAATCTCGCACGTTAGCGTCAAGGGCTCTTCCGGATACACCGGAGCAGTGAACGTGATGTCAAGCGATTTCAGCCGCTCGGCGCCGTACTCGCGCGCAAGCAATTGGGCGAAGTACGCCGTTGTCATGGGCCCTTGCTGAATCACTTGGTTAAAGCCGCACTCTTTGGCGAAATCCAGATCCACGTGAATGGGATTGGGGTCTTCGGTAGCCTCGGAAAACATGGCGATGGATTCGCGTGAAGACCCTGGCATTTGCACCTTGAAAACGGAATTGCCTACGGTAGCGTTCATGCTCAGCTCCTTTTGATTATTCGGGTCAGCTCGCGCAACACCAGCTGACCATCGGCGGCGCGCTTGTAGTCGTACTCGACGTCAGCAATCCATAACGGGCCAGACTTAGTGGTTTTTTCTGTGATCGTGACAACCCTGGCCGTGACTTCCATGCTGTCGTCCCACTGAATGGGGCTGAACCATTCGTACTTCTGGCCACCATGCAGCGCGCGATTACGCGGGATATCGAGGTCGGTGAACAAGTTCACACCGTGTGCTTCCCCGCGCAGAAAGATCAGATAGGTTGGCGGAACATTTTCCGATTCCGACTGCAGGCCCATTGAGCGCAAGAACTTCTCCGCCAGGCCTTTATCGATTTTCAATGGATAGGGAGGGTAGACATGCCCCTGCATTTCCATTCTCATCACACGCTCCAAAAGTTTTTACGTTGATGTAAATTTACACGAGGGTAAAAAATAAATCAACCAGTTTTTTATGAATGTGTAAAAAGAAATGAACCGTGGGAAAACGACGGCGGATCGGGGAGCCAGTCCTGCAAGGAAATGCAGGACGGACAGGCGATAGAGTTGTGCCGCAAGCGCCTCGTGTGGGCGTGCGTCACACGCCTCGTGAATCAGGACGGCGTCGCGTCGCTGTGCAACAACGGCCTCATGACAATAAGGTAATCCTCCCTTTTTTAACGGTCGTTAAAAGTAGAGGCTAAGCGGCCAAGGCCATTTTTTGAATCGGTGTAATGCCGCCCAA
>TARA_R100000306_G_C4381461_1_pt1 | contig 13594 bp, 11 predicted proteins | sample TARA_R100000306 | Tara Oceans TARA_R100000306 (sample SAMEA2620824) | marine metagenome | biome: marine biome (ENVO:00000447); feature: mesopelagic zone (ENVO:00000213); material: "saline water (ENVO:00002010), including plankton (ENVO:xxxxxxxx)" | depth 1000 m | reverse complement strand
CTACACCGACGTTCTGATCGAGGGTTAAGACACATGCCAATCAAAGTGCTCATGCCCGCCCTGTCTCCCACCATGGAGGAAGGCACGCTGGCGAAATGGACCGTCAAACCCGGCGATCAGGTCAATTCAGGCGATGTGATCGCCGAGATCGAGACCGACAAGGCGACGATGGAAGTCGAAGCCGTTGAAGAGGGCAAGGTCGGCAAGCTCCTCGTCGATGAGGGGACCGAAGGCGTTCAGGTGAACGCGCCCATCGCGATCCTTTTGGAAGAGGGCGAGGACGACAGCGCGCTTGAGGGCTATGACCCGGAAGCCGATGACGCGGGCGCTGCTGACGCGAAATCCGACGCCAAGGACGACGCATCTGAAAAGGCGGCGGAGTCCAAATCAGAAGACAAAGCGGAAGCGCCGCAAAAGCCCAAGGGCAAGACCCTCTCCGATCCCGACATTCCTGAAGGGACGAAGATGAAGGAAATCACCATCCGCGACGCCCTGCGCGACGCGATGGCGGAAGAAATGCGCGCAGACGACAGGGTGTTCGTGATGGGCGAGGAAGTCGCCCAGTATCAAGGCGCCTACAAGGTGACCCGCGAGCTGCTGGAGGAATTCGGTGACCAGCGCGTTGTGGACACCCCGATCACCGAGCACGGCTTCGCCGGTCTCGGCGTCGGCGCGGCGTTCGGCGGCCTCAAGCCCATCGTCGAGTTCATGACCTTCAACTTCGCCATGCAGGCGATCGACCACATCATCAACTCGGCCGCGAAGACCCTTTACATGTCCGGCGGCCAGATGGGCTGCCCGATGGTGTTCCGCGGCCCGAACGGCGCGGCGTCTCGCGTGGGCGCCCAGCACAGCCAGGACTATTCAGCCTGGTATGCGTCTGTGCCCGGCCTGAAAGTGATCGCGCCCTATGATGCGGCGGACGCCAAGGGGCTTCTGAAAGCCGCCATTCGTGACCCGAACCCGGTCGTCTTCCTCGAACACGAGCTGATGTATGGCGAGACGTTCGAAATCCCCGACATGGATGATTTCGTCCTGCCCATCGGCAAGGCGAAAGTGCGCCGCGAAGGTTCTGACGTCACCATCACCGCGCATTCGCGCATGGTGGGCTTCGCCCTGAAAGCGGCTGAAAAACTGTCTGAAGAGGGGATCGAGGCCGAGGTGATCGATCTGCGCACCCTGCGTCCGCTCGACACCGATACGATTATCGAGTCCGTGAAAAAGACCAACCGCATCGTTTGCGCGGAAGAGGGCTGGGGCCAGCATGGCGTCGGCGCGGAAATCGCTGCGCGGGTGACGCTGGACGCGTTTGATTATCTCGACGCCCCGCCGACCCGGGTGTTCCAGAAAGACGTGCCGCTGCCGTATGCGGCGAACCTTGAAGCCTTGTCGCTGCCGGGCGTCGAGGACATCATCAAGGCCGCCAAGCAGGTATGCTACGCGGACTAGGAGACGCCGCATGACCGAGGCCGATGTCATCGAACAAATGGTGGAGTACCAGGACATCCTGTTAAACGGAGTCCAGGTCTTCTTCACGGTGGTGTCGGCGTATGTGGTGGCGGTGTGGGTGTTCCTGCGCCATGCCGGTTTCGGTTTGCGGCTCTTCTCGTTTTTCTTCCTCACCCTGGTGCTCGCCTTTCTGGGGCGGGTCGCCTACGGCTCGCAACGTATCCATGACGGATTTGTCCAGACGCTGATCGAGCTGGACCAGTCCGTCGGCCTGTCGCCCACCGGGGATGCAGCGCTCAACAATGCGCTCACCGGGATCGACACGCTGATCCAGAATTCGATGAACGGCGCGCTTGTGGTTGTCTATATCGCGCTGTTCTTCCTGACTTTTTTCGCCCGCTCCACGTTGCGCTCTAACGCGCGGCCGGGCGGTTCTGCTTGACGGAGCCCTTTGATGCCCATCGAAATCCTGATGCCCGCCCTGTCGCCCACCATGGAAGAGGGCACGCTGTCCAAATGGACGGTGAAAGAAGGCGATACCGTCAGCTCCGGTGATGTGATCGCCGAGATCGAAACCGACAAGGCGACGATGGAAGTCGAAGCCGTCGACGAAGGCGTGATGGGAAAGATCCTCGTCGAAGAGGGCTCTGAAGGCGTCAAGGTCAACGCACCCATCGGCCTCCTGCTTGAAGAGGGCGAGGACAAGAGCGCGCTGGACGGCTACACGCCCCAGGGCGCCGAGGGCGCGTCGTCCGGAGATGCGGATTCCAAGGCGTCTGACGACAAAGCCCAGAGCGACGATAAAGCGTCAGAGGCCAAATCTGACGCATCAGCCAAATCTGAAACGCCCGCCGCCCAATCTGACAAGGACGGCGACCGCATCAAGGCGTCGCCACTGGCGCGCCGCATGGCGAAGGATGCCGGGCTGGACCTCAAGGCGCTCGAGGGTTCCGGCCCGAAAGGCCGGATCGTCAAACGCGATATTGAAGAGGCCAAGGAGAGCGGCGTCGGCAAGGCGGACGACAAAGCCGCCGCGAAATCTGACGCGCCGAAATCTGAGCCCTCCAAGCCGATCGATGAGCATGAACCGTTGGCCCAATACGGCATCAGCGCGGACCGCTATGAGATCAAGAAGGCCGACAACATCACCAAAATCTCGGCCAAGCGCCTGTCCGAGAGCTTCCGCGATATTCCGCACTTCCCGCTCAATGTGGATTGCCGTCTGGATGCGCTGCTGAAATTCCGCAAGGACATCAACGCCAAGACGCCTGAAGGCGTGAAGGTCTCGGTCAATGACATCCTGATCAAGGCGTCCGGTCTGGCGCTCAAGAAAGTCCCGCAAGCCAACGCCAGCTGGATCGAGGATGGCCGCATCGCTCTGCACAAGCACGCCGACGTCTCCGTCGCCGTGGCGATCGAGGGCGGTCTGATCACCCCGATCATCAAGGATGCGGATCAGAAGGGTCTCGCCCAGATCTCCGCTGAAATGAAAGACCTCGCCACCCGCGCGCGGGATCGCAAGCTCAAGCCTGAAGAATATCAGGGCGGCACCTTCTCGCTGTCCAATCTGGGCATGTTCGGCATCGCCTCCTTCTCCTCGATCATCAATCCCCCCCAGGGCATGATCCTGAGCGTCGGCGCGGGCGAGGAGCGTCCGGTGATCACCGATGGCGCGCTGGCGAAAGCGACCGTGATGACGGTCACCCTGACCTGTGATCACCGCGTGGTGGACGGCGCGAACGGCGCGCGCTGGCTGTCCGCCTTCAAGGGCTTTATTGAAGACCCGATCACCATGCTGATGTAGATTTAGGGGCGGGCCTTGACCCGCCCCTTTCTTCATTGTTTGAGAGCGCTTAATCCGTCAGGCCAAAGTGTTTGAGAGCCGCTTGGGCGATGGGCTCGCCCCATTCCTGGACAAAATGGCCGCCTTCAGCGATTTCCAGCGGTTTGGGGCAGTTTTTGATGACGCTTCTGAGCCAAGCCATGGTGTCCGGTCCGAGCACTGGATCCTGCATGCCCACCGCCATGAAGCTGTCGCCGGTCCAGTCCTCTGACCAGAACCGCAATGCTTGCTGGCTGGTCTGAACGCCCTCCATGTCCGGGCTGATCGGCACAAGGGCGGGAAAACGACGAACGCCGGCCTTGTAGGTCGCATCGGGGAAGGGGGCGGCATAGGCCTTGGCTTCCGCATCAGTCAGGATCGGCGTAGCGCGCTGCATAAGTCCCGCCAAATCCAGATCAGGAGTGTTCGCCATGAAATCACGCCAAGCGATAAAACCCTCACTGGCGCCTTTGCCGACGCCGAGCGCGGTATTCATCACCAGAAGCCGGCTGAAACGGTCAGGATAATCCATCGGCAGGGTCAGCCCCAATAGTCCGCCCCAATCCTGACAGACCAGACAGATATCGGTGAGATCCATCCGATCCAGAAACGCTTTCAGGGCGTTGCGATGCCAGTGGAAGGTGTAGACCTCATCGTCCACCGGCTTGTCGGACCGTCCAAAGCCAAACAGGTCTGGAATGATTACGCGCGCGCCAGCAGCTAGGAAGACCGGAGCCATCTTTCGATACAGATAGCCCCAGCTGGGTTCCCCATGCAGGCAGAGAAACACGGGCGCGCCGGATTTGGGGCCCTCATCTACATAGGCCATGCGCAAGCCCACATAACCGGGCAGATCGTCAACATAGTGCGGCGTGTAGTCGTAGTCTGGCAGGGTTTCAAACCAGGTATCGGGCGTGCGGATGGCTCTGATGGTCATGGATGGTTCCTCCCGTTTTTCTGATCAGCATGGACTGACGGCCTTTTCATGGGAAGGGCGCCCTCTGGCGGTGGCGTCGGGCTGCGCGGCGGAGTAAGAGGGGGTATCCATCATTCGCGGAGAACCCCATGTCGGAAAACAGCTTTGATGTCATCGTCGTCGGCTCCGGGCCGGGCGGGTATGTGGCCGCGATCCGGGCCGCGCAGCTGGGGCTGAAGACCGCGATTGTCGAGCGCGAGCATCTGGGCGGCATCTGTCTGAACTGGGGCTGCATCCCGACGAAAGCCTTGCTGCGCTCGGCGGAAATCCTGGATCACGCCAATCACGCCAAATCCTATGGCCTGGTGCTGGATGGCGAGATGAAGCCCGATGTGGATGCCGTGGTCGATCGTTCCCGCAAGGTCTCGGCGCGTCTCAATGGCGGCGTCGGCATGCTGATGAAGAAGAACAAGATCAGCGTCATCTGGGGCGAGGCGACGCTGACCAAGCCAGGCGAGATCAAGGTCTCCAAACCCTCAAAGCCCGCCGTCGAGCCCCAGCACCCCCAGCCCAAGAACACGCTGGGCGAGGGGAGCTATACCGCCAAGCACATCCTGATCGCCACGGGCGCCCGCCCGCGGGCTCTGCCGGGAATCGAGCCGGATGGCGAGCTGATCTGGACGTATTTTGAGGCGATGAAGCCGAAAAAACTCCCGAAATCCCTGGTGGTGATGGGCTCAGGCGCGATCGGCATCGAGTTCGCCAGCTTCTATCTGTCCATGGGCGTGGATGTGACGGTCGTCGAGCTGATGGACCGGATCATGCCCGTAGAAGACGCGGAGATTTCCAAGATCGCGCGCAAGGCGCTGGAAAAGCGTGGGCTCAACATCATCACTGAGGCGAAGGTCACGAAAGTCGACAAGCATTCAGACGCTGTGACCGCTCATGTGGAGACGTCTGACGGCAAGACCCAAGAGATCAAGGCGGATCGCCTGATCTCGGCGGTGGGTGTTCAGGGCAATATCGAGAGTCTCGGCCTGGAAGATCTGGGCGTGAAGACCGAGCGCGGCTGCGTGGTGATTGACGGCTATGGTCGCACCAATGTGGACGGGCTTTACGCCATCGGGGATGTGGCCGGCCCGCCCATGCTGGCGCACAAGGCCGAGCACGAGGGCGTCATCTGCGTCGAGAAGATCGCCGGTCTCGAGAACGTCCATCCGATGGACACGCTGAAGGTGCCCGGCTGCACCTATTGCAACCCGCAAGTGGCGTCGGTGGGGCTGACAGAAGCCAAGGCGAAAGAGGCCGGTTACGACATTCGGGTCGGCCGTTTCAACTTCGCGGCCAATGGCAAGGCGATCGCGCTTGGCGAAGACAACGGCCTGGTCAAAACCATTTTTGACAAGACAACCGGCGAGCTTTTGGGCGCGCATATGGTGGGCGCGGAAGTGACCGAGCTGATCCAGGGCTTCGTGGTCGCCATGGGGCTTGAGACCACGGAAGAAGAGTTGATGCACACCATCTTCCCGCATCCCACGCTCAGCGAGATGATGAAGGAAAGCGTGCTCGACGCGTATGGACGCACGCTCAATAGCTAAAAGTTAAGTCGCCCTGCATCCAGATTGCGTGCAGCCTGCATCTTCCTTTCAAGTCTCCCCAATCGGGGCGAACTTCAACTCTGGGATAGCAGACATGGTACGGACGAGTGTGAGCGCCCTCTTGGGATCAGTGCTTTTGGCAGGGTGCGTCCAGGCGTCTGACGGCCCCACCACCACATTTGACGGCCTGGCGGGCCGCCGCACGGTTGACACCAATGGCAATGTGGCGATGAACGGCGCCGCGGTCACGCTGGAAGGCCGCGTCGGCGGTTGGGTCGAAATGAATGGCGCTTCCGTGGATGTGCGCGCTGATATTGGCGGCGATCTGGAAGCCAATGGCGCCAGCGTCGAAGTGGACGGTCAGGTTGCCGGCGCCAGTGAGATCAATGCCGGATCGGCGCAACTGGATGGCGTTTATCTGGGGCCTGTTGAAGTGAACGCCGGCAATGCGCGCTTGCAAGGGCGGTACGCCTCTGAGCTGACGGCCAATGCTGGCGCTTTGAACCTTGAGGGTGATCATGCTGCGCCAGTTCGCTTCGCCGGTCAGGGCCGTGATCGGAATTTCCTGGGTCGTGAACGTCAGGACCAGTCACGCCTGGTGATTGAGGGGCATCTGGCGGTCGGCGGTGATGTCTGCGCGCATGAGGTCATCTTTGAACGCGGCGCCACCTTGGGCGGGGTCCTGCGGGTTCGCGCTGATGCGGCGCCCGATCTGCCGGCCGGCCTGTCACCTGACATGGTCGAGTTCGAGCCGCGCAATGGCGAGCGTTGCGACTCGCTCTGACAGCTTTAGCTGAGACATGTGAAGGGCGGTCAGTCACCTGACCGCCCTTTTTGTGCTCGGCGTCTGTAATCTCACATAGAGTTCACTCGATCCGCTAAACCTGCGGCGCTTAAAACTCATGCATGTCAGACAACAGCGGAGCAGGGCATGAAGATCGTACGGACGGGCGTTTTGTATCTTGTGCTGGTGGCGGGGTTTGGCGCTGCCGGACAGGCTGGATCCGCCATAGCACAACCTCCTTCCCTGGCTCCCTATCTGGACCAGCCGCCGCCCGGTCTGACCCCGGAACCCTTCGCCCCCGGCCTGGTGTCGTCTCCTGGCTATGAATATGGCGGCGTTTTCTCACCGGATATGGACGCCTTCTACTTCATCCGCGGCAGAGATGAGAGCAGCGCCCAGGACTTCGTCGTTTTCAAATATGAGGATGCCGACTGGCGCGAGACGGTGCTGTCGCCTCGGGTCGGTCAGCCTTTCGTCGCTCCTGATGGAGACACGCTGCATCTGGGCGGGCGCTATATGGAGCGCACAGATGCTGGATGGTCGGAGATATACTCGCTGGGGCAGCCGTTCGATGACTTCCAGATCATGCGTCTCACGACGTCATCCGCCGGAACCTATGTGTTTGACGAAATCGGCTCCGCGGACGGGGATGGCGTGCTGAGGTATTCACGGCTGGTTGAGGGCGTTCGCGAAGCGCCCAGACCTTTCAACGCTGCGATCAATACGGGAACTTTCAACGCTCACCCCTTCATCGCGCCTGATGAGTCCTACATTTTATGGGATGGCCGCAGGCCGAGCGGATTTGGCGACTCGGACATCTATATCAGTTTCCGGCAGGCGGACGGGGACTGGGGGCCGGCGATCAATCTGGGCGAAGCGATCAATACGCCCGCTTGGGAGGCTTCTGCGAGCGTCACCCCGGATGGCCGGTATCTCTTCTTTCACAGGTTGATTGGTTCTGCTGACGGGGACGGCCTGCCTGATGTCGATATCTATTGGGTGGACGCACAAATTCTCGACACGCTTCGCCCTGACTGATCGGGGAGGCCATGCGGCGCTTGTATGGCGCACGCCTCAACACAGCCTGAGAGCACCCATAAAGGCGGTCCGTTTCACGGGCCGCCTTCTTTGTGACTTGAGCAAATTGGGCCCGAGAAATGAAAATATTTATCGTTTTTCGAAAAATTTCGCTTCCTTATCGAGTTTCGATATGATATCGAGTTTCGATAAGGTTGGTCATATAAGAAAAATCGGGGAACCCGAAATGACACGTCTCCTTCTCACCACAGCCGTCGCCAGCGTCCTGGCGTTGACCGGCTGCATAGATGTAACGATCGGAACGCCGGCTTACGCCTCGAGCAGCGACAGCAGTCTCAGGGGCGGGGATTTTACAGCGGTTCTGGATGAGCCTGGTGATTTTCGACTGGCGGGCGCCGATGTGCGCGTGTCCGGAGAAGTCTCAGGCCGGCTGCGGGTCAGTGCAGCCGATTTCATCGCACGCGATTTTCACGCCGGCGCTGTGGCGATCACGGCGGCCGACATCGCCTTCACGGGTGATGTGGACGGACCGGTGACGCTCACCGCATCCGATGTCGCCTGGCGCGGCAGCATAGGCGGAGGCGCGGAAATCCGGGCTGCGGATCTGGACTTTGACGGCCGCCTGGACGGACGTCTGTTTGCACAGGTCGCGGATGCGCATCTGTCCGGCTCTTTTGCTGATATCGAAGTTTCAGCAGCGGATCTGGAACTGGATCGCGACAGTCATGTTCAGGGTGATGTGCGCGCCAATGTCGCCGACTTTGAACAGGACGGCGTCATTGATGGGCGTCTGGATCTGAGCGCCCGGTCTGTCTGGATCAATGGCGATCTGAACGCGCCCATGGTTCTGAATGTGGACCCGGGGCGAGGGCGGCTGGACCCAGAAGACGGTCTGGTCGAGCTGAACGGCCGCTCTGTCGGCGGTTCGATCTGTGCGCGCCGTGTGGTCGTGCGGGGGCAGGTGAATGGCCCGCTGACCATCATGGCGGATGCGCCGCCTGAAGTGCTTCAAGGCGCTCAGGCGAATGACATCAGTTTCACGGCCCGCAATGGCCAGCGTTGCGAACGCAACTCGTAAAAGGAGAGGTTTGATGATCAAGTCTCTGAAAAGACATTTGCATTCCCTGCTGGTCGCCGGCTTTTTGTGCGGCGCGGCGAGCGGTGCGGCTCATGCGGGCCAATATATCGGCGGGGATCTCAATCTCTCGCTGGATGAAAACGACGATGTGCTCGTTCTGGCTGCCGATGTGGTCGGGGAAGGGCGTATCGGCGGCGATCTGACGGTGTTTGCGGCGGATGTTCGGATGAACGTCACCGTGGATGGCGAGGTTCAGATCGTGGCTGCAGATATCGAACTGGACGGAACCATCCAGGGCGAAGTCGGGCTGGCGGGCGCAGATATTCGTGTCGGCGCCGACCTGTTTGATGATCTTGAAGCTGCTGGCGCTGACTTGACGCTGAACGGCACAGTGGCGGGCAATGCGTCCCTTGCTGGCTCAACCATCATCCTGACCCCGGATGCTGTGGTCTCCGGTGAAACCGAGATCGGCGCACGCGAGCTCTACATGGAAGGTCGTCTGGTCCAGGCCGTCGAAATTCATGCGCGCGATGTTGTGATTTCGGGCACGATCGAGGGGCCGCTGGATATACGCGCGCGCGACGTTGTGTTTGAGAGCAGCGCTGTGATCACCGGACCTGTCACCGTACGCTCGCCCAAGCCGCCGCAAGTGGCGGAGGGTGCGCAAATCGGCGAGCTGGACTACCAGGAATATGACTTTGACGACGAGTCCGATTTCAACCATCCCGATGTGAACTTCAGCATTGAGGATTTCGGGTTCGCGCCCAGCCCGTGGGCGATTGGCGGCGTGTTCACCGCCAGCGCCTTCCTGCTGGGTCTGCTTGTGTCTCTGGCGAGCCCGAAAGGCGTGGCCGGTGTCGCGAGTGCGTTCCGTCGCAAGCCCTGGGTGTCCGGACTGTTGGGCCTCGTCGTTCTTGCGGTGCTGCCCATCCTGACCATCACGCTGTTCGTGTTGCTGCTGGCCACTGTGATCGGTATTCCGCTGGCTTTCCTGCTGATCTTTGCGCTGCCGATCGTGCTCTTCCTGTCCTACGTGTTTGGCGGTGTGGTCATCGGTGATCTGGTGATGAACCGGACGGGCGAACCTGCGGGCTTCGGCTTGCGGGCGGGATCCATGCTGGTGGCTCTCCTGGTGATCGGCCTGATCTCCGTGATCCCGTTCATTGGCTGGCTGATCAGCATGATCGTTTTCTGCATCGGCTTGGGGGCCTGGACCATCGCCTTGTTCTCAAGGACGAAACCAACGCCCAACATGGACGCTGTGTAATGAATTAAGTACAGCGTTACCCTGTTACGATCCCGGCTGACCTTGTAGGTTGGCCGGGATTTTTTTGTTCGTAAGCGGTCACAGAGCCGCACGCTTGCTTCAATCAGGGGAGCGCTCATGTCCTTGTTCAAAGTCGCCCTGGCGGCTGGCGCAGCACTGGTGATCAGTGCGCCCAGTTTCGCCGATCCCATTCGTCAGACCACAAATAACTGGCGGGACGCCTTTCGCCAGCTTGAGGATGAGGATTGGCCCACGCCTAATCGCGAACGCCGCGCCACGGGCGCGCCGGGGCCGGATTACTGGCAGCAGCAGGTGGACTATGACATCGACGTGGCCTTTGACGAGAACTCGAAAGTTCTGACGGGTTCGGCGACGGTCACTTACACCAACAATGCGCCCGATACGCTCGATTATCTGTGGTTCCTGATGGACCAGAATCGCTTCCGTCCGGATTCCATTGCTGTGATGACGGAAACCGTGGGCGGCGCCAGCCGCGCCAATTCGCGCACGGGCGCAGCAGCGTCCGTCGACGGCGTTTCCGCCCGGACGCTCAACCGTGCGCAGCGTCTGGCTGAGGACGGTCTCGGCTTCAACATCAATGGTGTGACGCTGGAAGACGGCTCTGCGCTTGATTACACCGTCGTCGACACGCTGATGCGGATTGATCTGCCTGAGACCCTGGAAACCGGCGATTCGGTCACCTTCACCATTGAGTGGGATCATGTGCTGATCGAAACCGCTGTCATCGGCGGTCGGTCAGGCTGGGAATGCTTTGACGAAGAAGGCGAGGGCGGCGACTGCATCTATCAGATGGCGCAATGGTTCCCGCGCGCCGCCGCATTCTCAGATTACGAAGGCTGGCACAATAAAGCCTTCCTGGGTCGGGGTGAGTTCACCCTGGAATTTGGCGATTATGACGTCGCCATCACCGTGCCGCAGGATTTCGTGGTCGCCGCGACCGGCGAGTTGCAAAACGCTGACGCCGTTCTGACCGAAGCCCAGCGCGAACGACTGGAAGAGGCCGCGACCGCGGACGAGCCGGTGTTCATCATTACGCCGGATGAAGCGCGCGCCAATGAGCGGCGCGGCACCCGCTCCACCACGACCTGGGAGTTCTCGGCCGAGAATGTCCGTGACTTCGCCTGGGCGACCTCGCGCAAGTTCATCTGGGATGCGGTGGGCGTCGAGCAGGACGGCGGCGGTCAGGCGCCGGATCGCGTCATGGCGATGAGCTTTTATCCCAATGAAGCCGAGCCGCTGTGGTCGACATACTCCACCCGCGCCATCGAGCACACGATCGACGTCTATAACGAGTTCTCCTTCCCCTATCCGTACCCGACTGCGCAGTCGATTTCCGGTCCGCAGGGCGGCATGGAATACCCGATGATCACCTTCAACGGCGCCAGCTATGGCCGCCCGGTGATCGGCGAAGATGGCGAGCTGACCTATTCACGCCGCGCCAAGCACGGCCTGATCGGCGTGATCATCCACGAGATCGGGCACATCTACTTCCCGATGACGGTGAACTCCGATGAGCGCCAATGGACCTGGATGGATGAGGGACTGAACACCTTCCTGCAGTTCCAGGCCGAGCGTCGCTGGTCTGAAGATTATCCTGTGCGCCGCGGCGACCCGGATCTGATCGCCGACTACATGGTCTCCACCAATCAGGTGCCGATCATGACCCAATCCGATTCCATCCCGCAATTCGGCAACAACGCCTATGGCAAGCCGGCGACCGCTCTGGTGGTGCTGCGCGAGACGGTGCTGGGCCGCGAACTGTTTGATCGCGCCTTTCGCGAATACTCCGAGCGCTGGCGTTTCAAACGGCCGACCCCGTATGACTTCTTCCGCACCATGGAGGAAAGCTCGGGCGTGGATCTCGACTGGTTCTGGCGCGGCTGGTTCTACTCCACCGACCATGTGGACATCGCGATCACCAGCGTGACCGAAGGCACGGTGAACACCGAAGACCCGGAGATCGAGAACCCGCTTGATCGCCAGCGGGACGCGGACACGTCAAATTCCACGACGTTGCAGAACAATATCGAAGAGGGTCTGGCCTTCTACGAGAACGAGAACCCTGAAGTTCAGGATTTCTACTCCGCCAATGACCCTCATGTGGTCACCAATCGTCAGCGTGAAGCGTATGAGGGCCTGCGCGATGGCGATCTGCCCGAGCATGAAGCTGCGGCGCTTGATTATGACGGCTACGTCTACTTTGTGAATCTGGAAAACCAGGGCGGCGTGGTGATGCCGGTCATTCTGGAGTTCAGCTTTGCTGACGGGACCACGGACGAAGTGCGTATTCCGGCCGAGATCTGGCGTTTCAATCCCGACTCCGCGATCTGGCGCTACATCACTGACAAACAGGTCGTGTCCGTGGAGCTGGACCCGCATCTTGAAACCGCGGACGCGGATCGCACGGATAACTATTATCCGCCGCAAATCCAGCCCAACCGTCTCGAGGTGTATCGCAACACTTCCAGCCCGTCCTCACTGATGGATGATATGGATCTGCGCGTTGAACGCGACAGCATCCAGACCCGGGATCAGTAAGCATGGGTTCCGTCATCCGGACGCTGGTGTTGGCCGTTGCGCTTTGCGCAGCGGCCAGCTCCGCTTACGCCCATCGGCTTCATGCCGGGCTCACGGATATTTCAGTCAATGCGACCACGGGCGAGCTTGAGGTCGTGCACCGGCTCTACACCCACGACCTGCACCCCGCGATCGGGTTCAACGCCATTGACGACGCCGAGTTGTACGAGACCCGCGAGGGCTTGTTGCGCTTGGGCGCGTATGCGGCCGCTCGGTTCTCAATGCGTGTGGAAGGCGAGGGGCCGGCGCCGCTACGATATGTGGGCGCCGAGCCTGATGGCGAGTTCACCTTCTTCTATTTTGTCGGAGACGCGCCTGAGCCTGGTGACTCCGTGATCATCGACAACCGCTTGCTGGTAGATTTCCTACCCAGTCAGTCCAATCTGACGAATGTCCGGCTGGGCGAGGATGTCCAGTCCCTGACCCAGGGACCGGACTCTCGTGCGCCGGGGCGCGCGCGTTTCTAGCGTTCTGCGCCGAAGCGTTCATTGATCCAGTTGGCGATCAGCGCCATGACTTCGGGATCAAAGGTTTCCTCAATCTGCGCATATTCGGTCATGAGGCCCGTCTGGGCGTTCTGGAACAGATGGTTGCGCCCCTCCAGCACGACGATTTGCGCATCGGGCTTGTCAGCAAGCAAGGCGTCCAGTCCCGCCACATTGGGTTCGGCGACGATCTGCAGGTCCAGCGTGCCTTGCAGCGCCAGAACAGGCTGGTCCATCTGCGCGAACCAGTCCGCAGGATCATAGTTCACCAGGGCGCGATACCAGTCCCGTCGCATGGAATTGATGAGGATCGTTTTCTGATCGGCCGGCACTTGCAGTATGGCGAGGGTCTCTTCCGTCAGGAGACCGTCCAGCGCCGCTTCGGCGCTTTCCCGGTCGCGCGCATGACGCACCGCGTCCACCAGCGTCTCCATGACGGCGACGCGCTCTCGGGTTTCGGCGGGATCAACATCCAATGCGTCGGAGTTCGCCACGATCTGGTCAATGATGAAGCGATGCCCCGGCGTGCCGGGCCCCGCCAACAAGATAATGAAGGCGG
>TARA_R100000306_G_scaffold52289_1_pt1 | contig 13614 bp, 7 predicted proteins | sample TARA_R100000306 | Tara Oceans TARA_R100000306 (sample SAMEA2620824) | marine metagenome | biome: marine biome (ENVO:00000447); feature: mesopelagic zone (ENVO:00000213); material: "saline water (ENVO:00002010), including plankton (ENVO:xxxxxxxx)" | depth 1000 m | reverse complement strand
CCCGCCTCAATCGCTTTCTCCGGCGTCATTTCGGCGATCTTCGCGTCGGCGTTCTGACGGATCACGGCATTGACCTGCGCTTCGATGGCGGCGGTCTCCGCTTCGCTCAGCGCCTTGGCGTGGGCGAAGTCGAACCGCAACCGGTCCGGTCCCACATATGACCCTTTCTGGGTCACATGCGGTCCCAACACGTCTCGCAAAGCGGCGTGCAGAAGGTGGGTGGCGGAGTGATTGGCGCGGACTTTCGTGCGGCGTTCAGCGTCCACCTTCAGGGCCGCCGTATCGCCCAGCTTGATCGCGCCATGCTCCAGCACGCCGATATGAGCGTAAATCTCGCCTGCGCGTTTTTGCACGTCGGTGACGGTGAACACGGCGCCATTGTCAAACGTGATGACGCCCGCATCCCCGATCTGACCGCCGCCCTCAGCGTAAAACGGCGTGGATTTGAAGATCAGCTCGGCGCCTGCGCCCTCAGCCAGCTCAGACTGCTCCGCCCCGTCCGCGACGATCGCAGTCAATTCAGACTGGCCGTCATGGTTCTGATACCCGGTGAACTGCGTCGCGCCCAGACGATCGCGAACCGCGAACCAGAGCGCCTCCGGCGCGGCCTGGCCCGACCCGCTCCAGCTGGCGCGCGCATCAGAGCGCTGACGCTCCATGGCGGCGTCAAACCCGGCCTGATCCACGCTCAGCCCCCGCGTGCGCAGGGCGTCTTCGGTCAGGTCCAGCGGGAAGCCGTAAGTGTCGTACAGCTTGAACGCGGTTTCCCCTGGCAGGGCATCGCCCTCTTTAAGGTCAGCCGTCGCCTCTTCCAGAAGCGTCAGGCCGCGGCCCAGCGTGCGCTGAAAGCGTTCTTCCTCGCCGCGCAATGTCTCCTCAATCGCCGGCAGAGCGCGCGGCAATTCGGGGAAGGCTTCGCCCATCTCGTCAGACAGGGTTTTCGCAAGACCGAACAGCACCGGCTCATTGGCGCCCAGAAGGTGCGCATGGCGCATGGCGCGGCGCATGATCCGGCGCAGCACATAGCCCCGGCCTTCATTGGACGGCGTCACGCCATCCGCGATCAGGAAGGAGGTGGAGCGTAAATGGTCTGCAATGACGCGGTGGCTCGCCAGCGCATCACCCTCAGCCTTCACCTTCAACGCCTCTTCAGAGGCGTTGATCAGGGTCTTGAACAGGTCCACATCATAATTGTTGTGCACGCCCTGCAGCACTGCTGCGATGCGCTCGAGCCCCATGCCGGTGTCGATGGAGGGCTTGGGCAGGTTGATGCGTTCGCCGCCCGCCTGCTGCTCATATTGCATGAACACCAGGTTCCAGATCTCGATAAAGCGGTCGCCATCCTCTTCCGGCGTGCCGGGAGGGCCGCCCCAGATCTCCGGGCCGTGATCAAAGAAGATCTCCGAGCACGGACCGCACGGGCCGGTGTCGCCCATGGACCAGAAATTGTCCGAGGTGGAGATGCGGATGATCTTTTCGTCGGGCAGGCCAGCGATCTTTCGCCAAAGCGCCGCCGCTTCTTCATCTTCGGAATAGACCGTGACTAGGAGCTTGTCCTTGGGCAGGCCGAATTCCTTGGTGACCATGGTCCAGGCGAACTCGATCGCCTGTTCCTTGAAATAGTCGCCGAAGGAAAAATTCCCCAGCATCTCAAAGAAGGTGTGGTGGCGCGCCGTATACCCGACATTATCGAGGTCATTGTGCTTGCCGCCCGCGCGCACGCATTTCTGCGAACTGGTGGCGCGCACATAATCGCGCTTTTCTGCGCCCGTGAAGACGTTCTTGAACGGCACCATGCCGGCGTTCACAAACAATAAGGTCGGGTCGTCCTGCGGCACGAGCGGCGCGGACTGAACGATCTCATGGCCTTCTTTGCCGAAGAAATCGAGAAACTGGCGGCGGATATCGCGCAAGGCGGTCATGTATGCACTCCGGGCGCTGGCGCGCGGCGTTGAGAGGACGGTCGCCCGCTCATGCGGCGGCCTTTGGGTGTCGGTTCACCCCCATATACGAACGGGCGCCCGGCAAAGCCAAGCGCCCGTTGTAGATTCATCACCGTTTTGGCGGTGAAGGATGCGGTTCGTCCCCCTCGGAACTAGCCTGTAGCCTCGTCGTCCAGGTCATCATCCTCGCCGGGACCGACCAGCAATTCCTCGGCGATCAGACCGGCGTTCTTGCGCACCTGGGCTTCGATCTTGTCGGCGATCGCGGGATGGTCGAGCAGGAACTGGCGCGCATTCTCGCGGCCCTGCCCGATCCGTTCGGAGTCGTGGGAATACCAGGAGCCCGATTTTTCGATGATATTGCCCTTCACCCCCAGATCGAGCAGTTCGCCGGTCTTGGAGATGCCTTCGCCATAGAGGATATCGAACTCCACCTCGCGGAAGGGCGGCGCCACCTTGTTCTTGACCACTTTGACGCGGGTCTGGTTGCCGATCACTTCATCGCGATTTTTCAGCGCGCCGATGCGGCGGATATCCAGCCGAACGGTGGAGTAGAATTTCAGCGCATTACCGCCGGTCGTGGTTTCGGGGCTGCCGAACATCACGCCGATCTTCATGCGGATCTGGTTGATGAAGATCACCAGGCATTTCGATTTGGAGATGGAGCCGGTCAGCTTGCGCAGCGCCTGGCTCATCAAACGGGCCTGAAGACCGGGCAGCGAGTCGCCCATATCGCCTTCAAGCTCCGCCCGCGGGGTCAAGGCCGCCACGGAGTCGATCACCAGAACGTCAATGGCGCCCGAGCGCACCAGCGTATCGGCGATTTCAAGCGCCTGCTCGCCAGTGTCAGGCTGGGAGACCAGAAGCTCGCCCACATCCACGCCCAGCTTGCGGGCATAGACCGGGTCGAGCGCATGCTCGGCGTCCACAAAGGCCGCGACGCCGCCGCTTTTCTGCGCTTCCGCCACCGTGTGCAGCGCCAGCGTGGTTTTACCGGAGCTTTCCGGGCCGTAGATCTCGACGATTCGGCCTTTCGGCAGGCCGCCCACGCCCAGCGCGATATCCAGGCCCAGAGAGCCGGTGGAGATCGCCTGAATATCCTGGTCAGGCTTGGAGCCCAGCTTCATCACCGAGCCTTTGCCGAAGGCGCGATCAATTTGAGTCAGGGCCGCTTCAAGCGCTTTTTGTTTGTCCATGTCGCCGTCTTTCACCACGCGCAGATTTGACTGTGCCATCAGGTCGGCCCTCCTTATTTCACGCCCGACCGAGTCGGGCAATGAAGGTGACCGTACTTATTTTGTTCCCGGAACACAAGCGGAACATTTGGCGTGTGCGTCGCCCTTGCGACAGCTGAGCGCAATCAGCCGCTTAGCATAAAGACTAGGCGCGCTGACGCGCCGCCAGCTCCTGCTTCACGCGCTCCGCCAGCTGCTGGATGTCGAAGGGTTTGGGCAGGAAGGAGATCTCGAGATCATCAGAGAGGGTGTCGGAAAACTCTTCCTTGGCGTAGCCCGAAATGAAGACGATTCGCGCACTGCCCAGCAGATGCCGCGCCTCCTTGAGCAAGCCGGGACCGTCGAGCCCCGGCATGACCACGTCTGAAATCAGAAGATCAAAGCTTTCCGGCTCGTTCTCCAGAATTTCGAGCGCTTCCTCACCATCACACGCTTCCACCACCTCATAGCCGCGGCGCACCAGCGTCTTGGCGGCGATGGCGCGCACCGCGTCTTCATCCTCGACAAACAGGATGCGGCCGCGTCCGGCGAGATCAGAGGGTTCAGGCTCGGCGGTCTTGGCCGCTTCCTCTCGCGCAAGCTCGGTTTCCTCTTCCTCGCTCGGCACATGGCCGGGCAGATAGATATGGAAGGTCGTGCCCTTGCCCACTTCGGAATCCACAAACAGGAAGCCGCCCGACTGTTTGACCACGCCATAGACCGTCGCCAGCCCCAGCCCGGTGCCCTGTCCGGCCTCCTTGGTGGTGAAGAACGGCTCGAAGATCTTCTTCAGCGTCGCCTCGTCCATGCCCGTGCCCGTATCGGACACATGGATCGCCGCCCAGTCGCCATCCTTGGGATTGGGCGCCCCGGCGCGCGCCACATCATCAGAAGAGACCGCTTCGGTGACGATGGTCAGAACCCCGCCGCCCTGAGACTTCATCGCATCACGGGCGTTGGTGGCGAGGTTCACCAGAATATTGTCGATCTGATTGCGGTCCGCCCGCACCAGCGGCAGATCGCGGCCATGCTTGATATCGAGCCGTACGGTTTCTTCCAGAATCTGGCCCAGCATGATCGAGCAATCAGACAAGACGTCCGAGACGTCAAACACCGTATTGCGGAAGGTCTGCTTGCGCGAGAACGCGAGAAGCTTGCGCACCAGGCCGGCCTGGCGCGTGACGGTGGAATTGATCTGCTGCAAGTCCTGATAGGAGGGATCGCCCACCGGGTGCCGGTTCAGAAGCTCGCCCACATTCAGCCGGATCGCGGTGAGCATATTGTTGAAATCATGAGCCACGCCGCTCGCGAGCTGGCCGACCGCCTGCATCTTGCCTGCCTGGGCGACCTGTTGCTCCAGCGCTTTCCACGACGACACGTCCACCACATAGGCGACGCGCTTGCCGTCACGTGAGGGCGACAGGAAAACCTGCACGGCGCGCTCGCCGTCTTCGCCCGCTTTCAGGCGCACTTCGCTTGGCTCGCCACGCCCGGCCAGGGCCGAACCCAGTACATTGTCGATCCGGCCGTCATCGCCAAAATCAAACAGGTCTTCAAACTTCGCGCCCGGCACGGCGCCGCCGCCCGACAGCTTGAGCAAGGCCGGGTTGGCGTCCTCGATTACGGCCAGCGCCGGATCGGCGTCGTCCAGGCGCGCCACGCCGAACGGGGCGGTCGCGAACATTTCATCAAACGAGCCGCCAGCGAGCGAGCTGGCGCCCGAAGACGCTTCGCGCGGCTCAGCCGCGGCCACGGCGGGAGGCGCGCCTGTGGCGGAGAGTTCATAAACCACCGCGCGCGCCTTGGCGGGGCGCTCATCGCTCCAGCTGACGCAGATGACGACCGGGCTTTCCTCGCCGTCCACTTGCTTCAGGCGGGCGTCGAGGCGGATCACGCCGTCCGCGCCCCGCGACTGGGCGAACGCCTGCGCGGTGTCGCCTGTGGTGATGTCTTGCAGTTTGAGGGCCGCGTCCTCGCTGACCCCGATCCAGCTGCGCAAAGTGGCGTTGGCGGCCAGCACCCGCCCCTCGGCATCGGCGGAGAACAAGCCGACGGGCGCATGATCGGTCCAGTCCGGCGCCTCGTCAGCATCCAAAGAGGCGTCATCGCGAAGCTCGGAAAAGCGCCACAGAGTCGCGCCGTCTTCCAGCGCAGACACATCCGCGCTGTAAACCACGCTTTCGCCCCCGCCCAAGGGGATGCGGCCGACAACTTCACGGGCTGTTTCGCCTGCGCTCGCAGCCCGGTTGAGACGATAAACCGCCCCCGCGCCGGCCCCGCTGAACAAGCGTTCAGGGGCTGCGGGCGTCCCGCCGTCTTTCACACCGATCAGGGTGTCGGCCAGTTTGACATAAGCCGGATTCGCCCAGGCCACCCGGCCTTGCGCATCCGTGATCAGAACCGGATCAGGCCAGAGCCCCATGGCGGTCGCCGCAGCGCCGCTCGCACGCTTGCGCTCGCCGCCTTCAAGCAAGGAGCGCCCAGCCGTTTCGCCCGCCGCCAGCGCATACATCAAGAGCAACGCGACCGACGCGATGCCGGATAACAAGATGACGCCGTTCCATCCCGCGCCCGCGCCTGCGAAAATCGCCACAGCCGCAGCGGCCAGCGCGCCCAGGCTCGCCACCCAGAAGATCAGCCGGGTCAGGGGCCTGGTCAGCGCCCCCTCGCCTGTAGCCGCCTTGGCGGCTGGCGAAGGCGGCGGAGGGGCGACGGGGTCAGCCTCAGCGGCGGCGCGTTGGGCGGAAAGCGGGAGGTCTGACATGACAGGCTCCGGTTGGTGCAGGCCGACACGCCGGATGACGCTACGGCTGGTCCATGATTCGAACACGCAGTCTCACAGGTTAAAGTTAACCATATTTCAGCGAGACGGTATGAAATCGTCTTTTCGGCGCCGCGATCAGAACTTCGGCGCCTTGCCCGCCAGCGTCAGAACATAACCGATCACCTTGGCCACGGCCGTGAAGTGTTCAGGCGGGATCACTTCCTCAAGCTCGACGCTGGCGAACAATCCGCGCGCCAGCGGCGGGTCCTCGACGATGGGGATGTTGTGCTCCTTGGCCAGCTCCCGGATGCGCAGGGCGACGTCGTCGGCGCCCTTGGCCACACAGATCGGCGCGGGCGTGCGGCCCTGCTCGTATTCAAGCGCCACGGCGTAGTGGGTCGGGTTCGTGATCACCACGGCGGCGTCCGGCACCCGCGACATCATGCGCCGCTGAGCGCGCTCCTGACGGATCTGGCGCAATTTCGCACGCACCATCGGATCGCCTTCGGTGTCCTTCATCTCATCGCGGATTTCCTTGCGGCTCATCTTGTTGCGGTCGATGTACTGCTTGCGCTGAAACAGGAAATCGAGCACGGCGATGGCGGTGTAGGCGATCAGGGCGGCGATCATCAGCTGGATGGCGGCGGTATAGACCTCCTGCAAGATGCCGATGGGCGCGACGCCCGGCATCACCGCCAGCTCGTTGCGCCGCGGCCAGAGCGCCAGCGCGATGGCGAGCCCGACCACCGTCATCTTGGCGACGCCCTTGAAGAAGTTCATCCAGCCTTCAGGCCCGAACATGCGGGTCAGACCCTTGATCGGGTCGAGCTTGTCGAGCTTGGGCGCGATCTTCTTGGGCGTGAACATCACGCCGGTCTGGACCAGGTTTCCGAAAACCGCCGCGACCAGAAGCATGGCGAAGGCCAGGCCTGTCACGACGACCAGGCGAAGCGCGGTCGCCGCCGCCAGCGTCACCGCTCCGGTGGGGTCCACCGCGAGTTCATGGGGCTGCGCCAGAAACACCTGCAGCATCTCGGCCAGACTGCGTGACATGCCCGGCGCCAGAAACGCCAGCATCGCCAGACCGGCGGTCAGGGTGAACCAGCCCGACACCTCCTGGGATTTGGGAACATCGCCTTCCTCGCGCGCCTGCCGGAGTTTTCGGTCTGTCGGCTCTTCTGTCTTTTCTGACTTGTCTTCGCCTTCCGCCATGCCGCCCGCCTCAGTTCAGCGTCGCGGTGAAGCGCTCATAGCGCTCCGCCCACACCATCACCATGGCGCCCAGCGACATGGCCAGAATGGAAAAGCCGATCAGGATGTTGAGCGGCATGGCGATGAAGAAGATCTGCGCCTGCGGCATCAGGCGCGACAGCACGCCCAGGCCCAGATAGAAAACCAGACCGAACACGATCAGCGGACTGGCGATCTGGACCCCGATGATGAAGGCGTCGATGAACAGGCCCAGAGCCCAGAACGCGGCGTCGCCCCACATCGGCGCCTCGCCGGCGGGCATAAGCTCGTAAGAGCCCGCCGCCGCCAGCAACATCTGTTGATGCAAGGGCGTGATCAGAACGATGACGATAAAGATCAGGTTCAAGAACTGGGCCGGCAGCACGCCAGCCTGACCCTGCGCAGGGTCAAAGGACTGCGCCATGGCGAGGCCGGTCTGGTAGCCGATGATCTGGCCTGCGATCGCCCCTGCCGTCAAAAGAATGCGCGACGCCGCGCCGATCATCACGCCGATCAGGGTTTCCAGCGCCACAAGAACGCCGACGCCGGCCAGGGTCTCCGGCGGCGCCGGCAGCATCGGCGCGATGGACGGGCCGACCACAAATGAAAAGGCCAGCGCAAACGCCAGACGCAGGCGTACGGGGATCGAGGTTTCACCGATGCCCGGCATCAGCATCAATATGCCGCCCATGCGCGCAAAGACCATGGCGGCGGCGAAAATTGTGAGCGAAAGATCAAAACCGGCCAGCATGGCCGTCAGCCTGCGATGATTCGGTCGGCGATGGTTTGCATGAAGCCGTTCAGAAGCGCGCCCATCATGGGCAGGAAGATCAGAAGCGCCAGAAAGATCACGATGATTTTCGGCACGAAGACCAAGGTCATTTCCTGCACCTGCGTCAGCGCCTGAAACAGGGCGATCAGAACGCCCACCGCCAGGCCGATCAGCATGACCGGCGCCGCCATGCCCAGCATGACCCAGATCGCTTCAGCGCCAATATCGAGGACCTCGCCTGCGGTCATGATGGCTTCCTTCTGATGCGCTCACAGCGCCGCAATGTTTCCATGCACGGATTCTATGCCGACGCGCAAAGTTCCAGAGGTAAAGTTTTATGCGTCGCGCTTTGTTTAACGATTTGTCATGTTGGCGTGCATTGGCGCAATCGCCGTCCGGGTGCAGCATGGCGCGCAATTGGGCGGACGTGTATCCGCCCTCGGGGAGACATTTTATGATCAAGACACTTCTTTGCAGCGCGGCTTCTATCGCGCTTCTGACCGCAGGCTCTGCGCTCGCCCATGACGGCGCGCACGTCAACGCCGCTCTTGTAAACGTCGCCAGCGTCACTCAACAGGCTGAGCAGACGGAAACCGAACGTCTGTACGCGTCCTTCCAGGCCGCATTCATGGAAGAAGTGGCGCGTTCGCCGGAAATCCAGACCTATCTGGGCATGATCTCCGACGTCGACGCCTATGGCCGTTGGGACGATCGTTCTGACGCCCGTCAGATCGAGGATTTCGAACGCAGCCAGGCCCGCGTCCAGGAGATGCAGGCTGAGTTTGACCGCGACTTGCTGACCGACGCCGGCAAGGTCTCCTACGATCTCGCAATCAGCCTGGCCGAGAACGAAGCGCGCCAGTTCGCCGTGCGCGACAGCCGCTATGTGTTCTCGCCCATGGGCGATTCCGTCTCTGACCTGACAACCTTCCTGATCAACAACCACCGCGTTGCGACCGCGGAGCATGCGGCGGCCTACGCTTCACGTCTGGAAGGCATCGGCGAAGTCATCGACACGCTGACTGAGCGCGCCGAGGAACGCGCGGCCAATGGCGTGACCTTGCCGCTGTTCGCCTATCCGCGCCTGACCGCGTCGGCGCAATCTCAACTGACCGGCGCGCCGTTTGAAGAAGGCGCGGAAGACAGCGCGCTCTTCGCCGATTTCAAGGCCAAGGTGGACGCGCTCGATATTGATGATGACGCCAAGGCGGATCTGGTGATGCGCGCCGAAGATGCGCTCCTGAACGTCTATGTGCCGGCGATGGAGCGCTATATGGCGGCGCTCGATCGCATGGAAGCGATCTCTGATGATCGTGACGGCGTGTGGAAACTGCCCAATGGCGAAGCCGCCTACGCCGCCTCGCTGGCGCAATTCACCACCATTCCGGACATGACCGCCGAGCAGATCCATGAGCGCGGACTGGCGGAAGTCGAGCGCATCCATGGCGAGATGCGCGAGATCATGGCCCAGGTCGGGTTTGAAGGCAGCGTGCAGGATTTCTTCGCCTATATGCGCACCGCCGAACAATTCCAGCTGCCCAACACGCCCGAAGGCCGCCAGGAATATCTCGACCGCGCCACCGCCGTGATCGCGGACGTGATGGAGGTCGCACCGCAATATTTCGACACCCTGCCCGAAGCGCCGCTGGAAGTACGTGCGGTCGAACCCTGGCGTGAAGCGACGGCGACCGGCGCGTTCTACAACCAGCCCGCGCTCGATGGCTCCCGCCCGGGCTATTACTACGTCAACCTGTCCCAGATGCAGGACAACCCCACCTATCTGCTGGAAAGCCTCTCCCTGCACGAAGGCGCGCCCGGTCACCACTTCCAGATCGCGCTGACCCAGGAACTCGAAGACGTGCCGATGTTCCAGCGCTTTGCGTGGAACTCCGCCTATGGTGAAGGCTGGGCGCTCTACACCGAATGGCTGGGCAAGGAGATGGGTTTTTACGAAGATCCGTATTCGGACTTCGGTCGTCTCTCCTACGAGGTCTTCCGCGCCGCGCGCCTGGTGGTGGACACCGGCATTCACCACTATCAGTGGGACCGCCAGCAAGCGATTGATTACATGCTGGAAGCGACCCCGATGACCGAGGGCGACATCACCCCGGAAGTGGAGCGCTACATCGTCTGGCCCGGCCAGGCCGTCTCTTACAAAACCGGCATGATGTTCATCCAGGACCTGCTGATGCACGCCCAGGAAGAGCTCGGTGACGATTTCAGCTGGGGCGGCTTCCATGACGCCGTTCTGACCGCTGGTCCGCTACCGCTCCCCATGCTGGAAGACCGGGTCAACGCCTGGATCGATACTGTGAAAGCAGGCTAACCCCCTCGCCCCCGCCTGCTTCACAGCAGAAACCCCGCAAGGTCTGCAGCCTTGCGGGGTTTTTCATGCCCCATCTTGAAGCATCAACGCCACATAGGCGTGCACACATTAAGTTATATTAATATTTGCGGCGCTGCACGATTGCCCTGCCCTTTCCGCCGCGCAGTCTTTCCCAGTTGGCCTGAAGTCTAAAAGACCGGGCTCTAATCGGGGAAAGACACATGAATACTTTTGTGAAAGATCGCGGCCTGCGCGCGCTCGTCCTGGCGGGGGCCTCGCTGAGCGCGCTGATGGCGGCGCCGGCGTTTGCACAATCTGAAGAGGAAAGCGCTGACGAGCGGTCCTCAAGCGACACCATCGTCGTCACGGGCTCTCGTCTGCGCAGCGACGGCACGCTGGAAGCGCCGAGCCCTGTGGTCGCGGTCGGGGGCGACGACATCCGCACTTCGGGCCAGATCGACATCACCGCGCTGCTGCGCGAATCTCCGCAATTGCAGGCCTCGCTGCCCGGCACCTTCTCGGCGTTCAACGGCACGCCGCTGGGCGCATCCTTGCTGAACCTGCGCAATCTGGGCACCGAACGCACGCTCGTGGTCGAAAACGGCCGACGGCATGTGCCCGGCATTGAAGGCACGTCGTCAGTTGACGTGAACACCATTTCCACCGCGCTGCTCGAACGCGTGGATCTGATGACCGGCGGCGCGTCTGCGGTCTATGGCGCCGACGCCGTGACCGGCGTTGTGAACTTCATCCTGCGCGACGGGTCTTCGTTTAACGGCATGGAAGTGCGCACCCAGGCCGGCATTTCGGGCGAAGGCGACGCAGAAGAATACTTCATCTCGCTCGCCAACGGCTTTGAAAGCGCGAACGGCCGCGCCGACATCGTGTTCGCCGCCGAGTACCAGTCCACGGAAGCTATTTTCGCCGGCGACCGGGATTTTGGCGGCACCGGTCGCTTCTCGCTGGTGCCGAACGGGCCGGCGACGGGCATTGATCCGCGCTTCTCCAATGTGTGGCTGCCAAACTATCGCCTGCCGATCTCGAGCCATTACGGCATCATCGCCCTGGGCGATGGCGGGGCCAGCGCCTTTGTCGAAGCGGTGCTCAGCGGCGGCGTTCCCGGCTGTGACACCATCGGCGCCGCCGCTATCCCGACCTGTCAGATCGTCGACGAAACCGGCACTCTGCGTCCCTATAATCCGGGCGATATCTTCATTGACGGCTTCAACGCCAGCGGCGGCGACGGCGTGTTCGCCGAACCCGATGACGAATTGCTGCTGCCGCAGACCGATCGCTTCCTGTTCCAGACTGCGTTCAGCTATGAGCTGACGCCGAACATGGAGTTCTTTGCGGACGCCAAATACGTCTTCACCGAGACCCTTGAAAGCAATCAGGTCAACGGCTTCAACGACGATATTCCGATCTCGGCCGACAACCCGTTCATTCCCGCCGCGCTGCAAGCCCAGCTCGCCACGCTGCAAGGGGAAGGCCTGAATCCGGTGATCGCAGTGTCGCGCGACACGCTGGACACCACCACGCGCTCCAACCCTGTGGCCGAGCGCAAGACCATGCGGGCCGTCGCCGGCCTGCGCGGCTTCATCCCCGAGTTCGGGTTCGATTACGAGCTGTCCTACAGCTATGGCCGCACCGATGCGGACATCACCTCGCGCCTGCGTATCGAAGACCGCTTCTTTGCGGCCATCGACGCCGTGATTGATCCGGCGACGGGCAATGTGGTCTGCCGCTCGGACATCGACCCCAGTGCGATCGTGCCGCCCTCCTCGCCCTATCCGGCGCAAAATGGCGGGTTCCAGATCACCACATTCTCGCCGGGCGACGGCCAGTGCGTGCCGATCAACATTTTCGGCGCCAACACCATCACCCAGGAAGCGGCGGACTTCATCTTCCAGCCCGCTACTGCGCAGAACGAAATCGAGCAGAACAATTTCCTCGCCACGCTCTCAGGCGATTCTGAATTCCTGTTCTCCCTGCCCGCCGGCCCGATCGGCTTCGTGGTGGGGTATGAGTATCGCAAGGATGAAAGCGCCTTCACGCCGGACGCCTTCAGTGCTGCGGGCCTGACTTTCGGCACGATCAATTCCAATGGCGGGCCGACCAACGCCTCGTCAGGTGAGATCGAGGTCCAGGAATACTTCACGGAAGTCAAAATCCCCGTCCTCGCGGATCTGCCTTTCATCGAGAACTTCGAACTGACAGGCGCGTATCGTTATTCTGACTACGACGCATTTGGCGAGACCGACACCTGGTCGATGGGCGCGCGCTGGACGATCATCGATTCGCTCACCGTTCGCTCCACCCTGTCACGCGCAGTGCGTATTCCGAACATCACGGAAGCCTTCTCGCCGACCTTCACCGTGACGCTCGGCGCCAGCTCGGATCCCTGCAACCCGCAATTCATTGACGCCGGCACCCAGTTCCGCCGTCCGAACTGTGAAGCGCTCATCGGCATTCCGGTCGACACCTATAACTCGACCGATTACGTCTCCGCCCGTATTCCGGGTCAAAGCGGCGGCAATCCCGACCTTGAGCCGGAAGAGGCGGACAGCTTCACCGTCGGCGCCGTCTGGCGTCCCGTCGAGGATTTCAATGGCCTGTTTGAGGGCCTGACGGTCACCGTCGATTACTACAAGATCGAAATCGACGGCCTGATCGATCAGCTCGGCGCGTTCGACATCGCCCAGAACTGCGTGGATGCTCCCACGATCAATAACCAGTTCTGCGCCGCCATCGACCGCGACCCGACGGTCGGCTTCATCACCGGCTTCCGCTCGGGCTATGTGAACCTCGCCGCGGTAGAGACCAGCGGCATCGACTGGCGCGTTGATTACGCCTTCGACCTGCCGTCCATGTTCGGTCTGCAAGATGCTGGCGAGCTGCGTCTGTCCACGCTGGGCACGAACTTCCTCTCCAACGAGGAAACGCGTGACGTCTCGGCGCCAGAAGAAGTGACCGACGTGCTCACCACGATGAGCCGCCCGGAATGGATCTTCAATCTGAACGCCACCTGGTCCGTCGGCGATCTGTCGCTGGGCTGGAAGGGCCGTTACGAATCCGAACAGCTGCTGAGCGGCATCGAACTCGATGACCTTGAGAGCGATCCGGACTTCGCCAACATCACCCAGGCTGACGGCGCCTGGGTGCATGACTTCTCCATCTCGTATTTCCTTCGTGAAGAGCTGGAGATCTATGGCGGCATCAATAACGCCTTTGACGAAGAGCCCTATCTGGGTCAGCTGTCGCGTCCCGCCGGGCCGCGCGGCCGCTTCTTCTATGCGGGCGTGAACGCCACCTTCTAAAGAAGGCTCAGCGCACAAAAAGACACCCCCGGAGCCTGGCTCCGGGGG
>TARA_R100000306_G_C4381465_1_pt1 | contig 13617 bp, 6 predicted proteins | sample TARA_R100000306 | Tara Oceans TARA_R100000306 (sample SAMEA2620824) | marine metagenome | biome: marine biome (ENVO:00000447); feature: mesopelagic zone (ENVO:00000213); material: "saline water (ENVO:00002010), including plankton (ENVO:xxxxxxxx)" | depth 1000 m | reverse complement strand
CCGCCGTCGAAGCCAATCGCGCCCGCGTGTCCCAAGCGTTCGGCGACGCCCGTCTGGTCTTCGCCAATCAGGTTCATGGCGCGACAGTCCTGAAGGTGGACGCCGCCCCTGAGGACTGGTCCGCTGGCGAAGGCGATGCGCTGATCACCAATCAGCCCGGCCTCGCCTTGTGCGCCCAGACCGCCGATTGCACGCCGGTCCTGCTTTATGATCCCGAGAACGCCGCCATCGCCGCCATTCATTCCGGGTGGCGCGGGGTGATCGCCGAGGTCATTCCTGCGGCGATCAACGCCTTGAACAAAGCCTATGGCAGCCGCCCTGAGGCCCTGCAGGCCGTGATCGGCCCCGCCGTCGCTCCTGAAAACTATCGGGTCGGTCCAGAAGTGCTTGAGCAATTTGAGGTGCTGTTCGGCCCGCTTGATGACGGACTAGCCTTGCCGCGCGACAGCGAGGGCGGCGCAGGGCTAAACGTCTCTGAGGGCGCGCGGCGTCAGCTGCTTCGCGCCGGGGTGTCAGAAGACGCCATTCGCTGGCTCCAGGCGTGCACCTTTGCGGACGCAGACCGTTTCTTCTCGTGCCGCCGCGCGGCGCGGGACGGCCATGCCGGTCATTTCGGCGGCCAATGCGGCGTCATCATGCTGACGGCTTAGGACAGAAGCTCGACCATGGCGTCGGCGATCACCGCCTCTTCATCGGTCGGGATCATCCAGACATCGACATGGCTATCCGCTGCGCTGATCCGGGCGGCGTCGCCGCGCACAGCCCTATTGGCGTCCTCATCGATCGCGAGACCAAGGTATTCAAAACCTGAACAGATGCGTGAGCGCAGGGATTGCGCGTTCTCGCCGACGCCGCCCGCGAACACCAGCGCATCAAGACCTTCCAACACGCCCGTCAACGCTCCGATCTCCCGGCGGCAACGAAAGACGAAATAGTCGAGCGCTTGCGCCGCCTCTTGGGTCTCGCTGGCCTCCAGGACGCGCATGTCGCCGGACAGCCCCGACAGGCCTTTCAGCCCGCTCTGTTTGTACAAAAGCTCGGTCAGGGCAATTGCGTCCATGCCTTCTGATTCCATCAGGTGAAGCAGGACCCCGGGATCGATCTGGCCGCACCGCGTCGCCATGGGCAGCCCGTCCAGCGCAGAAAATCCCATGGTGGAGCCGATGGAGCGGCCATCCTTCACCGCGCACATGGACGCCCCGGCGCCCAGATGCGCCAGAATCATTCTTTGCGGGCGCCCGCCCGGAGACAGATCTTCCATGCGCCGTGTCAGCCATTTATAGGACAGGCCGTGAAACCCGTAGCGGCGCACGCCTTTGTCAAAGTATTCCAGGGGCAGGGCGAAGGTGTCGTTCACCCATGGATGGGTGCGGTGAAACGCGGTGTCGAAGCATCCGATCTGAATAGCGTCAGGAAAGGCGCGCCGCGCCGCCTGCACGCCCGCCAGATTGTGCGGCTGGTGCAGAGGGGCGAGCGGGCTGAGCGCGTCAAGATCCGCTTCAACCTCCGGGGTCAGGATCACAGGGTCGGTGAAGCGGGTCCCCCCATGCACGATCCTGTGCCCGACGCCGCGCACCTGATCGTCGATTTCATCGGCCAGGATATCGAGCGCGGCCGCCATGGCGCCGCCATGATCAGCGGCGGCCGGGACAGGGCGATGCTCTTCAACGCCGTTTCTTTTCACGGTCAGCTGCATGGCTTCGCCGACGCCGTCGATATGTCCGGTGAGCTGACGGTTCTGGCCATTGGCGGTGAAGACGGCGAATTTGAGCGAGGATGAGCCCGCATTTAGCACTACAAGACTCATTGTGCGGCCTCTGGCGCAGGTTGAGTGAGGGCGGGCGCCGGATGACCGGTCTTCAGCCATTGGGCGTGCAGCGCCGCCACCGCGCAGGACATCAGGCGTGAGAATTCAGAATCTGCGCGGCTGGTCAGGATCACGGGGGCCGCCGCGCCCAATACGACGCCAGCGCTTTCCGCGCGCGCCACGAACGTCAGTTCCTTGGCCAGCATGTTGCCCGCCTCGAGATTGGGCGCGACAAGAATGTCGGCGCGACCGGCGACTGCGCCCGTCAGACCCTTCACCCGCGCCGCTTCCAGATCCACGGCGTTATCCATGGCCAGCGGACCGTCCACCAGCCCGCCGGTGATCTGGCCGCGATCCGCCATTTTCGACAGGGCGGCGGCGTCGAGCGTCGACGGCAGGGCCGGGTTGATGGTCTCGACGGCGGACAGGATGCCGGCCTTGGGCAGTGCAATTCCAAGCGCGCGGGCCAGGTCGATGGCGTTCTGGGTGATGTCGGCCTTGGCCGACAGGTCGGGTGCGATGTTCACCGCCGCATCCGTGACCAGCAAAAGCTTGTCATGGGCGGGCACGTCCATCACGAAGACATGGGACAAGCGGCGTTCGGTGCGCAGCCCATGGCTGCGGTTCAGCACGGCGCGCAGCAGGGTGTCGGTATGCAGGTGCCCCTTCATCAGGCTTTGCGCCTGCCCGTCCGCCACCAGCTTGCAGGCGAGCGCCGCCGCGCTTTGGGCGTCCGGCGCCGCTTCAATGCGGATGCCGTCAAAGGAGCGCCCGGCCGCTTGCGCCGCCTTGGCGATGGCGTCTGGATCGCCCACCAGTATCGGCGTGATCAAGTCGCGATCCGCCGCCGCCATCGCGCCCGCCAAGGCATCTTCACTCTGGGGGCAAACGACGGCTGTGACGGCAGGGGCGATATCGCTGCAGGCGGTCAGCAAGCGCTCGAAATGGCGATGGCGCTGCACCATCAGGTCGGGCAAGTCATACGGGTCGAAATGACGCGACTGGCTGGGCGGGACCACGTCCAGTTCAGCACTCAAGGCTGGACCGTCCGGGCCGTCCACGCTGGCGGAGAGCGTGACGTAATCCTTGTGCTTGGCGATGATGTGCACCCGGATCGCCACTTCATCGCCGATGCACACAGGTTCGCCGGTTTCAAAGCGCCAGGCGCGCTCGCGCGATCCTGGGCCGGGCAGGCGTTGGCCGACCACTGAAGAGATCAGGCTGGCGAGAAAGGCGGGCGGGCAAATCCCTTCTGGTTTGCCGTCGCCATCGCCATCCAGTTCCGGAATATGCAGCGGATTGAGGTCGCCCGACGCGTGGGTATAGAACACCAATGCATTGGGCGTGATCCGCCGCACCTCCTCTGCGCGTTGCCCGACGCTCAGGGCGGAAAGATCAAGCCCCTGTCGGCCCGCTGTCTCGGTCATGGCGCACTCCGTGTCTTTGAGCGCGTATTGTGTGCCCGAGCGCTACAAAGGTCGACCGTTATTGGCTTCAACCAGCATGCGGCGCAGTTTACGCATGCCGCCGACCCAGCGGTCGCGCTCGGCGCCTTTCTTGGCGACGTATTCGGGGGTCTGGGCGTGGGTGGTGACCAGGAAGCGGTTCTCCTCCATGGCCTTGAGCAGCGTCTCCGCGACCTGTTCAGGTTCGATATAGCCGCTCAGCCCCTGAGCGCCGCCTTCAATGCCCTTCACCAGCGGCGTATTCACGCCTTCCGGGCACAGGCACTGAACCTTCAGGCCGTCATCGCCATGGGTGATCGCCAAACTCTCGGCAAAGGATACCGCCGCCGCCTTGGTGGCGGAATAAGGCGCGTCGCCGATCTGGTTGAGCAAGCCGGCGGCCGAAGCTGTGATAATGAAGTGACCGTGCCGCTCCGCCATGGAGCGCGCCAGCATGCGTGCAGCGAAGACGCTGGCCATGACATTGACCTGCCAGCAGGCGTCCCAGGACGGGGTTGGCGCATCGCCTGCGCCCCAGCCAGGGCCGTCAGAGACGCCGATGCCGGCGTTTGACATGAAGATGTCCACAGGCCCCAGCTGACGCTCCACCCGGTTGACCAGACGCGCCAGCGCGGCTTCATCGGTGACGTCGACGCCCAGGCCGAACCCGCCGAAGTGTTTACCCGCCGCTTTGGCGGCGTCATGATTGAGGTCTGCGATGACGACTTTGGCGCCGCGCGCATGAAAGGCGGATGCGCAAGCCTTGCCGATGCCGCTGGCGCCGCCGGTGACGATGGCGATTTTACCGTTGAGATCCACTGCTCTGTCCTCCCGCATGGCTTTGCAAGAAGCTTAAACGGTTAAGGACAAGTCGCAAGGCGCAAGGTGGGCGCCGGATCAGGCCACATCCAGCGCTGCGTGGAGGATCGCCATGACGATGGTCAGGGCAGCGCGATATTGCTCAAGCGTTTCAGGCTTGCGTACGGACGAGACCACATTGGCGTACTGTGAGCAGGCCTGTTGCAGGCGCTCTGCATCGCCCGAGAAGACAATCACCGGGATATGGGAATAGGCGGGATTCTGAGACAGCTGCTCAAGAACCCAGACGCCGTCTTCACCCGCGAGCTTCAGGTCAAGGACAATACAATCATAATCAGGATTGGAGCGCACAAGGTCCAGGGTCTGCTCACCTTCCACGGCGCGATCGATAACGGCCGCTCCGGATTCTTCGCGAAGCATTTTCTCGAACAGAAACGCCTCTTGGTCGTCATCCTCAACCAGGAGCAGAGTAGGTTTGTATGTTCCCATCGCCTTCATAGGGCATCCCCAAGCCTAAATTTCTGTCCATGTTGACGCTAGTGTGACGTTTTAACTGTGAAAAGCGATATATCGGATAATGTTGAATTTTCAACAGTTGCTAAGAAGCATTCTCAGAGATCAAGTTAAGGCTTGTTCAGGCCGTGTTTGCTGTGGCCTGTGATAATGATTGCTACACAGGCGCTTACCTCCCTCCAGTGTTGAAGGGCGGTTCTGTTCATCTTTGTGTTCATTTTGTAACCGAAGCGACAGATTGGGCCGCCGCGCGAGCGGTCTTCATGTCGCAGCCTGCGAAGAGGCCGAATCTCAGACGCGTCCGTGCTGATTCGGCTTTCGGCGGTTCTTTGATAGGGACAGGCTAAGGTCTGGCCGTCAGCAGGCTGGTGTCCCCGACTGGATTCGAACCAGTGGCCCTCAGATTAGGAAGTATGTGACCTGAGCCTTTCAGGCACAAGATAGGCCAACAATATGAGGTGCTTGATTACTTGCGACTTGAAGGTGTAAGTCTCAGCTCAAATTTTGTGAGCACCTTCGCAGCACAATAAGGTGGAATCGTGAGTGGTGTCCGGCTTTTCAGTCTACCGAATTCAGAAAGAACCTGAGCTGATAGCTATTGGGCCTTATGTTTGCATTTCACATGCGCTGCAACTGAAAGCGCAAGGCCAGCAGCGATGAGCAAACCTAGCCGTCTGGTAAAAGTTTGCCTGAGTGGTGGCTGGCCGCTTTGAGCTATTGGTGGAAAGGGCACCCATGTCGATAGCGATCATCGGGCAAGAGAAGTATGCCTTTCAGGACCTTGTCTGCATCGAGACGATGCTCCGTTTTTTCACTCATGATGAGGCCACTCTTTTCATCGAGCCAGAGGGTGGCGAAGACGCTGAGCTGACTTTGAATTTGGACGGGCACGAAACCACTCTTGAAATACAAGTGAAGGGGGCGCGGGGTGCCGTCACGCAAGCTGAGATCGCAGCGTGCCTAGCACACGCGCCACCCCATAAAGCTGAACCGACACTGTTTGATCGTGTTTTGAACGACACCCATCGGCAGGCAGTCCTTGTAATGAGCGGGCGTGCGGACGATGCATGTGCGCGATACTTGGGCAGCTGCAACTGGCATGGAGAAGCCCATGATACGTCGAAGCTTACGCACGAGCACGCTGGCCAGCTTCTTGCGGCCTACGCTGCTGCTAATGTCGGTGGCAAGCCGGACGGACCACTCGCGACCCGACGCCGAGAACGCAATAAGGAACGCGCAGCGGCTCTAGATTACCACGACGTATTCCCGACCCTGTCGAGGCTGATCGTGTTCGATCAGGTGGATGACACGAGATTGCAAGCATGCTGTTCAGAGCACCTGCGCCGCGACCATCGCGTGCCGAGCGACCGGATAGAAGCAGTGTTGCAAGAGCTGCATAGTGCGGTCGTTGAAGCCAAGAAGTCCAAGCTCGACGCGTTTCCATTGGTCCGCAGCATTATCTCCAAGGCATCGCCATCGTCTATCGAGCCAGAGGGCTATGTACCGCGCGGGCTCGAACACGAACTGTTCGACGCGCTTTCGCGGGACAACGTCCTCTTGCTTTCGGGCATGCCAAGGGTCGGCAAGAGCTATACAGCACGATCGGTTGCCGAGCAGTTCATGGGTTCTGGATACGACGTTCGGGAATTCGTCGATGTAAAAGCGGCCGACCGGTTCCTACGGGATCCTGGAACTGCCCTGCGGTTGGCGCTGCTCGACGACCCGTTGGGCGGATCACAGGTCTCGAGCGACGCGGCTCGTGCGCTGGCGAATCTAACAGCTCTGATACCGCGTACGACACCGCAGCGCAAACTGCTAGTTGCACAAGGGCTCGGCCCTCTTCTCTCCGTTACTAGAAGGCGCTCCCTCGATGAGGTTGTTACTGCGAAACGACGCTGGAGAGACTTGGGCGACATTGAGGGGAAATTCCTTTCACGCGTCTGGCAGTCACAGACCTCGGCTGCGAAAGTCGAGGGAGCCGTTTGCGACCGCGTTACAGAGGCGTTGCAGGAAGGCGCGCTGGTCCTCGAGCCGGGTTGTCTGGAGCACCTTGTCGCAAACCTCGACAGGCTGAGCGTTGCGGCGAGCAATGAAGAGATCGAGCGGATCGCCCGCGAAGACGCAAAACAACTGGGCGACGGGCTAGCGGCAGATGGATTGGACAGTCTTGCGATCAGCCTCGCGCTCTCCACCGCAGCGTATGAACCGATTCACCTCACCGAGCTCGCCTTTGTTCGCGGGAGCGGCGGCGACGTTCTACCAGGCAAGAAGAGTGGATTCGGCAGGATAATCAGTCTTGGCGACCCGTCTCCCTCAAAGAGGGTCGACCCCGCCTATGAGCACCCCCCAGAAGTCGCGGAGGCTGATAGTGCCGGCCTGGAAACCCTCGAAAGAAGACACTTCATCGAATTTGACGACTTAGACGCGACCAACTTCACCCATGCCTTCTACCGCGCCGCTGCTGAATCACTCGTCGACACGCCTACCTTAATAACCGCGCAAAAAATTGAGCAGATGCTTGAACGCGGCTTGTTCTGCAGGTCGCCGCGCACCTCGCGCGCGACAGCTCGAAACTTGGATTGGGTGTTCAAACAGCTGAAGCAGCGCACGGTGCAGCGATCGGCTATTGTTCAGCACGCTATTGATGGGTTGGGTTCGGTCTACCCGGCGACGCGAGATCTATGCTTCCGTTTCTTGCTCAACCATCTGGACGCTCTGCCGGAGGAACAACAGCAAGATCTCTCAAGGTGGATCTCCCGCGTCACGTCGGTATCCTTGAAGGATCTCGAATGGAGTGATGGTGAAGCGCGCTTGCCCGTTGGCGGCAAATCGGGCGTCGATTATGTGGATTTCTTTTGTCAGAGCGTGAGCAAACAGGATGTCGCGGCTGAAATAGCGCTGCTGGATGCTCCGGAAGGCGCTGCAAGCCCTGAGCAGGCGGCCAGGGCATTGCGATATCTCGCAACTGATCCCGGCGCTATGACGCCGACAATGGCTGGACGCCTTTTGAGCTATGACGAGGCGGTACTGCGCGCCGAAGCGACAAGACTCTGGCTTAGCCGCTCCCGGACCGAGGATGACATTGTCCTCGACCGCATTTTCACTGATCGTCATCCAAGCTGCGCGCTTGGCTTGCTTAAAGGCGCGATCGCGGGCTGGGAGGCCGCGTCCTCTGAGCGGCGCACACGCCTTCTGGACGGTTTGGCGGCGGTCGCAGCTGATCGTGCGGCTGCGGCTGCGATGCTCAACCATTTGGTGGTGTTTGACCGGGTCGAGAAGACCGGCAAGAATCCGCCTTGGTCGATTTTTGAAGCGCTTATGCCTGTTGTAATGATGGCCTTGCCGGACAACGCGGTGTTCAATGACGCTCGCTTGTTCCACGTCGCTAGTACAGCCGTCGACGAGATTTCCACCACTTCGATGCTCGCTTTTTGCGATGGCTGGATCGACTGGCTGGAGCGTAGTGAACGTACCGGCCGCCTACCGAGTGACTTCTCACTCGGTGTTGCCGATATCGTCATTATGGCGACGACTTCTGAACCTGTGTCTCGTGATGATCGGATCGAGCGCCTGCTTTCCTTCAACGGCACAGGTGCGAGAGTTAGATTCATGGCCGACCTCATCGACCATTGGAAGGCACTCCGCATCGATGAGCAAGAGGCTGTGCTTGCTCACCTGCTACGCGACGCACCGGACACCCGCTGGATGCAGGCGGTCGCGTTGACGCGATCGACGGTTCCATCGACCATAACAGACGCGCTCCTGCCCAAGGGCACAAGTCTAAATCACCCTGCCGATCAATTGATCGATATATTGCCGCCAGCGCTCTTGAACGCAGCGATCCACGTCTATGCTGGCAGACCCCAGCCCTTGTGGTGGCTTGGTACGCACCACAGCGGAGAGGCGATTTGGGAACCGGTTATGGAGGCTGTTGCACGTCGCCCAGACCACTCACAGTGGGAGCTCGCCCAAGAACACTGCGCATTCACCGGTGACGGCGAGCGCGTGGCGCTCATTGTCACTGATCTCGGCGCCGAGAACGCTGAACGAATGCTGGAGATTCTGCTGCGTTTAAAAGTGGGCTGCACCGGTAACTTTATGCCTCAGGCTTGGGCGGCTGTACTGCGCCAGGGAGGTGCTGACGAATACCGCTGCTGGCTTGACCGCATGTTCGAGGCCTCACCCGCCATTCTTGATGACGTCTCAGAGATCAAAGAGTGGCTTTGCGAGGAACGCGACCAAAACGAACTCGCCGATCGGCTGGAAAATGATCTCACGCTGCTCAAGTTAGCGAATTCCGCGTTCGCTGTTGCGGATACTGAACTGCAGGAGGAAGCGATCAAAATCCTCACATTCTTGTGTAAAGAGCGCCCTCCCGTGATTTTCGGAACCTGCGACCGGTTGATCGCGAAGATAATACGAATAGCTGGCGATACGAACGACCTAACCGAGCTTCTGCAGAAGCGGCGACAAGAAATCTTAGATGAGCGCGACAAGATAGAGAAAACATTCGAGCGGTCAGATTTGCTGCCTGACGGCTGGATCGCTCCCTAGCTGGCATCATTGGGAGCAGGAAAAAGGCACTTCCGCGCCGGATCCAATGACGGTTTCGGCAGCATACCTACGCGAGCACTTTTCATCTCTGCCACGTTTGCCGGCGACCATCCCTTCGAAGACCGGATCCCAGATCATCTACCTATAAATTGTGTGGCGCGTAGCTGCAGCATAAGGGGTCGTTTTAACCAGGGCATAATTTCGGAGGGCTTTCGGCCTGAGCAAAAGGTCTTCGAGTCCATACTCCGGTGCACTGTTGAAGCTCTGGGATGCAACGGGCACCCAATTGGCACCACCAATCATTCGCGGAACCCGATGGCATTGAGAGCCAGATACGCAGACCTATAGGTCTAAGCATCTAGCTATGGATAATGACCGTGGGTTTATATTTTGAACTTATCCATACCTAGATGCCTATCCCACTGCCCCGACACTCAGCGAATGCGCCACCTAGATCGGAAGCTTTTCGGTGGCCGGTCCGGCGCCATTGAAGCGGTCCAGCAAATCCTGAGAGCTCATATCTTGATAGTGCTGCGCATTCCGGCACGCCCAAAGACTTGCCCGAAAATCACGCCCGTTCAGCCGTCCCTTTTTCTGACCAAGGGAAATTACCCCGATCTCGTGAAATATTGCGATGATACGCTTGGTCGTTGTTCGAACCTCGCTGGGCAGTTCGGCCCTCAGGGATTTTTGGATAGCCCGAAGATCAATCAGATCACACTCGAAGGGGGGCTCATAGTTCGCGATCTTCTCAGTGATTACCGCCTCCAGCTCATCGATCGACTGGGAGATCATGATCTCCTTGCCAGCCGTCGAAGGTGGCGCGGCGTCTGGGTTGTATTTGGAGAGATCGACGTTCTGCAGATAGTGCAGAATGACGCCCAGCGAGCGGTCACGCCACGCTACGAGCCGCTTGAAGTACTCTGGCGACGGTCTTGGCCGCCTAGTGTTCACAACGAAGTAGCGACGATCATCTGGCGCCAAAATTAGCGCATTTGAATGGTTCGTCAGAAACATGAAGTGGACAAAATTTTCCATCTCATAGCTACGTTTGTATTTATCTTCGATCACAACCCTAGGCTCAGTGATTAGTTCCTTCATCTTATTCGAAACCTCGAGCCTACCGAAGTCGATGGCTTCCTCCACCACGTTTAGGATGCGAGAATCCATGTAGGGATTGAACTGACTCTTTAGCTGGGTCGGGTTCACTGTGCCGCAATTGGTGCGCCCAAGAAGCCGGATGATAGTTTGAGCCAAAAGGCTCTTACCGGTGCCCTGTCCGCCCACCAGGACGACAGCATACTTGATCTTGTGATTGGGCCTTTGAATAAGATGCGCTAGCCAGCGGATCAGCGTCTCAGCCTCTTTTTTGTTTTCGCAAAGGCGGCGCACCCACCTCACAAAAGGCCATGCAGAGCCTTCCTCTGGCTGCACGTCTGTCGGCAGCCAAGTGTTTAGCCCACGCATCCCATCGCCGAGGCTTACGATTGGGCGGTCACCCTTCGGGCGAAAAACCACATCCTCCACCTTCCGGAAGTCGCGATCCTCCAAGAGCGATGTTGAAGGCTTCCTGTCGACATGTCGAAACAGATTGTCAAAGTCGCGTAGCTCAAACCTGCGGCCCGTTACTGTGTCGACTAGGATTTCAATGCCTCCGACGTAGATCAGTCTTTTTGCAAGTTCTTGAATGCTCAAGGCGTTAAATGTTCGGATGTCGGACAGCTTGATGGGCTTGGCATCTGTCAGCAGTGAGTGAAGATCCACGCCATCCGGTGCAGGATCGGCAATATCCCAGCCTTCGACCCCGACAGAGGATGGATCGACTACAGCAAGGGATTTTGCCCCGACTTTCGCCAGTTGATTTGACCATGCCTCTACGCTTTTACGCCCAGCCTCGTCATTGTCAGGCCAGAGCACGACATCACGACCGGCTAGCGGCGTTGCATCTGTTTTACCAACCGCCCCAGCGCCATTTGCCCAGGTGATGCAGATATGGTCTGGGAATAATTCAGCCGCAGTGTCGCAGGTCTTCTCGCCTTCAACCATCAGGACCGGCTTGTCACATTGTGAAACGAGCTCATGCACTCGGTAAAGCGGATGTCGATCTAAACCTGGGCCTTTCATCCGCCAGCTCAACTCTTTGCCAAACCAGCAGTATGGTGTGAACAGCTTCTTGGCCCCGTCTTCGAAGCGAAGGCGATAGAACGCGATATCCCCAGACTCAGTGTGATACGGCCATGAGCTCACCAGCTTGTAGTTGCTTTTGCCGGGGAACGACTGCCCCAACTTTAGGTTCGGGCCAGTTGCATCTGTGGGGACCGGTATTAGCGCCCGATCTTGAGCTTTCGCTTTGGCTTTGCCAATTTTGATGCTCAGCTTGGTGGCGAGTTCGCAGGCCGCATCGCTCCGCGTGCCTACTCCACGGTGCGCTTGCCACAACGCAATTAGGTCACCTCCTTTTTGGCCCGTCGCAAAGTCCTTCCAGAAGCCTTTTTTAGTATTGATCTTCAGGCTTTCACCTGCCTCAGCCTGAATGGAGCCCATCACGACGGTGTCTCCTTGAGAGACTGCGTTCGGAAAGAGCGCGCGGGCTGTCTCAGCGTAGCCCCGGGTTTTGATTTCGGCTTTCACGGCCTTGATGATGTCGTAGCTCATGACAGCCTCCCGCGATTGCCTTCCACACGGGTGGAGTTCAAAAACTCCAAGACCTCGTCGCGGCTGTAGCGGACGCTTCGGCCCAATTTTCTGTAGGCTAGTCGCGCGAATAGACCTCGTCCCGTTGAACGAGCTTTCTCTAAAGTTGATGGTGAAATCTGCAGCAATCGAGCAAGCTGGTTTGTCGTCAGCCAATCGCTTCCTCTTATTGCAGCTCCATCAGGATCGCTTGGATTGTGAGTCGGCGTTTGTGTCTTGAATGCCATTGTTTTGCTCCGCCGGTTAATGGAGGAGCAAACCTCTTCACTCGAAGCATTTGTTGCACTGAGCGGAAACCGGACCTCAGACTGCGCCGGGTTTTTGTAAGTTTGCTAAAAAGGATTTGAGCTCTCGACTGCGAAGGAGGTCATAAACTTCACCCTCGTGAGTACCAGGCCTGAGTTTTCCGAGCTCTCCGACAAGCCACTTGACACAAGCGCTCGGTCGATCGGCAACACCGTCGGGACCATAAAGTGTATTGGTGATCTGGTTGCCTTGTCCGTGATAGTGGATCAGTAGCCATTGGACTGCCCCACGAATAGGCAGTGGCTTGCGCCCATCCATGCTCATTAGGTCGAGCGCCTCGCGCACCACCATTTCAACATCGTTGAGATCTGCATTCCGGCCGAAGCTATTACCTAGTGCATTGAGGTGTTCGACGACTTCTTCAGGTTGGGCTCGAATTGCTTTCAACAGGCACTTCAACGGCTTCTGTATCGCCCGCCCGCGCCGGTTCCAGCCGTCTTCTATAGCGAGTGCTTTACCAGCGAGTTCGCGAGCATAATTGAGGTCTGCTGCCGCGCGTTTCAAGTTTGCGCGACCCAGCTGACTTGCCCGTTGAAAATCGTCCCATTCCATCGTCTGATAATAGCAACATCCCGTTCAATCCGAAATGCTTGGTGGTATCAGCCGCTAGCATACGATATTCGTCTTGGTTCAGTCCCCGTAGCTCAGTCGGATAGAGCACTGGATTCCTAATCTAGGGGTCGCAGGTTCGAATCCTGCCGGGGACACCACCGCTTGTCGGACGTCACAGGACGTTGGACAAAATCCAACAAAATTGGATCGATGCAGGCCACTGCCGACCAGTGGAATCTCATCACAATTGAGGGCGGCGCGGGACTCAGGTCATAGTTGGAAAGTGAAATTAGTATCCAGAGAACATATGCTGAACTTTTTAAGATTCAGCCCTTGCGCCGCGCTTCTCCGTTTCCAATATGTTCTGGATCGTGATGTAAGGACAGGCTGGCCATGACAACACACCAGATTACATTTTTCTCAGTCGACAACGGGGACGCCGTGCTACTTGAGGCGCATGGAAAAACTGTGATGACAGACATCCGTTACAGGGCCGGGTGTACGGATGATGATGACGACTTTAATGACTTTGCGCCGACTATTCGCGACGCCTGCGACAACGATCAGTTGGATGTTTTTGTGCTCACCCATCCCGATGAAGACCACCTGCTAGGCTTTAGTGAGGTCTTCCACCTCGGTGATCCGGATAAACGGGATTCCGATCCGGACGAAGGCGACGTCTCAATTGTTGTGGATGAGATCTGGTGCTCCCCCTACGCCGCTGATCCAAACTATACGACCGACACCTCAAAACCTGTTCTTGATGAAATTGCACGCCGAAAAGCCCTGATGGGTACGCCAGCTGGCAGTAAAGCTGGTAACCGGCTTCGGATCCTTACGGCAACAAACGGAGCGGCAGAGTCCCTTGCCCCGGGTGTCGAATGGCGGCTGCTCGCGCCAACGGTTGAAGAAGCCGATATCCCGAAG
>TARA_R100000306_G_scaffold61654_1_pt1 | contig 13626 bp, 14 predicted proteins | sample TARA_R100000306 | Tara Oceans TARA_R100000306 (sample SAMEA2620824) | marine metagenome | biome: marine biome (ENVO:00000447); feature: mesopelagic zone (ENVO:00000213); material: "saline water (ENVO:00002010), including plankton (ENVO:xxxxxxxx)" | depth 1000 m | reverse complement strand
GCCGCCACTCGCGGATTACGGCTGGCGTGGCCGCCATCGGGCAAGAGTTGCGCTGTCAGCTCCGCATCCAGCGCGGCCTGGGACCGCGCCTGCAACCCGGCAGGCAGATCCAGCGTCAGCATGGCCAGTCGCAAGGTGATCGCCGCAAAGAGCCGCGCCTTGTCCTGCGGCATCAAGGACAGGCAACGTGACAGCCGCAGCGTCTGGCGCACCGCGGATTTCAGCCGTTTCGGCGTATTCTCGTCGCCTGCGGAAAAGAGCGTTTCGCTCGCCATCATCCAGGCCCACAAACGGCCTTCCAGGATGTGCGGCTCCCAGCTGAACCAGTTCCACTTGCCAAAACGCGTCAGCCAGTCATCCGCCAGCCGGCGCGCCATCAACGGCGCTTCAGGATCTTCCACCGCGAGCAGGTCGGCCAGCCAGTCAAAGCGATGCAGGCTTTCCGCGAAGCGTTTGGAGGGCGCCGTGCGATCCCAGACCGAGTCTTCTTCGGGAATCTCCACGATCTCGCCCGCCAGGGCGAAGCGGCCGCCCAGCAAGGCCGCGCCATAGGCCTTGTCCCCTTTGACGATGGCCTTGGGGGGCTTGGTCAGAGCCTCCGGCGCACGCTGGTTCTGCGTCAGCATGCGATACGGCGGAGCCGCATTCAGAAGGTCCGACATTTCCCGACGTCCGCGCAGCGCCAGGGCGGCGGCGATCTCGCGGGTCTTGGGCTGGCGTTTCATCAAAGCCTCATGCGCCCCGCAAAGCGGCGATATTCTTGGCGTAAGCCTCCGGGCCGCCCTTGAACACCGCCGATCCGGCGACCAGCGCATCGGCTCCGGCGGCCAGGCATTGCTGGGCGGTTTGCGGGTTCACCCCGCCATCGACTTCTATCATCACATCCAGTCCACGACGGTCGATCGTCTTGCGCAGGGTTTCGATCTTGCGCAGCTGGGAGCTGAGAAAGCTCTGCCCGCCAAAGCCAGGATTGACGCTCATGATCAAGACCAGATCGAGCTCATCCAGCGCATAGTCGATGCAATCTAGCGATGTGCCGGGGTTCAGCGCCGCGCCGGCCTTGACGCCATGGCTTTTGATCGACTGAACCGTTCGGTGAAAATGCGGTCCCGCTTCAGGGTGCGCCGTGATCATGTCGGCGCCAGCGTCGACGAAATCGGCGATGTACGCGTCCACAGGCGAGATCATCAGATGGACGTCGAACGGCTTTTTGGACCAGGGCCGCAAGGCTTTCACCACAGCCGGCCCGATGGTCAAATTCGGTACGAAATGCCCATCCATTACATCAATATGAATCCAGTCGGCGCCGGCGGCGTCAACGGTTTTGACTTCCTCCCCCAGGCGGGCGAAATCAGCCGAGAGAATCGAAGGGGAAATAATTGCGGAATGAGCCATGGGGATTGCGTATCAGCGGCCCGCTTTTTGAGCAAGATGCGCCGTCCGCTTTCCCCCGATCCGGGGCAGTCTACCCAATCGATTCAGAACGCTCTGGAAGACGAGGCGGCAAACTCGCCTTCCAGAGCTGCGTCCGTGATCAGCCGATGGCGCGATGCCCTCGTAGACGCAAGCAATCCACAACCATCTGACGGCGTTCGTCGCGCGTTTCGAGCGCACCGCTGATCCCGCCGACCGTTGCCCCCACAAGAGCCCCCGCCAGGGCGCCCTCCGTATCGGTGACATCATCATCAGCAAGTCCGGCAAGCGCGCCGATCCCAGCGCCAATGGCCATGTCGGTTCGCGTTTCGGCGTTCATCAAGGCGCGCTCACGCGCCAATGCCTGACAGGCTAGAAGGTCCGCCTGGTAAGCCACCGAGCGGGGGCCATCCACGACCGGTGCGTAATCCGCGCCGCCGCCCGCGCAGGCTCCTAACGCCAACACTGCGGCGCCTGCCGCCAAAACGGCGCACCCGTCCCGCAACGCGCACAAAGCCGTGCGCGCAGTCAAACTACGTTTCATGTTTCTCTCCTGAGGAAGGGCCCCCTATCGGGCCCAGGGTCTTAGATCGCTCGCACTCCGCGCAGCGTCTGTGGGCTGCCCGGGCCGTTTCTCAGCGGACCAAAGACAGCATGCGCAACGCCGGGCGGCGCTGACGACATCGGGTTGAAGGGCGCGATGAACGCCCGAACTGCCATGTGCGCCATCTCGGCGTCTCCTGCAGTCTCCGCCCTCCCGGTTTTCCGGCGTGGGGCGAAAGGGTTGACCAACCAGCGGGAGCGAGGCCCCCTAGTAGACGCCGCCCTTCCAATCGAGGCGGGCTGCGCTACATATTATGTAGCAAAAACTACCGCTACGCTTTCCGTAGCGCAAGTGACCATTTCGAGGACAGATTGTGGCGAAACTGACCGAAACCTCGCGCCCCGTGCTGGCTCTGTTTGATGTGTTGGGTCAGAAATGGGTGCTGCGCATCATCTGGGAGCTGCGCAACGGCCCGCTGACCTTTCGCGAGCTGCGGGCCCAGTGCGACGAGATTTCGCCCACCGTGCTCAACCAGCGCCTAGCGCTTTTGAAAGACACGCTTTTGCTGGAAAGCACGGACGAAGGCTACAAGCCCACCGCGCTCCTTGAAGAGTTGGGGCCTGTTTTGTACGCCCTGCGTGACTGGTCCAATAGCTGGGCGGAGATCCGCGTCGCGCATGGCCATGAGCTGTAACCTCATTTCACGCATCCGCCTCCGTCCGGTTCGGGCGAAAGCGCTCGCGGTAGGACCGCACGGTCACCCCCAGATGCTTGTGAAACGCCCGGCGCATGCGCTCGGCAGCGCCAAAGCCTGATTTGAGCGCGATGAGGTCAATCGTGTCGTCTGACTGCTCGAGCCGCACCCGCGCATCCTGAAGCCGGGCCTGCTCCACATAAGCGGCAGGGGTCTCTCCCGTCTCACGCTTGAACTTGCGCGCGAAACTGCGCTCGGACATGCAGGCCAATGAGGCAAGGTCGGCCACGCTCAGCTCATCGGTGAGATTTGAGAGGATGTGCTCAAGCGTGCGGTTGATCGGGCCGTCATCCACCTGCTGCGCGACCAGCTGGGCGCTAAACTGGGCCTGCCCGCCCGGACGCATCATGTACATGACATTATAGCGCGCCACTTTGAGCGCCATGTCATGCCCCCAGTCGGCCTCAACCAGCGCCAGCGCCAGATCCATGCCTGCGGTCACTCCCGCCGAGGTCCAGTATTTGCCGTCGCGCACATAGATCGCATCGGCGTCCAGCTCGACCGCCGGATAGCGTTTCGCCATCACGGGGCACCACCACCAATGGGTTGCGGCGCGCTTGCCGTCCAGAAGCCCCAGCTCCGCCAGGATGAAAGCCCCGGTGCAGATCGAAATCACGCGTTTGGCCTGCTGATCCGCCCAGGCCGCAAACTCCATCAGCCGGCGGTCCTTGAGCGCGGCCTGGGTTCCATGACCGCCCGCGATCATCAGAACATCGATGGGCAAACCGCTGCCGCGCGCCTGCTCAAACGTCATGTCGGGCACCAGAGACAGGCCGGATGTGGTGCGGATCGGGGTCGTCTCAGCGGCGACCAGGGTCAGCTCATACCCGCCCACGCCGCCATCCCTGAACAGCTTGACCCCGGAGAGCACCTCCATGGGGCCGGTGATGTCCAGCACATGGGCGTCAGGATACGCCACCATCACCACATGAATGAGCGGCGGCTCGGCGAGCGGAGAAGAAACAGGATATGTCATAGGCTGATAGTGCGCCCAGCACGCGGAATCCGAAAAGCCTGCAAACACGCAGATTCCGCCAAACTGCTCCTATTGCCGTCCCAGCAAGATCGGCAGGACGTTTGTGACGCTGCGCAAGAGCGAGCCCTTGCCCGCTGCACGCTCCAGATCATCAAGCTCGGCGCGATCAAGCCAGACCCCGTTCACCATCACCGCGTCAGGAAACTCGACCACGGTCACATCGCTGAGCGGATCGCCGCTGACCAGCACCAGATCCGCGCGCAATCCCGGCGCGATCCGGCCGCGATCGGTCAGCCCCAGAACCTGCGCGCCATTCGCGGTGGCGGTCTGCAACGCCGCATGCGGGCTCAAGCCTGACATCACCAGCAATTCCAGCTCGCGCGTCATCGACCGGCCTGGAAGATTGGTGAAAATGCCCGCATCCGTGCCGGCGATCAGCGTCACGCCCGCCTCATGCATCATGCCGGTGGCCTGGCGATAAAACTGGCGACGCGCCTCTTCCCGGACGGCCGGGTCCTGACGCGCCCAATACGCGTAAACATCGGCATCGATGCGCACATAGAGCGGATTGAGGGTCTCCACCCCAGGACGCTCCAGATAGGCGCCGCCGCTCTCCGCCACCCGCACCAGATTGTCATGGGCGATCAGGGTGGGTGTCACCACAACGCCGGCCTGGGCCATTTCGCGCGCCAGCTGCTGCATGCGGTCCGCGTTCAGGCGGTCGCGCAGGCCGTGCCAGACGATGGATTCGGTATGCTCGATGGTCAGAAAGCCGTCATCGAGCACGCTCGTGAAGGGGATCAGAAAATCGCGCTCCAGCGGAATCCCCGGCTCGCGCACGCCTTCAGGCGTATGGCCCGACACCGTCAGCCCCAGAGCGCGCGCTTCTTCAAGTACGCCGCGATAGGCGTCTTCGGTCAGGTTTGAATACACTTTCAGATGCCGGTAGCCCTGCTGATGCTGACGGCGGACCGCGGCGCGCGCCTCCTCACCCGTCATCACCAGAACATGGTTCTGCTGGGCGTTCGGACCCGGCGAGTTCAAAATCGGCCCGGTGGTCAGAAGCGTCGGCCCCAAAAGCGCGCCGTCCTCGATCCTGTCCGCCCAGCGCAAATGCACCGGTAGGCCGGCGACATTGCGCACGCTGGTGACGCCATGGGCGAGATACCCTGCCAGCTCGGGCACATCCCAGACATGCACATGGGCGTCGATCAGCCCGGGCAGCACCGTGCGGCCCGCTGCGTCAATGCGCTCAGCACCCTCAAGGCGCGGATCGCCGACCAGCGCGCCATGAGGGACGCGCGCGGCGATGACGCCGTCGATCACGAGAATATCCTGAGCCTCAAGCGCGTCAGGCTCGCCCGCGACCATGGGGACCAGACGCGCATTCTCGATCAGGATGGCGGGCGCCGCTCTCTGCCCGGAAAGCTCGGAAGGCCATCGAAACGCGACCGCCCAGATCAGCCCGGCGATAACGCCCAGACCAACCAGCACCCCGAAGACAATCCGCATTTCGCTCTCCCGCCTGACACCCCTTCAGTCTGGAACGCAGGCGCGCGAGACGAAAGTGCAGATTCGGACAATCTTGCTGAAAGCTCCGCCGAGCGCGTCGGACCTAGTCAGTCAGTCTCGCGCAAAGGCGCAGGCTCAGCTCGCCCTCCGGCCCAGACCCCGCCCAGCACCAGAACCACGCCCGCCATTTGAACCGGGCTGAGGCTTTGTCCCAAAAGCAGCCAGCCGATCAGCACCGCCGTCAGAGGGCTAAGAAAACCGAGCGTGGACACTGCTGCGGGATCAAGACGCTGAACGCCGTGAAACCATAGCCCATAGGTCAGCGCCGCTCCGATGAGGCCAAGCCAGAGCAATCCCGCAATCGCTTCGCGATCAAGGGGCGGCAAAGCCGGTTCTAGTAACAAAGCGAACGGCAGAAGCAGCATGCCTCCAGCGGCCAGTTGCCAGGCGGTGAAGGTCAGAAGCGGAGTGTCGCGCCGCCATTTCCGGCTCAACACCGTGCCCGTCGCCATCGACACCGCGCCGCCCAGCCCCGCGGCGACGCCGAGAGGATCAAGACCTGCGGCTGGCCCCAGGACCAGACACGCCACGCCCAGCACGCCCGTGATACCGCCCATCACCGCCAGACGCCGCACCGGCTGGTCCAGCACCACCCGCGCCAGTCCGATGACGATCAGCGCCTGTAGCGAGCCCATTGTCGCCGCCACGCCGCCGGGCAGACGATAGGCGGCGACGAACAGGCAGGCCCAGAAAATGGCGAAATTGACCGCTCCGAGCACCGCCGCCTCGCCCCATTGCCGCCCGACCGGCAGCCGACGCAAGGCGACCAGCAACAACAGGCCTGCGGGCAAAGCGCGCAAGACGGCCAGGGTCAGGGGATACCCCGCAGGCAGCATCTCGGTGGTGACGATATAGGTCGTCCCCCAGACCATGGGCGCGAGCCCGGTCAGGATCAGGTCAAACATACGCGGCATGATGATCCCCTTCCCTAGCGCAGAGGAAAGGCGAGCGGACGCATCGGCGCGGCGTCAGCCCCGCGCAAGCGCAAACCGCCGCCAATAAAGGCGAACTCATAGACCTGGTCGCGCGCCAGGGCCTCCAGAAACACAAGCTCGATGATCGGGGCCCCTTGTTCCGCCAAAAGATAGGTGTGCACCGGCACGTAATTGGCCGGATCTTCACTGGGGAAGGCCTCAAAGCTGAGATTGTCAGCGCCAACGATCATCGCCCCGCCCTCCTCAATCAGGAAGCGGGCGGCCTCCATGCCCAGACCGGGCGGGTTCTGCATGTAAGCCTGGGCGTCGTCATACACCTGCATGCGGCCGGTGCGGATCAGCACCACATCACCTTCAGCCAGAGACACCTGTTGAGAAGCGAGCGCGCCGACCAGCTCGCCCCGGCTGATCCGGTGACCGTCAGCAAGCTGATCAACCCCAAGAAACGCCGGCAGGTCAATCAAGACGCCGCGCGCAACGATGGGCGGCAACGCCTCAGCCCCGCCCACGCGCCAACCGCGATCGCCCAGATGTTCTTCTGCCGTGAAGCCGTTCCACACTTCGCCATTGAGCCCGAAATGGACCAGGGCGTCGATGTGCGTGCCGGTATGGGTGTACATCGAGACCGCCGCGCCCGTGTAGCTGACATGGTCGTTCATGGCGTGGCCCAGCCCCAGAGGGTCATCCACGCCCGTACCGTGCGGGGTGTGGGTCATCCAGATCCGATAATGAGGATCACCCGCGGCCTGCCAGCTGGGCATGCCGATGAAATACTCCACCGACAGATCATAGGGCGCGCCGCCCGAGATCCGGCCCAGAATGGCGGCCTGGCTGACCGGCGTCATCAGGTTGAGCCGTCCGATTTCATCGTCCGCCCCCCATGGGCTCACGCCGACTTCAGGACGGTCAGATTGCGCCGTTGCGACCGCGCCCAGGACTGCGGATAAAGCGGCGCCGATCAGCGCCGATGACAGGCGTGTCATAGCATTCTCCGTAAACTGAATGATTGAAAGCAAAGGCCTCAGGCAGGCTCTGCGATCTTCGCGCGACCTACGGCCATACGCTGCGCCAGCTCTGCGACGCGGGCGCCGAGCCGGGCCGCGCTTTCACGGTCGGCGGCGGGCGGGGCGAGGTCCGGTCCCTGGTCATTATTGGCCTGGGCCATGGCGCCCAGAGACGCCCCGATACGATTGAGATCGTCCACGCTGGCGGTCGAGCTATTATTGCCGGGCAACTGGTTGAGGCTCACCCACAGCATGCCGTGCTGGGCCGCAAGCGTGGCGAGCTGGCTGAGCGTGGCGAACTTGTCGCCGGCCTGCGAGCTGGAAACGGTGAAGCCCGCCGCCAGCTTGTCCGCCCAGCTCCGCGCCAGCCAGATGGCGGAGGTCTGGTCCATGAAGGTTTTGAACGGCCCCGAGACCGCGCCCATATAGGTCGGCGAGCCAAAAATGATCGCGTCGGAAACGGCGAGGATCGCCCAAGATTCAGAGTTCATGTCGGTGACGTCGATCAACTCGGCCCGCGCGCCGGACTGGCGCTCGACTCCTTGCGCGACGGCCTCGGCAAGAACGCGGGTATGTCCGTAGCCGGTATGATAGGCGATTGCGATTTGCGTGCGCATGGCGCTCTCCCGTGTGATGACGGGTCGAACCTTACTGCACGGCAAATTGAAAATAATTCAGACTTTTATTGATTTATATTTCACGAAACGTGAAATATAAATCCTAGCTCTGCATCGTCCTGAAATGCTCGACCAGAAAGTCGAGGAAGACCCTCACCTTGCGTGAGACCTCGCGCTGTTCGGGATAGACAGCGTATAGCGCCTGCGCTTCACCGCGCCATCCCGGCATGGCGTCGACCAGGGCGCCGGACGCCATGTCCTCACGCACATAAACATTTGGCAGAAGTGCGAGGCCCAGCCCTTGCTTTGCAGCGGCCTTGAGCGCGATCGAGTTGTTGATCCGCAGTCTCGGCTTGACCGGGACAGCTTGTATGCCGTCGGCGCTGAACAGCGGCCAGGTCTCCGGAGTTCCTGACCCGGCAAAAACCAGAGCGTCATGCGCACTCAGATCCTGAGGTGATGCAGGACGCCCCCGAGCTTCCAGATAGCTCGGCGCGGTACAGACAATCCTGTCCAGATCCAGCAATTTGCGCACTTTCAGGCTGGAATCCTGCAACAAGCCTCCCCTGATCGCCAGATCGAAGCCTCCACTGACCAGGTCCACATACTCATCGCTCATATGCAGATCGAGCAGAATGTCCGGGTACTGACGACAGAAATCTGGCAAGGCTTCAGACAGGGTCATCAGCCCCATCGACATGGGCGCTGACACCTTCAACCGCCCGCGCGGGCTCGCAGCTTCGGCGCGCACCTGCTCGTCAGCTTCCGCCAACGCGTCCAGCACCGCGCACGTCTGATGATAATAGGCCGCGCCCGCATCGGTCAGGCTCAGAGAGCGGGTGGTGCGCACGATCAACTGGACGCCAAGCCGGGCTTCGAGATCCTTGACCGCCTTGCTTACCGCGGCGTTGGACACGCCCAGATCCCGCGCCGCCGCGCTGAAGCCGTTACACTCAGCCACCCGCCGGAAGACTTCCAGCGTTGATAATCGGTCCATGGCCTGGCCCCTGCTCGATGCGACTCATAGGTGATCATCAATGATCGCCCACTCCTGATGCCGGACTCAAGTCAGCATCGTCAAAGCCGTCAGGAAGACTGCAAAGCTCAATGTCGTCCCCAGAGTGCGGATATGGTTCCAGGCGGTCCAGACGCGCCGATAACGCTCCCAGACATCCTCCGCACCGCCGCTGGCTTCAAGCGCCTTGTTAAGCGGCACACTCGCCACAAGCGTTACGCCGAAGACCAGCACGGCGTAAACGCTGGCGCCCAGACCGATGAGCCAGCGGGCGGTTTCCGGCGCCTCTTCCGGCGCCCACCAGACCAGCCCGGCCGCAAACGGGATGATGAGGAAAAAGCTGGTCAGAAAGACCGATCGCAACACCGTCCGGTTCAGACCGATCATGCCAGCCGCGCCGGCGCCGGGCGCGGCCTGAGACAGGCCGCGCATGATGAAATCTGAAAACGCCAGGAAAACGCCCGCCGTCAGGCCTGTCGCCAGAACCAGTCCCGCAAGCGCAAAGACATATACCGTCATCTCAACCTCCAGCATCGCTCTACACAGGTTCCGCCGCCAGCCAGACGCCGCGAGCGGCGGTCTTTCGGGCGTACGTCTCGAAATCCGTGGCGGGGCGTCCCAGCGCACGCTGAACGCCGTCGCAGACATGGGCGTTGCGGCCGTCAAAAACCGTGGTGAACAGGTAATCCATCAACCACACCACGTCTGCGGGCGCACCTTCGGCTTTTGCGCCCTCCAGAAAGGCGGCGTGCGGGATGGCCACGAAGTCTATGGTCCGGCCAGCAGCCTCTGACAGCGCTGCGGCCACATCCTTGAACGTCATCAAACGCGGGCCGGTGACTTCATAGATCTCGCCGTCATGACCGGGCTGGGTCAGCGCCGCAACCGCCACTTCGGCGATGTCATCGACGTCCACGAACGGCTCAGGCGTATCGCCTGCCGGCAGCGTGATCTGACCGGCGCGCACCATGTCCACGAAGGCGCCTTCGGAGAAGTTCTGATTGAACCAGCTGGCGCGCACCACACTCGCTTCCAGCCCGCTATTGAGCACGATCCGCTCACAGGCCTGCGCTTCGGCTTCGCCGCGGCCTGACAACAAGACCAGGCGTTGCACGCCCTGCTTTGCGGCGGCGTCCACAAAGCGGGTGATCGTCGAGACTGCGCCCGGGACCGCCAGATCCGGCGCGTACGCGATGTAGACGGCTTTCACGCCGTCCAGCGCCGCCGGCCAAGTGTCCGGCTGGTTCCAGTCAAAGGGAATGTCCGCCCGCCGCGAGCCCAGACGGATCGGATGGCCCTGCTCGGCCAGCACTTGCGCCACGCGACCGCCGGTCTTTCCGGTCGCGCCCGTGATCAGAATAGGGGAGGTGCGCGTGAACGCACGGCGGACTGCGTTGAAAATAGCCATGTCATGCTCCTTGCGTCACTTGACGCGATGTAAAGTTTACATGGCGTCAAGTAGGCGCCTCTTGACACGGTGTCAAGCGTAATCGATGGTGCGTCCGACTTTTTGCGCTCGGAGACCCCGCAATGGCCGCCACAGCCGACACCCGCACCAGGATCCTGAACGCGTGCCACACGCTGTTGGTCAGCGACACAGGCGCTTCGACCCGGATGAGCGATATCGCCAAAGCCGCCGGGCTGAGCCGGCAGGCGGTGTATCTGCACTTCAAGACGCGTGCGGAGCTTCTGATCGCCCTGACGCGTCATATTGACGAGGTCGAGGATGTGACGGGCAGGCTTGCGCCCAGCCGCGCCGCAACGTCCGGCCTTGAAAGGCTGGACGCCTATATCGAGGCGTGGGGCGGTTATATTCCGATCATCTATCCCGTGGCGCGCGCCCTGATGGCGATGGCCCCCAGTGATGAGGCGGCGGACCTGGCCTGGACCGATCGCATGACCGCCATGCGCCAAGGATGCGACGCGGCGATCCACGCCCTCGCAGCCGATGGCGATTTGCGCCCTGAACTGGACGCCCAAAAGGCGGCGGACCTGCTTTGGGCCATCTTGTCCGTGCGCAATTGGGAAGCGTTGACCCTGAGCTGCGGCTGGCCGCAAGCCCAATATCTGCATCACATGAAAGCGCTGACCCGAAACTATCTTTGCTCCAAGGAAACAGCATCATGACGTCTAACGCCCTCACCTTTCGGCGTGCCGGTCGCGACGATCTCGAGGCGATCATCGCCCTGCTCGCCGACGACGACCTCGGGCAGAGCCGTGAGCGTGTCAGCACGCCCCTTGATCCGGCCTATCTGTCCGCGTTTGACGCCATCCAGTCCGACCCCAACCAGCTCCTCGCCATACTGGAAGACGACGCGGGCGTTGCAGGATGCTTGCAGATCAGCTTCATCCCCGGCCTGTCGCGCCTGGGGATGTGGCGCGGTCAGATTGAAAGTGTTCGCATCGCCCGGCGCCGGCGCGGTGACGGGCTGGGCCGCACGATGATTGAGTGGGCGATCGAGCAATGCCGCCTGAGACAGTGCGGTCTGGTGCAGCTGACGTCTGACAAGGCGCGCACCGACGCTTTGAGATTTTACGAGACGCTGGGCTTCACAGACAGTCATGAAGGGTTGAAGCTCGCCTTATGACGCTGGCGGGTCCGTGAGTTCAGGCGTCGTCAGCGGATCCGCCTTCACATCCTCAAGCCAGCGATCCATCACCACACAGGCGGTGAGATCGCCCGTGACGTTCACCGCCGTCCGGCACATGTCGAGGATCCGGTCCACGCCCAGCAAGATCGCCACGCCCGCCGCCGGAATGCCCATACCTTGCAGAATCGTGGCGAGGATGATGATGCCGACCCCCGGCGTGGACGGGCTGCCGATGCTGGCCCCCACCACGGTGATCACCAGAAGCGCGAACTGGGCGGCGCTCAGATCCACGCCGAACAGCTGGGCGATAAACAGGGCCGCGACCACCTGATACAGCGCCGTGCCGTCCATATTCACGGTCGCGCCCAGCGGAATGACGAAGCGCGCAATGGGCGGCGCCACCTTCAACCGGTCTTCAGCGACCCGCAGTGACAGCGGCATGGTCGCCGCCGAGCTGGACGTCGAGAAGGCCAGGAGCTGCGCATCGACGATCTTGCCGGCGAACGCAAACGGATTGCGGCGTCCCAGCACGAGCACGATCACAAGATAGCAGGTGAGCAGGGCGGCGAGGCCGATCAGCACCGAGACGATATAAGCCGACAAGCCGATCAAGGCGTCGAAGCCGGCCCGGATGACGAAATCAGAGATCAGGCCCAGCACGGCGATGGGCGCCAGCCGCATGGCCCAGCCGATGATCTTCATCGCTACTTCCTGGACCGTCTGCAGCAGTCGGCTGAGCGGTTCGGACCTGTCCGGGCCGATGATCGACATCGCCACGCCAATGAACAAGGCGTAGACCACGATCTGCAGCATGTTGCCGGTCAGCATGGCGTTATCAATGTTGGCGGGCACCAGATTGGCGATCTGGGCGGGCGCGGACAGCACTTCGGCGGGTTCCGTCATCAGCGCGTCCACGGACCCGGCGGCTTCGGCCATAGCGGCGTCAGTAAAATTTGCTCCGTCGATGAACCTGCCCGGCTTGATCAGGCTCGCCACTGCGGCGCCCAGGAGCACCGCCAAGGTGGTCGTCCCGACAAAATACGGCGCGATTCGAAACCCGACCTTGCGCAGAAAAGCCGGGTCCCCCGCCGATGTCAGACCCAGAATGATCGAGCTGATGATCAGCGGGATCACCACCATCTGGATCACGTTCAGGAAGATCTGACCGGGCAGTCGCAGCCATTCCGCCACATCTTCGGCTGTACCAGCCTCAAGTGAGAAAGGGCCCTCGGTCTGTGGCGACAACAGCAAGCCAACGCCAACACCCACAACCATGGCGACCAGAATCTGCGCCCACAGACGGGACTCGATCAGGCCGCGGATATCGCGCACTCGCAAATTGCGCCGAACATTCATGGGCAAGCTCTTGTGACTTGTCTGCGGCTATTGAGACCTTCGCCCGCAGTCCTGGCAAGCTTTGGCGGACAAGCAAACTGCGTCCGATCACCTCATCAATATACGGCGCGCCAGCAGAGCGGCGGTCTTCGCCGTCACCCCGTCCTGGTCGTGAGCCGGGCAAAGCTCCACCAGATCGGCAAGCGCCAGGCGGTCGCCTGCTTTTTCCAGGGTCAAGGCGATAATCTGCTCGATCGTCGACAGCGGCACGCCCCGCGCCGCCGGCGCGCTGACGCCCGGCGCCTGAAAATGGCTGAGAACATCAATATCAATCGTCAGATAGATCAGATCATTGCGCGCAATGAGCGCGGCGACGCCATCATGCGCCGCCAGCGGGTCTGCGATCAGATCATGATCGCGCACCAGCCCGACTCCCCAGTCTTTAGCGCGTTTCAAGAGCGCCTGGGTGTTCGCCTCTTCGGCATAACCGACGCACAGATAGTCAAAGCCTGCAGGGTCGAGGTCGCGGATCTGGGCGAAGGGCGTGCCCGATGATCCGCCCGCCTCGCCGGGCAGACGCAGATCCAGATGAGCATCGAGATTGAGGATGCCGATCCGGGCGTCGGGATGCGCTTGTCTCAGCCCCCGGAAAGACGCGAAAGCGGTTTCATGCCCGCCGCCCAGCACCACGAGCCGCTCATGCCGGGCCAAGGCGTCCGCTATCATGTTGGCCAGCGTCTCCTGGCCAGCCTCCAGCGCGTCACCCGCAACGCTGACATCACCCAGATCGGCGAAGCTCAGAGCATTTTCAGGCGCTGTGAGGTTCGCAAGCGCCTGTCTCAGAGCGGCGGGGCCGTCCCTGGCGCCGAC
>TARA_R100000306_G_C4381467_1_pt1 | contig 13658 bp, 10 predicted proteins | sample TARA_R100000306 | Tara Oceans TARA_R100000306 (sample SAMEA2620824) | marine metagenome | biome: marine biome (ENVO:00000447); feature: mesopelagic zone (ENVO:00000213); material: "saline water (ENVO:00002010), including plankton (ENVO:xxxxxxxx)" | depth 1000 m | reverse complement strand
AATACGGTGCGCCACCACACGGTGGTTTGGCCTTTGGTCTAGACCGTTTGGTAGCGATTTTAGGCGGACAAGAAACGATAAGAGACTTTATTGCATTCCCTAAAAACAATGCCGGCCGTGATGTAATGATCGATGCGCCTGCAACAATTGATGCAGCACAATTAGAAGAATTGAATTTGAAAGTTACTTTATAAGTCTCAGTCTTTATAAATTAAGAAAGCAGCCCGATGTGGCTGTTTTTTTATGGCTCCTACCGAAAGGCTTACTTTTAAGTAGTTTATTCCACAGGTATGAAAACAAAAAAAGGTCCGGACAATGTCCAGACCTTTTTTTATCGCTAATTCAAAATAAACTTATTCAACAGTCCAGCCTGCTTTCCAAGTATCATAATCTGTACCGGTAGCATCACCTTCATTCATAATGAAGTCACTTTCGTCAAATTCGTAACCTGTATCGTTCTTCATTTTTAAAGTAACATCATCAAAGTTTACAGTGTCTACAAATAACAATCCGTCTAAAACACCTTGACCTGTTGGGCTGTCTCCAGAATCACCATCAAGATCAAAACCTTCTTCGTATCCTTGAATAATTACGTTGTTGAACTCCCCTTGAGTACCCGCTCTTAAACGTACAGCTTCAGTACCTTCAGTATTTCCTTGTCCTACGATCAATACGTTGTTAAGGGTTGGAGCAGAGAAATAAACAGGGTTAGAGTTGTTACCTATATCGGTGTTAAATCCGTCAGCTTCAATAGCTTTATCGTGAGACACACCTTGTTTGATGTATACGTTGGTTAAAGTTCCTGAGTATCCTTCTGTCCAGTCTACAGAATCATCCTGAGCATTTACTACAGAAAGGTAACTAGCATTTACAGTACCTCCAAAAAACTCGATACCATCATCTTTACCTTCAAATGCTTGAATGTGATCTACAGTAGTACCATTACCTACACCGTAGAAAGAGAAACCGTTGTTTTCAGATTGTCCATCTGCTGCTCCACCTGAATACTCTACACGTACATAACGAATAACACCTGAGAAGTCAGATACATCGCTACCACCGTAAGGAAGACCACCAATTTCTGAAGTTGAAGTTGCAGAACCTCCGGTTGTAGAGTTGATAGGTGCACGTCCTAATAAGATAAGACCACCCCAGTCTCCAGCTGCAGGAGAAGAAGCTGCAGAAGTAAGTACGATTGGGTTTGTAGAAGTACCCTGAGCATCAATTACCGCATCCTGAGAAATTGCGATGTAAACATTAGCACCACTAGCAGCTCTGATAGTCATACCTGCAGGGATCGTAAGTTTTGTGTTAGGAGCCATTACTAAAGGTCCTGTCAATGTATATGTATTGTTGCTATCTAATACTAAATCACTTGTCATAGTACCTTGTAGATCAATAGCCTCTCCTGTTGGTTCTTCAGGCTCATTGGTTCCACCATTATTAGTCACGCTGTTGTCAACACTGTTATCAGTATTGTTAATTACAATTTCTGCAGTATCATCAGCTTCACAAGAGGCAAATAAAAGTGCCGCCGCAGTCAAGCCAGTAAGTAAATAATTTGTCTTCATTGCATTTAAAGTATTTAATTAATTTTCTATCGTTTTTATTAAAATTTATATTTTACGTTTAATCCTACGTTAATCCCTCTACGGTAGATAGAGGTGGTATAGTCTCCAAAAGAAGTACCTTCACGCACATACTCAATATCTGGATCAAGCAAGTTCTTTGCACTGGCGTTGATCTCCCAGTTATCTCCAAACTCGTTTCTCCAAACAAAGTCAAGCGTACCGTATCCTTTCTCGACTATATTTCCTAATTGACCAGATCCTAAAGCATCGATACGGTCTGCGAAATAAGAATAGATCAAGTTGGCTACAGGTTTATAATTTTCAAAAGAGGTCGGGCTATAGTTGATGTCTGCATTGATCAAGAACGGTGAAGCACCTTGCAACTCATCATCACGATCTAATGTAGAAGAGAACAGCCCGTTTGAACTTCTTAAGTCTTGTTGCGTATGCATATAAGTCCCGTTAATTCCCGCAGAAACTACGGCGTTCTCATCTGCATCGGTTACCAAGTTTTTACGTACTTCTAATTCAACTCCGTAAACATTAGCTTTCTCACCGGTTCTAAAATAACGTCGGGTACCGGTTGCGTCATTTGCGATCACAAGGTTAACAGGGTTTCTGATCTCCTTTGCAAAACCTGCGATCGATAGCAATTCAGATTTACCAAAGAACCACTCGTATTTAAGATCAATGTTATAAACGTCTGAGAATGATGGATCATTTAAAAGGTCTGGGTTACCTCCTACACGCTTGGTTACATCTTCGTAAACAAACGGCGCTACCTCTTTGAATTCTGGGAAAGAAACCGTTTTTGCAAAAGAGAATCTCAAGTTAGAATCGTCATTAAGCGCATAGCGTACGTTTAAACTTGGTAAGTAAAAGTTCTCGTAGCTTTCTGCATAGCCGCTCGCATCCGGAGGAAGGTTAATCACATCATAAGTGATCGACTGGTTAAAAGATTCTACTCTAAACCCGGGAACAAACAACCAGTTCCCTGTGGTGATCTCTGCATTGATGTATCCTGCGTGAATATCAAGATTACCGGTATATCGGTTCTCATCAAGACCTGGATAGTTACGGTTATCAATACCTAGCTCAGGAGCAATCGCTCTAAAAACGAACGTATCATAAACCGTCCCTAGGTTAGGTACATTAAAAATACTATCAAGATTGTTTATATCTTCAACCGGAGTGTTTGGCGCGATAAGGTCATATCCATAACGGATGTTCTTAAAGAAACGCTCCTTAGTTCTTCCGTTGTATCCAAAATTCAATTTGAAATTATCAGAAACGGTGTATTCCAGATTTAAACGGCTGTTAAGCTCTTCATCTTCGATATTCTGAAAATAACGCTGATTGTCAAAGTTGGTGTTGTTATAAAAAGAGGGATTCGTAGAAGGATCGTTATCTAAAGCTAAATTGTAATTCTCTAAAGCAAAACGCTTACGGTCTGGCTGATTAGAAAACACTTTATTATATCCTACACCCCAAGTCAATTCAAACTCCTCATCAAAAGTATGTAAGCCAGACAATTGATTTACAAAGATCATATCCTGATTAAACTGAATGTTCTTAGTAAAAAAGCCGCTGTCTGTATTTAAGATCGCATCACGGTTTCTACCATTACCATCAATACCAAAATTCCCAACCTCATCAGAAGAGCTGTTAAGGAATAAAGAGTTGAAGGTGATCTTATGTCCAGAATTTAAGCTGTAGATCGCGTTAAGCATCGCTGTAGTTGTTGTTGAATATTCAAACTCTTCAACATCGTCGTATACTTGCTTTTCTACCGTAGTAAAATCTGCTGCAGATCCTCTGCGATACTCATAATCGTTTGCAAAAGAAGCCGTAGCAAAAAGGCTTAATCTACCGCCTTCTCCCATTTCAAAAGACTTTCCGCCAGAAATAGATCCGTTTACATTAATAGGTGTTCCTCCATCTACAGGATCTACAGGATGCGATAAGATCACCGCAAACGGGTTGTTGTCATATCTATTATAAAAACCGAAATATCCGGTACCTTCACTACGGGTAAAATCCTGACCGATCGCTCTGGTATTGATACTAGAACCCAATTGAATATCTAAGAAGAATTTCCCCTTATAATCTTTAGAGATCACATCGATATTACTCGCTGCGAAATCTCCGTAAAACTTAGTAGAATAAGCTTTACTTACCGCTACATTCTGAATAATGTCTGAAGGAAAAAGGTCAAGATCCATGTTCTTTTTCTCAATATCATTTGAAGGAAGCGTCAATCCATTATAGGTGGTATTCAAATAACGGTCACCAAGACCACGCACATATACATTACCTGCTCCGCCTGACTGTTTTGAAACTCCAGAAATCTTAGCGATCGCTGCTGCTGCATCACTTACCCCTTTTCGGGCAAGTTCATCTGCTCCAATGCTCTGCTGGATACTTACTGCTTTCTTTTGTTCTAATAATAAGGCTACTTCAGATTCGCGAGAAACGGTAGTTGTGATCACCACCTCATCGAGTGCGGCTGCTGTAGCTCCTAATCCTGCGTTTATCGTGGTTACTTTATCTGCCTCAACAACAACATTGGGGACTTCTACAGTTTCATAACCCACAAAGCTAAAAACCAAGGTATACGTCCCGGCTTCTACATTTGAGATCTCATAAAGACCATCAAAATCTGTAGTCGTTCCTTTGCTCGTATTCTTGATCTGAACCGTTGCAAAAGGTAAAGGTTCATTATTAACTTCTTTATCACTTAACACTCCAACAATACTACCGGTTCCTTGTGCCCAAGTAGCTGCTGAAAATATAATACCTATTAAAAACAGATAAAATTGTCTCATTTGCTTGCATTTATTTTACGCTGCAAATATGTTGCGAAAGAACTGCTAGCCGGTTAATCCAATGTTATGAATTCGTAACCCAAGGGTTACTTCATGGTTACCTTAATGTTAACAGATTTTTGAGTCAGCTGGGTTTCATTAGATTAAAATTTGGCAAAGATGTATCTTGCCAAAAATTGCACGTCATGATGAATTGGGAGCATTTACTATCCTTAAAAAGACAAGGCGATACCGCCAAAAGACTACGTATAGAACAGGACGACACGCGCCTGGGTTTTGAAGTTGATTATGACCGTATTATCTTTTCGGCGCCTTTTAGAAGCTTGCAAGACAAGACCCAAGTCATCCCACTTTCTAAAACCGATTTTGTTCACACGCGCTTAACACACAGTCTCGAAGTCTCAGTTGTGGGACGCTCGTTAGGACGTATGGTGGGCAAAAAACTGTTAGAAAAATACCCGCACCTCGAACAAGTCTATGGTTACAAATTCAATGATTTTGGTGCCATTGTAGCTGCGGCAGCGCTGGCACACGACATTGGGAATCCGCCTTTTGGACACAGCGGCGAGAAAGCCATAGGCGAATTCTTTAAAAACGGCTACGGAAAACGCTATAAAGACAGCCTCACGGCGAAAGAGTATCAAGACCTCATCAAGTTTGAAGGTAATGCCAATGGTTTTAAGGTGCTTTCTCAAAGCAAACCGGGAGCGCAGGGCGGCTTGCGTTTATCCTATGCTACTTTAGGCGCTTTTATGAAGTATCCTAAAGAATCGCTTCCGCACAAACCTTCTGATCATATTGCCGATAAAAAATATGGCTTCTTTCAGTCTGAACGAGCGCTCTTTGAAGATGTCGCTCAAGAACTGGGACTTTTAAAGCGCAGCACTACAGATGATGTAAGTTGGTCAAGGCATCCGCTTGCCTATCTCGTTGAAGCTGCAGACGATATTTGCTACACCATCATCGATTTTGAAGACGGTATAAACCTGGGGCTCATCCCTGAAGAATATGCCTTAGAATATATGGTAAAGCTCGTAGGGCAAACCATAGACCGCAATAAATACAATGCGCTTCAAGAGACTTCAGACCGCGTGAGTTACTTGCGCGCACTGGCGATAGGCACGCTTATTAATGAGAGTGTGGATACTTTTATGAAATACGAAGAAGAGATCCTTGCAGGTACTTTTGACCAATCGCTTATCGACAAAAGCAACTATCAGGCGCAAATAACAGACATCATTAACTTAAGCATTGAACGTATTTACAACAGCCGCGAAGTGATCGAAAAAGAGATCGCCGGCTATGAGATTCTGTCTACCTTATTAGAAGCGCGTTGTCGTGCTTTAGACAATAACGACACGCATTACAATCAATTGATTCAGCAATTGCTAGCGCCCAATGATCATTCTGAAAAGAGCTTGTATGAAAACCTCATCCAGATCTGCGCTGAAGTCTCTACCATGACCGATGGTAAAGCCTTACGTAATTATAAAAAGATTAAAGGCCTCGATGTTAAATAAGCGTTAAGTATGACGCTAATTGTGCTTTCAAGCTTTCAAAATCCAGACCCACCGAAGTCTTCAGTTCTTCGGTGGTTCCTTGTTCGATAAAGCGATCGGGAATTCCCAGAAGTTCGAGTTTGCCTGTGTAGCTTTGACGTATCGCTTCTTCAGCGATTGCGCTACCAAAACCACCGGAAACGACACCATCTTCAAGGGTAATTATTGTAGAATAGTTACTGAAAACTTCTTGCAGCGCTTCAAGATCCAGCGGCTTGACAAAACCAAAATAATACACTGCAATTGCTTCGGGATAAACTTCAGCAAGCTGTAACGCCGTTTCCGTCAAGCTACCGGTTACCAAAACCGCGATTTTATCTCCTTCGGTTAACTTTTCAGCTTTACCGATTTGTAGCTCTTGAAACGAAGTTTTCCAGTCGATCGTAGTACCCCGACCGCGCGGATAGCGAATCGCAATAGGTTGTTCTAAACCAAGTTGTGCGGTATACATAATATTCCGCAGACTTTCCTCATTCCGCGGAGCGAAAAGGATAAGATTAGGAATGCAGCGTAAATACGCCAGATCAAAAACCCCGTGGTGCGTCGCTCCATCGGCTCCTACGAGTCCGGCGCGATCTACACAAAATATAACCGGAAGCTTTTGCAAAGCCACATCGTGAATCAATTGGTCGTACGCCCGCTGTAAAAAAGTAGAATAAATCGCACAAAAAACGACTCCGCCTGCTGCTGCTATTCCGGCGGAAAGCGTAACCGCGTGTTGCTCGGCGATCCCCACATCAAAAGCCCGCTCCGGAAATTCCTGCATCATATACTTTAAAGAACTCCCGGTAGGCATTGCCGGCGTGATGCCCACGATCTTCTCGTTCTTTTTAGCCAACTCGACTAAAGTCAGCCCAAATACATCCTGATATTTTGGAGGTTGGGGAGTGGTACTTTTAGGATTGAGTTCTCCGGTTGCCGCATCAAACTTCCCCGGTGCGTGATAGAGTACCTGCTCCTTTTCGGCTTGCTTGAGTCCTTTACCTTTGGTGGTGATCACGTGTAAAAACTTAGGGCCTTTGATCTTTTTCAGCGTCTTGATGATCTCCAGAAGCTTTTCGATATCGTGCCCGTCTACCGGACCAAAATACTTAAAGTTTAAGGCCTCAAAAATATTCTCTTGCCGCTGACTCCCGGTCTTTACATTGGTCAGGTAATTTTTCAAGGCGCCCACACTCGGGTCGATTCCTATCGCATTGTCATTCAGGATCACGAGTAAATTGGCATCACTATCGCCGGCGTGATTAAGGGCTTCAAAAGCCATCCCGCTGGCGATAGACGCATCGCCGATGACCGCGATATGCTGGCGCCGGGTGTTTCCTTGAATCTTTGCTGCGATCGCCATACCCAAAGCCGCAGAGATAGACGTGCTCGAGTGCCCGGTTCCAAAGGCATCATAGACACTTTCTTCTCGCTTAGGGAATCCACTCAATCCTCCTAACTGGCGGTTGGTCTCAAAAATATCCCGTCTTCCGGTAAGGATCTTATGTCCATATGCCTGATGCCCCACATCCCAAATAAGCTGGTCATCAGGGGTGTTGAATGCATAATGCAGGGCCAGCGTGAGTTCTATTACACCCAGGCTTGCTCCCAAATGCCCTTCTTTGGTCGCGACAATAGCAATGATAAAACGGCGCAATTCTGCAGCAAGCGTATTCAACTCTGCTACCTGAAGTTTACGTAAATCCTGAGGGTCATTTATGGTTTCTAAAAGCGGGTAACTCATAAAACAAAGGTAGCCGAACTTCAAGAAATAATTAGTTGGTCTTTTAAAAATGATACTGCAAAAAACTTTTTATCTTCAAGCTTTAAAACCAACCGCATGGCGCTTATCGAACCTTTTGACGATCACTATTTTATGAAAAAAGCCTTGCAGGAAGCCCAGACTGCCTTTGAGCTCGGCGAGATTCCTGTAGGCGCTGTTGTTACGGTAAACAACAGGATCATCGCCCGGGCGCATAATTTAACCGAACGTCTACACGATGTGACCGCTCACGCCGAAATGCAAGCCATTACTGCCGCAGTCAATTTTTTAGGCGGGAAATACTTAACCGATTGTACCTTATATGTCACACTCGAGCCTTGCCAGATGTGCGCCGGCGCCTTGTATTGGAGCCAGATCAGCCGAATCGTTTTTGGTGCGGCAGATACTACCCGTGGCTATCAAAAAATGGGAACGCAACTGCATCCTAAAACGCAGGTAACTTCCGGCATTATGGAAACTGAAGCTGCCCAATTACTGAAGCGCTTTTTTATCGAGCGCCGCAACCTCAACTAACGCTAAACACTAAACCTTTGAAAAATACCATTGCAGAACGTGTAGCCGATTTTTTAAAACGCTATCCTCCTTTTCAGTTTTTGGCCGCCGACAGCCTATTGCAAATCGCTGCACAGGTTGAAGTGCTTTATTTTGAAAAAGACAAGGCCATCTTTAAAGAAAAAGATACCAACCACAGCATGTTTTATGTGGTTAAAGATGGTGCCGTACGCGTTTTTAGAACGGTAGACAATCAACCCAAGATCGCAGACATCTGTGATGAAGGAGACATTTTTGGTTTACGCCCGCTTATTACCAAGGAAGATTACGAACTTTCAGCTTCTGCAAATGAAGAGTCTATTATTTACGGGATTCCTATCGATCTGTTTTTACCCATTGCTTTAGCGCATAAAGAGGTAAGTAATTTTCTTATCGCCAGCTTCGCATCAAATGTAAGCGATCCCTACTCGCTAGAAGAAAGTGGTAAGCTATTTACTGAATATTCTGTAGAGCGCAACAGTGAGATCTTTGACCTGCAAAAAGCGCGGTATTCTAAAAATATACTCACCTGCTCCCCCGATACAACGATCAAGGTGGCTGCAAAAAAGATGAGTCACCGCGATGTGGGTTCTATTGTGGTAACACACGAAGAAAAACCGGTGGGGATCATTACCAATCGGGATCTGCGTGACCGCATTGCGACAGGTGATTTTGACATTTCAGATTCGGTGGATAAAATAATGAGTAAGCCGGTGAAATGTTTTCAGAAAGATCCCACGGTGGCGCAGGCGCAATTGATTATGCTTAAAAACGAGGTCAATCACTTGTGCATCACTGAAGACGGTACGCCAGACACCAAGCTTCTCGGACTCATCACCGAGCACGATATTGTGGTTTCGTTTGCAAATAACCCGGTGGTCTTGCTGAAAGAAGTGAAACTCGCCAAACGCACCAAACGCCTGCGTGATGTGCGACTTAAGGTTTCGCGATTACTCAAAAAGTATTTAGATCAAAACCTTCCGGTATCTCAGATCCTCAATATTCTTAACGAGATCAACTATGCCATCGCCGTACGCGCTTTGGAGCTTTCGCTCTTAAAAATGGAAACGCCGCCGCCATGTAAATTTGCATGGCTGGCTTTGGGAAGTCAGGGACGTAAAGAGCAATTGTTGTTCACCGATCAAGATAACGCCATTGTTTTTGACAACGTGCCCGAAGAAGAATATGAAGCGACCCAAGCCTATTTTATAAAGCTGGCGCGCATCACCACGCGTGCGATGCATAAAGTAGGTTATGCCTACTGCCCTGCCGATATGATGGCGAGCAATCCCCGCTGGTGCCAGTCGCTTTCTGAATGGAAAAAGCAATATCACATCTGGATCACCGATCCTTCCCCGGAAACCCAGCTGCTCTCTGCGATCTTCTTTGACTACAGTTATGTTTTTGGCGATACACAATTAGTGACCAAACTTTCAGACAGTATCCTAGACACCTTAGACGCCAACCCGATGTTTTACCGGGTGATGGCCAAAGATGCTATTAGGAGTCCGTCGCCTTTAGGCTTCTTTAGACAGTTTTTGGTAGAAGAAGGTGGTGACCACAAAGATTTCTTTGATATCAAAGCCCGGGCTTTAATGCCGCTTATTGACGCCGCCCGGGTACTGAGTCTTAATCATAAGCTGCGCAACATCAACAATACCGCAGGCCGTTTTGAACGCCTTGCCGAATTGGAACAGAACAACAAAGAGATCTATGAGAACTGCTCGTATGCCTTTAAATCCTTACTGAAATTCAGAACCAAGCAGGGAATTTTACACGACGACTCCGGAAGGTTTATTGAACTGGCAACTTTAAGCAAAGCAGAAAAGCTGAAGCTGAAGCGTTGCTTCAAATCGATTCACGATATTCAAGAATTGCTCACCCTTCGATACAACCTCAAATAGCTATGCACATTCCATTTTTCAGTAAAACACCTGAGCCGCCAGAATTCTATAAGCAGTATGCTGCACAATTCTCAGGCAAAAGCCTTCCCGAACTTGACGAGGCACGTTTTGTGGTTTTTGATACCGAAACTACGGGAACCAACGCGCGTGAAGATCGTATGCTAAGCATCGGCGCTTTAGAACTCAAGGGAAACAAAATAAGCTTGTCGAGCAGTTTTGAACTTTACGTAAAGCAAGAGGTGTTTAATGAAGAGGCCGTGGCCATTCACGGTATTTTAAGGGAGAACCGCAAGTATAAAAAAGTAAGTGAAGAAGAAGCCGTAAAAGCCTTTTTAGAATTTATAGGAGACGCTATTCTGGTTGGGCATCACGTAGGCTTTGACATTGGTATCATCAATTATGCGCTCAAACGCCTGGGCGCTCCTAAACTGAAAAATAAGTTTACAGATACCGGTGTATTATATAAACGCACGGTGCATCTGGTCAATATCACAGATCCCAATAAGGTCTATACGCTGGATGATCTATGCGAAGAATTGAATATAGCCAAGACCGACCGACATAAAGCCATGGGCGATGCGTATATCACTGCGCTGGCATTTCTAAAGGTTATGTCTAAACTAAAGACCAATAAGAAGTTAAAGCTGAAACAGATCCTGCTCAATTAAAGTTCCCTGCATTCTTCAGCTGGTGTGCCAAACGGTCTACATCATCAAAATATTTATAGTCAAACAACTCCGACTCATTAAGCATTTTAATGATCTTTTTAGTGTACGGAACTTCAGCATCGGTGATCAGCTCCTGCAAGTGTGATTCAAAGGTGCTGTAGAGCAACTGTAATAAGCGTGACTTGATCATCGCATCTTTATAATACTGCATAAATTTCTTGCAGCAGGATAAAAACAACTGTGGGTGAGAGATCAAACTATCTACAACGGTGTTGAAATAATCGAGTACTTCAGGACCGTGCATGGCTGCCACAAAATGCCGCTCGGTAACGATATCGTTTGCGGGTTTAAACAACCAGAGATTGTTTTTAATGAAATCGGTATAATCTTGCGTACTGCTATAGTACACATCGAGTCCCAGACCGGTGCTTATGACAAAAACATCATGTCCGATAGCATTGATCAAGAAACGGTTGAATTGGCGCTCGGCCTGTGGATACAATACGGGCTTGCGCTTAAAACCAACGTTTCTAAATCGTACCGAATGTAAGTTCTGTACTACTTTAGGGTGTAGCATGCTTTAGAAGGTTTTCTATTTGATCAAGACCTTGCATACGCGCATGGTCTTCGGCTTTTAGATCTCTTGAATCTCTAAGATCAGGATTGGCACCACGCTCCAGCAACAGCTCTACGAGCTCTTTTTGGTTAAAGGTTGCTGCATAGATCAATGCAGTAGCCCCGTTAAAATTCTGCACATTCACATCGGCGCCCTCATCGATCAACAGCTTGGCTACTTCTACATAACCTTTAAAACACACACCCATCAAAGCCGTATTGCCCGAAGCATCTTTTGCATTAAGGTCTGCCCCGGCAGCAATGATCTTTTTACTGATTCCCAAATGCCCGTAATAGGTCGCCAGCAATAAAGGTGTAGAACCACGCTGGTCTTTTTCATTAAGCAGTTCGGGGTGCTCAGCCAGTAAACTGGCTACAGTTTGCTCGTCTTCAGAGCGAATGGCATTAAATAGAGATTCTGATTTCATCTAGTTAAAATACTATATTTTTTCAAAAAAAAGCGAGGCAGCCTAAATTTTAATCTGCCTCGCATTATCAATCTTCAGTTACTTAAACTTCCTCCGGAAGCACGTTAGAGTTGGGATCAACACCGGTTTTGTTGGCTTCAATAGCGTCTTCTACGCCTTTTCCATAGGCAGGATCTGCCTTGTAAAAATGTGCTAATTGACGCTGTACGATCTCTTCAGAAACACCATCGAGTGCCGTAGCGATCGTTACAAACATACGCTCCTTCTCATCCTGTGGCATCAAGCGGAACAGATCACCCGGTTGCTTATAAATACCATAAGTGTCGTTCTCTTCATAGCGCTTTACGTCACCACTGATGCGCATAGGCGGCTCTTCAACTTCTGGTACTTCTACTGCTCCACCTTTGGAGTTCGGTTCATAATAAGCATCAGGATTACCAAAGTCGTTAGTAAAGAAACGCATCGGCCCGTCTTTATGATAATGATTCACCATCGCGTTTTTAGGCGCGTTGGCCGGTAAAGCTTCGTAGTGCGTTCCCAAACGATAGCGGTGTGCATCGGCATAAGAGAAAATACGCGCTTGCAATACCTTGTCTGGTGAAAAACCAATTCCCGGTACTACATTAGACGGAGAGTAGGCCGCATTCTCAATATACTGAAAGTAATTCTCCGGATTCTCGTTCAGCTCTAGTTCGCCCACTTCGATCAACGGATAATCGTCGTGCGACCATACTTTGGTCAGGTCAAACGGATTGAACGGCAGATTTTCTGCTTCGGCCTCCGGCATCACCTGAATTTTCAATGTCCATTTTGGGTAGTTTCCTTCGTCAATGGCTTTATACAGCTCTTCCTGATATTTTTCCCGGGTTTGCCCGATTATGTCCGCAGCTTCGTCGTTAGTATAATTCTTAATTCCTTGTTGGGTTTTGAAGTGAAATTTCACCCAAAAACGTTCTCCATCCTTGTTCCAAAGACTGAAGGTATGCGATCCATAACCATTCATGTGCATGGGCGTCATTGGGATCCCGCGGTCAGACATCAAGATCGTAACCTGATGTAAACTTTCCGGAGAAAGCGACCAGTAGTCCCACATCGCTTCCGGAGAACGCAGGTTCGTTTTAGGATGACGCTTTTGCGTATGTATAAAGTCGGGGAATTTATACCCATCACGAATAAAGAATACCGGGGTATTGTTTCCTACCATATCCCAGTTTCCATCTTCGGTATAAAATTTTAAAGAGAACCCGCGCACGTCACGCTCGGTATCTGCAGCGCCGCGCTCCCCGGCCACAGTAGAAAAACGAGACAACACCGGTGTTTGCTTGCCTACCTCAGAGAACAATTTGGCACAGGTATATTTGGTGATATCATGCGTTACCGTAAACGTACCCTTGGCACCCCAACCGTTGGCATGCACCGTACGCTCAGGAACACGCTCCCGGTTTTGATGCGCCAATTTTTCAAATAATTTATAGTCCTGCATTACTACAGGTCCGCGCTCACCGGCCGTTTGCGACTTTTGATTGTTTGCAACCGGAGCTCCGGCTGTGGTGGTCATTTTCTTTTTCTCTGCCATGATATCACTATTTTTTTGGTAATTTTCCTCTCAAAGGTATTTAATGAGAATCCTGATTTTGTTAGAAAAGGATTAAAAGATCGCATCAAAGCATTATCAAAAGCTATTTAACTTTTGTTTACCATAATTTTTAACAATAATATTAACAACCTTAATGAAAAAGCACTACCCCTTCGTTCTCTTTGTTTCTTGCTTCCTTATTTTAGTACTGCCTAA
>TARA_R100000306_G_scaffold14412_1_pt1 | contig 13689 bp, 15 predicted proteins | sample TARA_R100000306 | Tara Oceans TARA_R100000306 (sample SAMEA2620824) | marine metagenome | biome: marine biome (ENVO:00000447); feature: mesopelagic zone (ENVO:00000213); material: "saline water (ENVO:00002010), including plankton (ENVO:xxxxxxxx)" | depth 1000 m | reverse complement strand
GACTATGAGTTTACTCTAGTATTTGACATAGATGCCAAACATTTTGCAGTTTCAAGTAAGGACAGGACAAACCTATTTTCTGGAAAACCGGAATTCATTATAAGCGCAGCTACAGGAAGAAAGATTTTGGAATGGTGCAACAATGGAACTAGTCTGGAAGATGTAAGGAAGCAAATCAAAGAGTGTAAGGATATAGAGCAATTGAGGGCTTTATACCAAAGGCACTATACTATGAAGGACTTGGAGGAGGATTTCCAATTACAGAAGGAAACCATACTTTCAAAAAAACAATTGTTAAACCCTGAAAAAATATCAAGCAATGGAACAACAAATCATTCCTAAAAACCCTTTAGCTCTAGTGCCAGTTGCACCTCAACAGAGGGAAGAAAATAGAAGGCAAATGCCTTCAGTATCAAAAAAGCTAAATCCATTTATTGAGGCTAATACCAAGAGTGTAAGCCTTCCCCATTTGCAAAATGATTGTATCATTCCTGTTTTTAGCAAGGATAATGAAAGAACCATTAGCCATCAGGAATTTATAGAAGTAGCACAAAATTGTGTAGGTAAGGTGTTTTCACATCATAGCATAGATGAACCAGAGATACGTATAAGCCATCAGATTAAAGGTAGAACTCCAAGTGCCATCCATAAGTCAGTTAAAGACTTATTGGACCACGAAAAGACTATCTATTATGAAAGAATGGCTTTTATAATTCGTGTTCCAAGTATAATGGAAACTATCAATGGAAATGCTGTTGCCCTTACAATAGGTGGAGTACGTGCATACAACCAAGAGAATCTTTACAATAAAAAATCTGTAGAAAAATTCAAGGTGTTTATTGGCTTCCAAAATATGGTATGCTGTAATCTGTGCATTAGTACAGATGGGTACTCTGCTGAAATGAGGGTAGGAAGTATGCAGGAATTGGCAGGAAAGGTTATGGAGCTAATCCAGAACTATGATGCTGGCAAGCATTTAAGAGAGATGGAAGAGCTAACCCAATATAACCTGACTGAAAGCCAATTTGCACAGTTAATTGGAAAATCAAGGCTGTATAATTATTTGCCCAAGGAACAAAAGGCGGAGGTTCCTCCTTTACTTCTTAATGATGGGCAGGTGACTACCATTGCAAAGGACTATTACCAAGATGAAAGATTTTGTAAGAATACAGAAGGTAACATTAACCTATGGAATGTTTATAATCTATTCACCTCAGCTAATAAGAGCAGTTATATTGATACTTTTTCAGAAAGAAATGTAAATGCCTTTGAATTTGCAAATGGATTGGCACAAACTCTCAATGGTGATTCTAACTACCATTGGTTTTTGAGTTGAGTGAAGCCCAGCTTAATTGCTGGGCTTTTATGAAATTCAACACAGAGTTTTAGTATATTTAAATTTTAGAAGTATAATATGGGAGATGATAAAAAGGATTTAATTTTTATTAGTCACGCTGTACCAGCGGATGATTATTTAGCAATTTGGATAGCTTCAAAGCTTAGTTTATTAGGATATAAAGTTTGGGTAGATAAAGAAGATTTAAGGTCTGGCAGTGCTTTTTGGAATGAAATTGAAATGACAATGCGCAATAGTTCCATAAGATTTTTGGCTTTGGTGTCTAATTCATACATTGAAAAGTCAAGAGATAGAAATACAGGCGTATTTAGTGAAGTAACATTAGCCAAAGCATTATCTAAAAAAATTGAAAATTATGTAATACCTCTTAAAGTTGATGATTGTAGTTATGATGATTTTCCAATTAATATTCTTCCTCTTGATACCATAGATTTTAGCAAGAATTGGGGGGCTGGTCTAAAGAAACTTTTAAAAGAACTGGAAATTCAAAATATTCCAAAAAATAATATTTCAAATAATGTTTTAGAACTTTGGCATAAACACCAAGAGATAAAGGGTAAGGTTATTGAACAGGAGGAATTTTATGGTTCAAATTGGTTCTTGACTACAATTCCAAAAACAATCTCAATTTATAAGTTTACTGGAAATCCAAAAGGAATTTATAGCGAAATTCCTTTTCCTGTATTAAGAAATGGAGACTATTATATTGGTTTCTTTGACGATGCTACTCTGTATTTGAGAACAGAATATAAAGAAAATGTAGTTATAGAAGAGTTCTTATCTAATAAAGATTTTATTTTAAGTAATGGAGATATTATACAAGATGTAGAGCCTAAGTTTGTCAACTTAATGAATAAATCTATTTATGACTTTTTTTACTTTAATGAAGACTTTAAGGCTTATCCTGTATCAAATAAAAAATTAGTAATTTATCCAGTAAACACAAAATCAAAATCTGGTTTTGTTTCATTTATGAGAAATGGAACAAAACGAAGAAGAAAACTAAAAGGAAATAAACCAGTAAATTGGAGTTTTGGCTTAAGCTTCGTATTTCAGCTCTACCCAATGCCCCATTATGTGGCAAATCACCATATTCTGGCATCAGATGAAAATGGATTCTTTGAAAAAGATAAACAAGTTGAATATAGACGGTCTATCCCTTCTGGATGGTTTAATAGAGATTGGTTTGAAAGAATTTTAGCTTTTATGTCTTTAGCATCTGGTGATATTACAAATACAGAAATTTTTATAAGACCTGGTAGGGAAGAAATTAAAATTAATTTAGAAACAATAACATTTACCTCGAAATATGGATATAAAGAATCTTGAATATTATCAAGAACCAACTTTAACTTTTGGGAGCAACCAAACAGCTGAAGACCCTAGAGATGGGCTTATGTTGTTTGGTCCAAATGAAAAATTTTCTTATACCTCATTAAAAGCAGGAGTTGTTGGTACATCTGAAGGTTTAGAATTATATAAATCCTTCGTGGGAAAAATACAATCCCCCATAATTTCTAGTAAAACTATGTATGGAAATGAAATTGAAATTGAGGCACAAAGACCTAGTTTTGTTGGGTTCGAAGCTATATATGGAATAGAGTGGAGTACCTCTCCTGTTCTTTCAAAATATTTACAAGAGGAAGAAATCAATAAGATTTTAGGAGAAAAGAATAAAAAGAAAAGAACAAGGGCTTTAGTTGATTTCTATGCTCAGAAAATCATTGAATCTAAACAAAAAGATGATAAAAGGGTTGACATATGGTTTGTAATAGTCCCTAGAAGTGTATATATAAAATGTAGGTTTGGTTCAAAAGGAGAAGAATTGTCTAAAAAAATGGATGAAAAAATTACCTTATTAAATGAAGGACAATTGAGCCTATATGCAGATTATGATGAAGATTTAAAAGAGTTAGAAAAATTAAAGGATGATTCCTCAGATTTTCACAATCTTTTAAAGGCTGTATTACTTCAGAATAAAGTTGAAAGTCCAGTGCAAATATTTGTTGAGCCCACATTAAATTTTAGGGATAAATTGAGAAACAAAGAACTATCTGATGATATGAAGGCACATTTGGCGTGGACAACTTCTGTAGCAATTTATTATAAACTTGGAAATAAGCCTTGGATATTAAATGATGTGAGAAAAGACGTTTGTTATTTAGGTTTAATTTTTAAGAAACTACCTGATAAATCCAATAAGCACTCTGTATGTAGTGCCGCTCAAATGTTCCTTGAAGATGGTGATGGTGCAATATTTAGAGGAAATATAGGGCTGTTTAAAAGTGAAAGCGCTGAAGGATATCATCTTGATGAAGAAAGTGCTGAAAGTTTATTAGGAATGGCCTTAGATGATTTTTTTGAAAGTAAAGGATTTTATCCAAAAGAACTATTTATTCATGGAAGAGTAAAATTTCAAGAAAAGGAATGGCAAGGTTTCAAAGATGCTTTAATAAAGAGAGAAGCTGACACTGATTTGAATGGGATTTTAATAAAAGACTCAAGAGCTGATGCTAGAAAGAAATTAAAAATTTTTAAGGATACTGAAAGAGAAGGTCAAACAAATAATTATGGTGTTATGCGAGGTTTAGCTTGGCATATTGACGATAAATCAGGATATTTATTCACAAGAGGTTATATCCCAAGAACTAATTCTACGAATCACTTGGAAATTGCAAACCCTCTTTATATTGAAATTAATAGAGGAAATGCAAAGATTGATATTGTTATGAAAGACATTTTAGCTCTTACCAAATTAAATTATAATGCTTGTATTTATGGTGATGGGCTACCAGTCACCCTAAGATTTTCAGACTTAATTGGTAATATTCTAACAGCAACTTCAGAGTGGCAGTCAGAAATGAGACAATTTAAATATTATATTTGATAGAAGTTTTATTCTGTAAATTCTCATATTCTTTAATTATTTTTCTTTAATCCATCAAAAACTTTAGGGTCATTAGTTTTTAGGTAAGCTTTGATTCTACTATTATGGGGAGGCACTAGTAAATTAAACTTCTTTTGTAGTTTCCTTTTATGAGGTCCAAGTGCAGTTATCTCATCAACAATAATTCTAATCCTTTCCTCCATTTCCTGTTTTTTTATTTGTTTTTTTGAAATGGTATTGGAAACGATAAGCTTATTACTTTCCAGTACAATCTTATTATCTAGCTTATTTAGAATTAATTCCTGTTGCTCTAAAATTTTATCCAGTTTCTTTAAAAGTTCATTTATATCCATTTTTCTTTTTCTTCCCTTTATATGTATTTGTCAATATCATTTATAAACAAAGATGATAAGTCACCTGGTTTTAAATTTTTATCCTCGTGTCCAATATCTTTTCTGAGCTGTTTCATTAATTCTTCTTGAACCAAGAATATATTTTTCAATCTTTCTGAATTTTCGCTATTATTTGAAAATTCAATCAATTCTTTTTTCCATTTTAAATAAGATAAAAGTGAAGATTCTGGAAACCAAACAATAGCTTTAGTATTAAATTCCCTAAAAAATTTAACCATATCTTTTTGAGGCATAGTTTTGCCTTCTTTTTTCCCTAATATGATAAGAAAATAAAACTCAAAAAACTCTTCATAGATAGGTATCTTTTTGTTTCTGATTTCAAGTTCAATTATTTTCTTTTTTTCCAAATATCGAGTTATAAAAAAACTACTTATAGTTATTGTGCCCCCTATTATAGCTATTATTATATTTATATTAATTTTATCTAAATTTAATACTGTTAGTTCAACAACTTTATATGTAAAATAGCCAAAGCCTCCTAAAATAACAAGTGAAAAAATCCAAATTAGTATATTGCTAAGATTTTTCATACATGGAATTTATTTTAACTATTCTCAACAATTGCTATTTCTTCCTCATTCAACCCATAAAGTTCATATACCATAGCATCTATTTCTTTGTCAGTTGAGGTTATTTGATTTTGAATCTCCACAGCCTTTTTCTGTTCACTTAAAAAGTAATCTTCCCATTCTGCTTTTTGAGACAAAGAAAGTTCAATTTTTTTCTTTTTAAGTTCTTTTAGAAATTCTGCATAAGTTAACTCATACCAGTTTTCCAGTTTATTACTTAACTTTTCTAATTGTTCAAATTCTCTTTGAAGAGTTCTCTGGAATTTTTTAGAAATTTCCTGTAAGTTGGAATTTAATAGTAATATAATATTTGTCTTTTCAATAAAAGATTTTTGCAATCCTGTTCCAATATTAGGAATTGGTAAATTTTTAATGTCTTTAGGGTTTAGCTTAGGAAATGTCTTTTTTGAAAAATTTGAAAATTTTACTTGTGCATACCAACTCAGTATTTTAGAATTCACAATTGATAAAATATATAAAATATTGAAATCTTCTGAGTTTGTTAATAAGAAAGGTGTGATACTATGACCATAATAATAAACCTTATCAGTATAAGAAGCTTGAATTCTCTTTTTTACTCCTGGGATTTCTCTGAATAGAATCCTTGGATTCTCAAAGAATTTAGGTTCTCTTGGAGCTGCTAACCAATCACCATACCTTAACCATTCTGACCCATCTGTTATTGAATATCTGTTTAGGTTTTTACCATCTAACCATTTCCCACAAAAATCATCAACCTTTTCATTGAAATGAAATGCTCTGGATTTAATAATTTCTTTTGAATGTCCTCTATAACTATCATATGCAGTAAGCCCTTGCACACATTCACCCAGGTTTTCTAAGAATATTGATTTCTTTAAAACTTTATCAATGATAGAATTAAAGGTTTCTGTGATTTCATATTCTAATATGTAATTATCACTTTTTTTCCATCTTTGGACTGGATATTTATTAATAATGTCATTCTCAAATTTCACATCAAAACTATAGGTTTCAATAATAGATTTTTCTATTGTTAAGATTACAGAGTTAACTTTTACATCTTGAAAAACATTTTCACCACACAATTTAACCTCAATAATTTTTGAATTTTCAACTAAATATTTTCTAATATTTTCAGATTTATCTAGCCTTAAAAATAATTCAGGAGTAATAAAAGATAAAAAGCCATTAGGTTTTAATATTACCAATCCTAATTCAAAGAAGTACAAATAGCTCTCAAATTTGTATTGATAAGTATGATATTTATCTGAAATATATTTTTTTTCATTATTATTAAAGTATGCTCCATAAGGAGGATTACCTATAATCACATCAAAACCACCTTTGGCAAATATTTGAGGAAATTCCTTTTCCCAATTAAAAGCTTTATCTCCTGCTACAGAAACATCATCAATCAAGGAGTTTCCACATTTAATATTATTACTTAAATCATTAAGTTTCCTATTGGGCTGTGCAGTCCTTAACCACAATGATAATTTTGCTATCTCTACAGATTCTTCATTTAGGTCAACTCCAAAAAGGTTGTTTTCCAAAATGCTTTTTTCAACATCACTTAATATAAAAGCATCTTTGTTGTACTTTGCTGAAAGCTCATCAATATATCTATGCTCATTTATTAAGAAGTCCAAGGCTTGATTCAAAAATGCTCCAGAACCACAAGCTGGGTCACAAATTGTTAATTGTAACAACCAATTTCTATAAAAGTTGAGGTTATCCAACCTCTTTCTACTTCTTTGCTTTGCAGGTTGGTATGCTTCATCTGTAATATCAAGTTCAGCTTTCTTTTCCTCACATAGCTTTCCAATGGTATTTTCAACTATATATTTCGTGATGTACTTTGGAGTATAAAAAACACCATCTTTTTTTCTTTTGGTATTTGACTTATCAATTACCTGTCCTTCTAATTGAGCTGTAATTTCATCCAACTCATTAAGGGAATTCTCAAAAATATGCCCAAGTATATTTACATCTACTTCACTTTCAAAATCATACTCTGAAAGCTTATAGGAATGTTTGTATAGTAAGTCATCATCAATAGTGATAGTATCCAAAACCTCATCAGGTTTGAACAAACCACCATTGTATGCAAATACATCATATTGCTTTCCTTTAAAGCCAGTGTTTAAATACCCAAAGTATTTTTTAAATCTGTCATATAAAGGAGAGTATGCATCAAGCTCGTGTAACTGCTTCCATTGTTTAAGGATTAATCTAACAGAATTGGGTGGCAATAAATTTCTGTCCTCTGAAAAGAGTAAAAACAAACATCTATCCAACAGTTTCTGGGATTTTTTAAATAGTTCTAATGGTTCGAATTGGGGATTTAATTCACATAGATTTTGAAATAATTCTCTCTTAAAAAGGGAGTAATCCTTGTAAAGTTGTTTTGTAATTAATTCCTCTTGACTTAAGGATTCTTCCTTTAGTTTTTTTGGAATATTGTTCTTTACATTTTCAAATGCTAAGCAAAGATAAAGTAATTGAAAATCTTGCTCTTTAAGGGCAAATAAGTTGAATTCTATATGTTCAATAGCATTGTCAATATAAAACCTCAGCTTTTCAAAGTTAGAAGTAATGACATAAATACATTCTGATTGATTGTTTTTATACCCAAAAGCTTGTTCTTCAACTTTACCTAAATCTGTTGTATTGGTTCCTTTAAGTTCTACTACCCCAATAACTTTTTCTTTAATAATTATTCCCCCATCAGCCTTTTTGCTGTCTTTTACATTTTTAAGTTCTGTGGTAAGATTAAAGTTGTGTTCAGGATTTAAAGTATATCCTAAAATCTTTACAAATAGGTCCCTTAAAAATCCTTCTTGATATTGCTCTTCTTTGCTATTTCTAATGTTTTCCTGAATAACAGGATTTAAAAAATGGGATTTATACAATTCCCATTTCTCAACTAGCTTTATTTTATCCTGAGATTTAAGGTATTTGGAAACAACTGTACTTTGAAACAATGGCATAAGAGATGGTTAGATTTATGGTCTAATACTGTGGTTAAATTAACTAGGGAGAGTTTAAATCTAAGCATATTCCTCTTGAAAAAAAAATTATAAAAATTTTCAGCCCTTCCAATATTACATATACGTGAGTGTCCTTATAAACACCCCCCGTATCTTTTAAAAAAGGAAACATTCCCCACCTCATCCCAATAGTTGCCATTTTTTTTGACAGGGATATTGTAATGTAAATTGATAAGCCTTCTAGGACTATAAAGTTGATTAAAATGTAATCCTTTATTAGTTTAGTTTCAATGTTGTTAACTCAACCCAAGTATTTTAATCTTTTAAACGTTGACCCTTCAATCCAACCCCTCACTCACACCCAAAGCAGACCCCACTAAATACCCTTGCCAATTAGTGCAGATTAAACCAATCTGTACCTGATATTATTTTAACAATATTCAACCCAAGGTGATAGTTGAGATTGAACAGTTGTGCCAATTTTATTCAGGGTTTATATCAACTCAAAAATTTTATACAATGGTTAGAATTATTGGATTTAAACAACGAGAAAAAGAGGATGGTACACCATTCTTCATTTTGGAATTACAGGGAGGAATTGAAATGGTAAAAAGCCAAGAAACCTCTCAATTTTATGCCACAGCTAAAAAGGCATTTATTACCAGCACCTTTGATGAGCAGACCTGTAAAGCATTAATAGGCACTGAAATGCCTGGTTCCATAGCAAAACAGGAAGTAGAACCTTATACCTATGTGGTTAAGGAAACTGGTGAGGAACTTATCCTCCATCACAGATATGTGTATGTGCCAGAAAATGGACAAAGCACCCAAGTTGATGAACTAGAAGACCAATTGAAAGGAGATACTTCTGTATTTTCCAGAAATGGAGTTTCACAATTTGCTGAACAGGCAATCTAATATTAATAAATCCTTCCACTTTTGTATTTACTACTATATAGTGCTTACACAAATTTGGAAGGATTTTAATTTTCAAGCTATGAAAGTATCAGAAATTAAAGTGTCCTATTCCAATACAGGAGGTAAAAAGATTAAGGTCAATAATAGTGACACAGCTAGGCAGGTAGCTTTGTCCCATTGGGATATGAGCATTATAGAATATCAAGAAGAAGTGAAGGTAATATTGATGAATAGAGCCAATGTGGTGCTTGGTATTTATGAATTAAGTAAAGGAGGCAGTACAAGTTCAGTAGTGGACATAAAGATTATACTAAGTGTTGCACTTAAAACCCATTCTTCCTCAATTATAATAGTACATAACCATCCATCAGGGAATTTACAGCCAAGTGAAGCAGACAAGAGATTAACCAAGAGATTGAAAAGTGCCTGTGATGTGGTTGATTTGGCATTATTAGACCACTTGATTATTACAAAGGAATCTTTTTACAGTTTTAAGGACAATGATTTATTATAAATCAGTGCCTTTGTGAATGTGCACTAATTACACCTTAAAAGGGCTAATCATCATTCTATACCTTCAGTACCAGATATAATATTATAGCCAAAACTGATTGTTAGGTTATGCAATTAGCCCTTTAAATTAATTTTTCAATAATATTTTTCTAATCTAGTTCCCTGGGGCAAGCTACTGGCTGTACTTACCTAATAGCTAAAATTATATTTGAAAAATTGTTACATTAGAAAAGTTTTAGCTATTAGTTGCAAGAAAAATAATTTTCCTAATGATAAAGAAATGGATAGAAAGTAATGAAGTTCTGACTACTCAGAAATTCAATGAACTTAAATATGAGGTTAAGAGTGTTAGCCCTGAATTTCAATTACTTTTTTTGAAAAAAACCATTTCAGAAATTTACAAGAAAAATATTTCCATAACAATTGAAGACATATTGGATATTAAAGGGTTTAGTTTTGAGAATTATGTTCATTTTGATAAGCCTAGAAAAATTGACTATACCCTAGACTTAATTATTCATACTCTAAGGTTTATTTATAACAAAGGTCAATTTCCTAAAAATTATAATGAATCTTCTGAATTAGTAAAAAGCATTGCGGATTTTATAATTGAATATTTAAACAATGAGATTGAACACTTAACCAAAATAGATTTATTGTTTGATGAATGTCCAGAAAGAACTGCACTAGTAAGAAAAAAACCTGAGGAATATTATATTAACCTAAGAGGTAAAAACTATAAAGTTTATGATATTTATCAAGGATATTCAATAGTCAATAAAGATAAATCTGGATATGGAAAATTGATTAAGCATTATCATAAAGGAATCTATGCAAAAGGAGAAAAATGCTATCTTGAAATTATAGAAAAAAAAACAGATAGAAACTCTAATGATTTTATCAGATATGGAAAAAATATAATTTACAATGATAAATCCTATCCTTTTGAATGGAAGAAAAATCCAAATAATTATTTGTTGGTTCCTGAAGAAAGTCCAGTGAAAAGCTGTGAGGGTAGATTGGCAGAGAAAAAATGCAATTTGTCTTCAATGAAGTTTTGGTGGTGTCGTGGAAGGCAATGTATGAATGCAAATCAGAATGACCACACAAATAAAGATTGGAGGAAATATTCTTTAAAAGATTTTTTAAAGATTTTAAACCTTCCTTTCGAAGATAAGTACTACTACATTTTTGTAGGAGAAATTAATAGGTTGAACAGATTGCTTGAAAAACTTAAATGCGCAGAATGTAATAAAATGTTACGTCCTTCAAAACAAAGTTATTTTGGTTTCTACAGGGTTTCTAACTTCCATTGCACAAATGAAAACTGTGCAAAGCACAAAGAACAAATTTATTTGACCCATTGCTTAAATAAGAAATGTTCAAATATCATTGATAGCAGAGTGGGGAAAAAATGCCCAAATGGTCTTATTATTTGTGACAAATGTGGTAGTTGTTGCTCAAATGAGCAATTCACCAGGAGAATTGACAATCTCAAAATGAATGGACAAAGCATACCCCACAATTTAATAGATTTAGTAGAAGGAAAAAAAGGACATTTGGAAAAATTAGATTGCTATTGCTATGAATGTCAAGAGAAATTAATTGAAAAGAATGGTTTTTATTCCTGTGACACCTGTAAAATATCTTATGATTATAACATTACGTACGTTAAACAAATCAAGAGTAAGGATGTTCCATTTACACAGCAAGATAATAATAATATTGATGCAGCTTTTTAATTGTTTTAATTGAGAATAGTGTATAACGGAACTTCCAAAGCTTCAGCAATTCTATGTAGTGTATAAATAGTTGGATTGGTCCTTCCAGATTCAATTCTTGAAATATTAGTAGTATCAATTGTGCCTTTTATTTTACCAGCCAAATCAACCTGTGAGTAGCCTTTTGAGATTCGAATTTCCTGTATCCTTTTACCTATAATTTTCAGTAAATCACCTTTATCCATACTTGACATATTTGACAAGTCAAGGAATGGGTTATATTTGTTTTGTTTAATGCCATATATGGCAAGTTTAATTTTAAAATTGTTAGTATGAAAAAATTATACTTATTAATACTGTTAGTAATTTCCTGCAATTCCAACACAAAAAAGTTGGATGAAACTGTTGAGTATTTGGAATATATAATAGCATCTAACCCACCATTTAATGATATAGAAACAAGTTTTAAAACTTTTAAAGTGGATTCTTTAGAAAAGGATGAACTAGAAGGATTTTTTTATAAAATAGAATTAAGGGATAAGGAAAATTTACTTGTGAGCTCTAAAACAAGTAAGGTTTTTATTAGTGAGATTAAAAACATTATTATGGAAGAATCTATGTATGATGATGCTAAAAGATATTCTATTAGAATTGGGATAAATCAAACAGAAAATTCAGAATCATTTGCTATTGCATATAATGAAGGTTATCAATCTGCAAAGATTGATGAGGTAACAATTTTGCTTCCATATAATAAAGAATTGGCAGGTAAGGTAAAAAAAGCCCTTCTCCAATTAGGCGAACTAAATAATATTAAGATAAATGACCTCAATGCCTTTTAGTTATAGAAAAAATGAGTGGAACAAAAGATAAGAGTGGGAGGTATTTATTCACATTTATGTTAGCTTCTGTGTGGGCTTTTGCTGGTTATGAAATTAAAGAATTTGTAGATTTTATATTTGGTTTATTGAGAGCTTTAATTTATTTCTCTGTTATTAATTTAATTCTTTATTACTTAATTGATAGATAAATGCACTAATTTCAAATGGAACTAAAAGATATTAATAACTATTTATTCGAAAATAAAGATATATTTAATGAAGTAGTAAGAACAAATGAATGCAGAAAATGGTCCAAATGGGTGACTAGAAATGAAACTCCATTTCCTTGTGTATGCCCTGTAAGAAATGAAGATTGCATTTTTGCAGAAACCTATTATAAGCTATCCCAAGTAGCGTCATTAGCTAATTTTGAAAAGGATTGTGAAGAATCAGTCTTGGATTTTCAGATAATTAAGGATGATGATACTTTGTTGAAAGATTGGATAGAACACTTTGAAGACCTGTACTTAAAGATTTCCAGTTTTAAAAATACTATCACAATTACAATTTCCCCAGAGCCTTATGAAAAGCTGAAAATCAATATTAGTTTCCCAACTGTTGTTGAAGATTTTAAATCTATATATTCTGAAGCTATGGGAAGATTTGAAACCAAATAATTATTAACCCAACTAACCTTTATAAAAAGATGGTTTCTAATCCCTTACTATTAAAAATGGAATTAGTTGAAAATTATCATATAGATATTTTATGTAAGTTTAAATAAAAATTAAATATGCGAATATCTTCCAAATATTTCAAAATAAATAAACTTGTTATTCTCGTACTTTTCATTTCAAGCTGTAATAATTCAAAGACCTCATCAAATCCTACTACAGAAGAAACTTTTGAATTCTTAGTTCAAATGATAGACAATAAAGATGTAAAGTTTATGGATGGTATGATTTATACGAATGTTGAATTCAAAGTAAAAAATTTAGAAACGTGTGAGGTGCAATATAGTTATACTTTTGAAGGAAGACATTTTATAAAATCTATTAATTTCATTGATTCAAAAGAAGCATACCTGGAAATATCTCCAGAAGATAATGGTTACTTTTCAGACTACATTCGAGTCCAATTTAAAAAAGAAAGTGTGAAAAATGAAGGCTATGAAATACATGGAGAAAAGTTAGATTTGGCTTCACCTTGGCTTTCGGACATAAAGATTTGGGTTAATAAAGGTGAAGGAGACAAAATTTTAAAGGGTGTTAGACACATAATAGAAAGGTGTGCAGAAAATGATAAAACAAACCTTTTTGAATAAAAACACTTCAACCTTTTTTATAATCTAATTTAATTCAGTTCAATGATAGCCTCCATTTGTCAATTATATTATTGTGGGAAATATATATCTTTGCCAAAACATTTGGGAAAAAATCAAAAATTCCCAAAAAGTTCATAGTTCAACGGGTAGATGCAAATACTATCAAATTAAGTTTGGGTCAAACATAGGTCAAA
>TARA_R100000306_G_scaffold62501_1_pt1 | contig 13702 bp, 11 predicted proteins | sample TARA_R100000306 | Tara Oceans TARA_R100000306 (sample SAMEA2620824) | marine metagenome | biome: marine biome (ENVO:00000447); feature: mesopelagic zone (ENVO:00000213); material: "saline water (ENVO:00002010), including plankton (ENVO:xxxxxxxx)" | depth 1000 m | reverse complement strand
GCATCTGCGACGCCCATGCGCGGCGCGACTTCCACGCTGCCGCCCGTTTCGACGATCTCCGCGTTGACGCCGCGTTCCCGAAGATAGGCCGCCGTCAAGGCCGGGTAACTGGTGGCGACCGTCTTGCCCTCAAGGTCGGCCGCCTTGGTGATCGCACCATCTTTGGGAGCCGCCAGCTTCAGCGTGCACCGGGCGAAACCCAGCTTCAGCGCGATCTCGAGATCCGCCATGCGGGCCGTCTTGTTCTGCGCTTCATACAGAACATTCTCGCCCACAATGCCGTAATCGCACGCGCCGGACGCGACAAAGCTGGGGATGTCGTCATCGCGGATGAGCATCAGGTCGATGGGCTGGTTTTCAGAGCGGCGCAGCAAATCGTCCCGGCCATAGGCCAGCTTCACGCCGGCGCGCTTGAGCAGGTCCAGCCCGCCCTCGGCCAAACGTCCCTTTTTCTGAACAGCCAGGGTCAAACGGTTCTCATTCATTGGCCTTGTTCCTTCAAACGGTCCAGCACGAGCCGGTATCCCTGATGATCTTCCTGACTGAGAAAGCGCGCCACGCGCGTGACCGTGGTGGTGCTGACGCCGGTATCCGCGCTGATTTCGCGGTAGGATTTCTTCCCCTCCGACAACAGACGCGCCACACGCCAGCGTTCCGCCAACGCCTGCATCTCGCCTGGCGTCGTCAGGTCGCGCAGAAACCGGCGCATTTCCTCGCCATCTCGCAAGGTCAAAAGCGCCTCGCATAAGGCGCTGACGTCCTCGGGGCCGCCAACGCGGGTTTCAGGCATGGGATCAGCCATCGCTCGCCTCCAACTCAGAAGGACGTTATAGCGTGTTAGCGTGATAAAACAATGGTGCGGATGCAGTGTCCGCTATTTGAAGAGAATACTCTGAAAATTCAAGCCTATGCGCTCCGCGCGCTGATAGAAAAATGCCGCCGCTTCCGGGCTTGGCGCCCGCTCTTCCAGGGTTTGACGGAACAAAGACAGCCAGATCGAGAAGTGGTCAGGTCGGATCTTGTCCAGATGCTTGTGGTGGGCCGGGATCGGCCGCCCGCCATATGTGCCCGCATTGAGCGCGATGGACGCCCAGAACTGCTTCATCGTCTTCAGGTGCCCTGTCCAGTCATCACCTATGGCGGCTTCAAACACTGGACCAAGATCCTCATCCGCCTGAACCCGCGCATAAAATGCGTCAACCAGGTCGGAAATGAACGCCTCGTCCACGCCCATGCTTTCGGCCTGGCGAGCAATGTCGGCCTGACGGGCGGAGGCGGTGCGAATGATGGGTTCGGTCATGGCGATCCTTCCGGAGCCTTTGTCCTGCATGCCTCCGCACGCTTAAACAAGCGCGCAAAGCGCGTCCAATCGTCCTGATGGCGCGGGAGCACACGTTTAATTCTTGAAATAAATAAGGATTGAAAAATCGCCCGTAAAAGTAGCGCCAAGTCCAATGGACGATCATCTGTAAATTCAAAATCTGTATTTAGGCCCGCACTTCAGGATTATTGATTTTTTAATTTCACAGCCTTTTCTGCGTATAAGCTTGACCAGCACGCACACATTCCTATGTATTATTAGCAATCCCTATTTCGATCATTTAGAGCCGCTGGCAGCGGCAGGAGGACATGTGGCTTTTTCCAAACCGAATGCACGTCAAAATCGAATCGATCTTACGCACCTGGGCGCGTCCGGTGACATCGCGGTCCTCGCGGTTGACGGATTTGACGCCGGTGATCTGACCGATATCGCCGGTTCGGCCGAGCGCGCTGGATACCGGACCGTTATGATCAGCCCCAAGAAAGGCTTGATCACAGGTCGCCCTGAAGGTGGCGACGAAATGAATTTCGTGGTCGACGCCCAGCCGGGTGAAAAGACCGCCAGCGCGTTCACTGGCCTTGTCATTCCGGCAGGCGCCGCCAGCGTTGAACGGCTGCGCAATGACCAGGATGCGCGCCTTCTGATCGCAGACTTCCTGCGCGCCGGCGCCCCGGTTTGCGCTCTTGGCGAAGCCGTGGCTTTGGTCGCGGACATCGCGGAGACCACCACTCCGGACTCGGACGCCGTTCTGGCGCTGAAAGGCGACCTGTTCGCTGCTGACGGTGAAGATGCACGATCGGACGCCCGCAGCCTGTTCATCAAGGCGATGTCGATGACAGCCGCCGCCGCCTGATCGTTCAGGCGCTACCCTGGATACGCAAACGCCCCGGCCGTCGGCCGGGGCGTTTTTCGTTTTAGGGCGTCCGGTGAAGCCTAAGCCTCTTCCCAATCCCGGACGATGGTGCGAGCCGCGATGAGGAACAGCCCGCCAGCCACGAGATACAGCGTCGCGCCGATCATGATCGAATAGCGCAAGGCTTCCTCGCCGAAGCTCGGGGTCAGCAGCGTGGACAACTCACCAAGCGCATACACGCCTACGCCAATTCCGAGCAGATTGTTGATGAGCAGGAAGATCGCTGAAGCCATCGACCGCATGTTGGGCGGGACCAGATGCTGGAAGGCCGAGAGCGTCGGGCCAAGCCAGGCCAGGCCCAGACCGGTCGGGATCATGAACAGCAACACAGCCAACAGCGCTGACGGGGCCAGCACTCCGGCGACATAGAAGGGATAGGTGACGAAGAACGCCACCGCCGGCACGATCGCGTACATGCGCTTGGAGCCCTTGCCCATCAGATCGCCCAGAACGCCGCCCAGGATGATCCCCAGACTGCCGCCGACGAACAGGATCGCGCCGAACAGCCAGCCTGTGGTGATGATGTCGAGCTGAAAACTGCGCGCGAAAAAGCTCGGGACCCAGAAGAAGACGCCATAGCCCATCATCGAGCTGCACGACGCGCCGAGGGTGAGGAACCAGAAACTGGGCTTTTTCGACAGAATGGCCAACACCTTGAAGATGCCGGGCTTCTCAGGCGCTTTGACAGGCTCGCCAGCAGCGGCGACGTTTTCAGCCAGCTCGGCCTCAACCGCTGGCCGTTGCGGCGCGTCCAGGCCGCCCCGCTTGGGCTCGCGCACGGTAAGTTTGAACAAAGGGGCGATCAGCAGACCCAGAATGCCCACGATAATGAAGGCCGCCCGCCAATCGAGATTATCGCCCATGGCGCCGCCGGCGATCTGCGCGCCCGCGATCACGCCGAAGGCGGAGCCGATGGGGATGCCCAGCGAATAGATGGCGAGCGCCCTAGCCCGGCTTTGCGGCGGGAAATAATCGGCGATCAGCGAATAGGACGGCGCCACGCCGCCCGCTTCGCCCACGCCAACCCCGACACGGGCCAGGAACAGCTGGGTAAAGTTTGTAGCGAGGCCGCACAACGCCGTGAATCCGGACCAGACGGACAGAGAAATCGTGATGATCCAGGTGCGCTTGGTGCGGTCAGCCAGCCAGGCGATCGGCACCCCTAGCGTGGAGTACAAGAGCGCAAAAGCTATGCCGCCCAGAAGACCGAGCTGGCGGTCCGACAAACCCAGCTCCTCCTGGATCGGAATGGCCAGAATGGAAATGATCTGACGGTCCAAGAAATTGAACGCGTAAACGATAAAGAGCATGGCCAGGACCCAGGCGCTATATTTCGCGCTGGGCGGGGTCTCTGGCAGGCCCGTCTCCGTCTCGGTCTGAGTGGTCATATCTCTCCCCTGGTCTTTTCTCAGTGTCTGCACGCCGGGTCGCACCCTTGCATACTGAAGGCGTAAACCATCACTTTGCAAAGAAAAAACGCCGCCAACCCGGAGAGGTTGACGGCGCTTTCTGATCAGACGCGATTAGTAGCGGTAGGTGACCGAGGCGGTCACTGTGCGCGGATCGCCGTAGAAGGCGGTCAGCGTGCCTTCTAGGCCCAGGGTCGGAACAAACGGGCCGCTATTGCTGGAATAGTCAACGAAGTCGTATCCGGCGACCTTGTAACGCTCGTCCGTCAGGTTGCGGCCGTACAGGCCCGCAGACCATGTGCCCTCATCTGACGTCCAGACGGCGCTGGCGTTCCACAATGTGTAGGCGTCCTGATCAATCAGCGGGCTCGCCAGCTCGAACTGCTGGGAGTCGCTGCGATAGGAGACCGTGCTCAGAAGGTTCAGCTCACCAGAGTAAACCGGCATGCTGTAGCCCAGCGACAGAGACGCGGTCGTGTCCGGCGTGTTCTGAATTGACGCCTGGTCAGAGATGTCCTGACCAAAGGCGTTGATGAACTGATCATACTCGCCGTCCAGCAGACCCACGGTCGCGTTCACGCTCATATAATCGCCGTCCACAAAGGCGTTGGTTTCCCAGCCGCCTGAGAGTTCGAACTCCACGCCGCGCAGGGTCGCTTCGCCGGCATTGGTGGTGACGCCGGTGAAGGTGTCGGCCACGCCGTCGCCATCGGTGTCCACACCGACCGAACCGGGGACTTGCACATCGGTGTAATCCATCTGGAACACGGCCAGGGAGTGACGCCAGCCATTGCCCCAATCCGCTTTCCAGCCCAGCTCGTAGCTATCCACTTCTTCAGGGTCGAACTGCATGAACTGGAAGACTTCGCCGCTGGAGACGGAACCGTCGCCGTCAAGATCCGGCGCAGCGCTGGTCTGACCGCGCGGGTCGAAGCCGCCGCCCTTGAAGCCCTGGGAATAGGTCGCATAGACGTTCTGGCCGTCTGCGAAGGACCAGGCCAGAGAGGCGCGCGGGGAGAAGTCGTCAAAATCCGCCGTGCCGTTGAAGTCAGACGTCACCGCAATCGGAATCGCGCTGCCGCCGAACAGGTCGGACGCGCCGCCTATGAAAGTGGTGCGGCGCACCACGGAAGAGCGCTGGTCTTCGGTGTAGCGGGCGCCCAGGGACAGCTCGAGCGTGTCAGTCAGGTCATAGGTGAAGTCTGCAAAGAACGACCAGGTTTCCGTCGACACATCACCAAACGTCTGAGCGTTCAGGCCCGGCAGGCCAATGATGGCGCCCGTGGTGGCCAGGATCACGTCAAAGCCCGTCGAAGCGTTCGCATCCAGATAATATGCGCCGATCACGCCGTTCACGCGCTCGCCGGAGAACAACATCTGCAATTCCTGGGAAAACTGGTCGTTCGCATAGATCGCCGGCACGTCCAGGTCTGCTTCAGGCAGCGAATCAAAATCGATCGGCGAGGTGCTTTCATCTTCCCGATACGCGGTGATCGATTTGAGCGTGATGGAGTCGTTGACCATCCATTCCGCCGTTACCGAGCCGCCATAGGCTTCAACAGACTGCTCGGGGAAGTCGAGACCGGCGCGCGTATCAAACTCGTCGTCCAGCACCGGATAGGTGAAGGCCGGGAATTGATCAGGGATCAGGCGGTGACCCTGACGCGCATTGGACGCGTCATCGGTGTAATCGGCCGCGACGCGGACCTGGAAGTTTTCGGTGAGATCAAACTCGGCCGACACACGGCCAGCCCAGACCGATTTATTGTAGTTATCGATGCCGTTGTAGAGATTGTCGCCATACCCTTCGCGCGACAGGCGCGCCACGGCGCCGCCGACGCGCACCGTGTCGGTGAGCGGGGTGGAGGCGGAAGCGATGACGTCGAGCTGGTTATAGCTGCCCACATTGACGCGCACGCTGGCGGTCGGTTCGTCGGACAGGCCGCGCGTGACGTATTTGACGGCGCCGCCAATGGTATTGCGGCCGTAAAGCGTGCCTTGCGGGCCACGCAGAACCTCGATGCGTTCCACGTCGTAGATGTCCAGAACCGACGCCTGAGGGCGGTTCAGATAGACGTCATCAAGATAGAGGCCGACGCCGGACTCAAACCCTGCCACAGGGTCTTGCTGACCCACGCCGCGGATGAAGGCGCTGAGGGTGGTGTTCGTGCCGCGCGACACTTCCAGGGTCACGTTGGGGGTGACTTGACCCACAGCGGTGATGTCCTGAGCGCCAAGCGCGTCCAGCTGTTCACCCGAGAAGGCGGTGACGGAGACCGGCACATCGGTCAGGGTTTCCTCGCGGCGCCGCGCCGTGACCGTAACCACGTCGCGGATCGGATTGTCAGAAGCGCCGGCTTCCTGGGCGATGGCCGTGGCGGCGAAAGGCAGGGCGGACGCAGAAGCGAGCAATGCGGCCGCACTCAATACGGTGCGTGTCATAGTCATGGGGTTATCCCTCCCTGTGAACAGAAGCCTCTATGAGCTTTTGCATGAGGTAAATTCAACGTTGAATGAAAAGTCAAGAAGGATTAGGACTTCGGTCATAACAAACAGGACGGCTGAGGCTTCCCAGACACAGGCCCGGAGACAGGCAAAGTCTGGTCAATCCTAGGCTCCGGGCTCTAAAAGAGCGCATGGGAGGATCATCATCATGACTGACGCCGGAGGAACGCGCCGGGGCGAGCGCACCCGCACCCGCCTGCTCGACGCTGCAGAAAGCCTGTTCGCTGAAAAGGGCTTTCATGGCGTCACAGTGCGCGCCATCGCTCGCCAGGCGGATAGCGACCCGGCGCTTGTGGCCTATTATTTCGGCGGCAAGCGTGAACTGTTTGACGCCGTCTTGCTGCGTCGCGCGGAAGAGCTCAATACGATTCGCCTGGCGGAGCTGGAAGCGTGCGAGGCCAATGCCGGGCCTGAAGGTCCGACTCTTGAAGCTATCATTCACGCCTTCACCCACCCGCTTCTGGATCGCAGCGCCAATGGGGGCCCAGGCTGGAAAAGTTATTTCGCGCTGGTGGGCCAGGTCACCAACTCGCCTGAATGGGGCGTGGCGATCATGTCCAAATACTTTGACCCGATCGTGCGCCATTTTCTGGACGCGGTCAGACGCGCCCTCCCCGATGCGCCGGAAGAAGAGCTGTTCTGGAGCTATCACTTTCTGTCAGGCGCGCTGGTTCTGACCTTCGCAGACACCGGACGCGTGGACGCCTTGTCCGGCGGCTTGTGCAAATCCAGTGATCTGGAAGCGGTGACCGAGCGCATGCCTGAATTTCTGGCGGCCGGCTTCCAGCGTCTGGCGCAGCGTCAATCGAATAAGAAGCAGGAGGCCGAGACGGTTTCATGACCCCGTTTTCAGAGCATTTTTTCACCGCTCCCGATGGCGTTCGCACCTATTACCGCCGCTATCCGGCGCAAGGCGAGAGCGGCAAGACCCCGGTCATTTGCCTGCATGGCCTGACGCGCAACAGCCGTGATTTCGAGGATTTGGCGCCGATCATCGCCGATATGGGCCGCACGGTCGTGGCGGTGGATGTGCGCGGCCGGGGCCGGTCTGACTATGACGCCCAGATCGAAAACTATAATCCGGCCAAATATGTCGAGGATGTTCAGGGCATTCTGGATGAGCTGGGCTGGGACAAGGTGGTCTCCGTCGGAACCTCCATGGGCGGTTTGATGACGATGATCCTGTCCACCGTTCGCCCCGGCCTTTTGACCGGCGCGGTGATCAACGATATCGGCCCGGAGCTGGACCCGGTCGGCCTGACCCGCATCCAGGGCTATGTGGGCGGGGCCGGACGCTTCGCCAATTGGGAGGAAGCCGGCGAGGCCTTGCGCGCCATCAACGGCGTCGCCTTCCCGAACGAGACAGGCGCGGACTTCTGGATCGCCTTCGCCAAACGCACCTGCCGGTCCATCGATACGGGCGAGATCGTGCTCGATTACGACGCCAACATCTCAAAACCAGTGAAGGATGGCGATGTGGCGCCGCCAGACCTTTGGCCGTTCTTTGAGGGTTTGAAGGGCACGCCGCTCTTGCTGGTGCGCGGCGCCATTTCCGACCTTCTGGCCATGGAGTGTGTCAATGAAATGTCACATCGCCATGGCGACATGGAGCTGGCTCAGGTCCCCGATGTCGGCCATGCTCCCCTCTTGACCGAACCGGCCGCGCTGGAGCCGATCAAGGCCTTCCTGAGCCGTCTGGACTGAGGCATCTGAGAGATGACTGACATGCTGCTGCGTATTCTGGGCGGGCTGATCCTGCTGGCTGTTCTGGTGATCGCCTTTTTCGCCTGGACCTTCCGTCCGCTGGATCTGGACGCCGTCAGCCAGCAATGGATGACGGAGCAGGACCGCTTCGTCACAGTGGATGGCGAAGACTGGCGCGTGCGCGAAAGCGGCCCTGAAGACGCGCCGACCCTGGTCCTGATCCACGGCTTCAGTCATTCCCTTGAAGCCTGGGACGCACTGGCGGCCGAGCTGGATACGACCTATCGCATCATCCGGTTCGACCTGCCCGGTCACGGATTAACCGGTCCACGCGCCGATAAGGCCTATTCGGTGACCGACACGGTCGCTCAGGTCAGCGCACTGCTTGACGAGATCGCCCCGGATCGGTTCGCCATTGGCGGCAACTCGCTGGGGGGATTGGTCGCCTGGCGCTATGCGGCGGAGCATGCAGATCGTGTGGATCATCTGGTTCTGATCGATCCGGGCGGCTATCCCAATCTCGGCGTGGCGGACGACCCCGCCCCGGTCCCCGATGCGGTGCGCGCGTATCTCTCTCTGGCGCCGGAAGCGGGCGTCGCCTACGCGACGTCTACCCTGTACGCCGATCCTTCACGCGTCTCGCCCGAACAGCTTGAACGCATCCGCGCCATGATGCGGGTCGAGGGCAATGGTCAGGCGCTGATCGAGCGGATCGAACAGTTCACCCTGCCTGATCCGAACCCCGACCTCGCCCGCATTGCTGCGCCGACCCTGATCGTATGGGGGAGCAATGATGCGATGATCCCGGCCACCCATGGTCCGCGCTTTGACGCCGCCATCCCCAATTCGCGGCTGGTGCTGATGCAGAACACCGGCCATGTGCCCATGGAGGAATGGCCCGTCGAGACCGCAGCGCTGGTGCGCGATTTCCTCAACGACTGATCTGGCGCTTCCTCCAAAAGAAAGGGCGCGCAATCTCTTGCGCGCCCTTTTTGTCTGGAGACTGAGTCCGTCAGCCTTTCAGAACCATCTGTCCGGTGGACGGCTCGATCTGGTAGTAGGCGAGCCCTGACGCTTTCCACGCGCCCATGCCGCCCGCCATGTGCGCCACGACATCAGATCCCGCCGCTGCACAGGCCTGAATCGCCTTGCCCGATCGACCGCCCGCCGCGCAATGGAGCACCACCTTGCGCCCCTGCCCGGTCGGCAGCGCCGCCGGATCAAACGTCGACAGCGGCAAGAGCAGAGCGCCCGGAATTCGCTCGTTTTCGTATTCACCGGGTTCGCGCACATCCACGAGGATGATTTCACCTGCTTTCAGGGCCTTATCGACCTGCTCCGGGGACCAGTTTTCCATTCTCAGCACTCCATAAAGCTCATGCGCGCTTTGCGCTCTGTCATTTATCAAGTTTGACAAGTTTGGAGACGCGGCTCAAGCGCGGCCCGCTGTCACATCTGGGTGAGACTAGTCTTCAAAGACGATTTCGGGCGCGGGCCGGTGCGCGCCTTCAAGCGCATGCAGCATGCCCGATGCAGCCCGGTGAAACGCCTTGGCCACCGGGCCGTCGCCAGACGCGACCAGCCGGCCTTCATCGCTGGCTTCACGCAATTCGGGGTGCAGCGGGATTTCGCCCAGGAACGGCACGCCCAGAAGTTCCGCTTCCGCTCGCGCGCCGCCACGGCCGAAAATCTCGGTTCCCTCGCCGCAGGACGGACACAGGAAAAAGCTCATATTCTCGACAATGCCGAGGATCGGGATCGCCGTGCGATCAAACAGCGCCACAGCCTTGCGCGCATCATCCAGCGCCAGGGTCTGCGGGGTGGAGACGATCACGACGCCTGAAATCGGCGCGCTCTGCGCGATGGCGAGCTGCGCATCGCCCGTGCCGGGCGGCATGTCGATGATCAGCACGTCCAGATCACCCCAGTTCACCTCGGTCAGGAACTGCCGGATCGCTCCGGTCACCATGGGGCCGCGCCAGACCACCGGATCGCGTTCGCCCACTAGGAACCCCATGGACACCAGCTTCACGCCATGCGCTTCCAGCGGCTCGATGCCGCCATCCGTCTTTTGCAGACCAGGCGCGCCGTTCAGGCCAAAAATGCGGGGGGCGCTCGGGCCATAGACGTCGGCGTCCATCAAGCCTACCGACAAGCCCATCTTCACGCAGGCCGCGGCCAGGTTGGCGGCCGTGGTGGATTTACCCACCCCGCCCTTGCCCGACGCCACAGCGATGACCGCCTTGGCCGGCGCTTTGGGAGGCGCCGCTTCAGCTTTCGCAGGTTTCGGCGCTTTGGCGCTCAACGACGCCTCTATGATGACCCGCGCCCGCTCGATCTCGGGATGGGCGGTCAGCGCGTCCTGGATGGCCTGCCGCAACGCGCCCGCATCCTCATCGGCCCCTCCGGGTTTGAGCACCAGCGTCGCCACGCCGTCGCGCAGATCTGCGCCGTCAATGCGGTCTGACCGGTTCAGAGGCGCCCCGGTGGCCGGATCGGCGACGGAGGCGAGAGCGTTGAGCACGATTTCGTTCATGCAGCTGAGATAGGCGAGCCGACGCCCGAACGCAAAGCCAAGCGCTCTTATAGACAGCCCATTGCAGCATAAACTGCAGCTGAGAGGCGCGAGCGACTTGATCGCGTGGTGCAAGCCCGGCTACACCGGTTAGTGGAGACGTGGCCGAGTGGTCGAAGGCGCTCCCCTGCTAAGGGAGTATACCTCAAAAGGGTATCGAGGGTTCGAATCCCTTCGTCTCCGCCAGACCTTCTGGCCTTCATTTCATGACATTGAAGGATCAGACGCCACCTTGATGGCGGGAGCTTTTGCGCGGTCACAGGGCTGAACCGCCACGGAGTTCGCCCCCTTTTCTGCTTTCCTTATCAATAATTCAGCGATAGCCATTAATCGGCGTCGGTGCAGCCCATATTCTGCTCCCAGGCCAGCCAGGCCTGATCGCCGTAGTTGGAATAGGCGGTCAAGCCACGCTCAGACAGACGATCATAAAGATCATCCTGGAACTCATCCCGCTTGTGGCAATGCAGGACATTCCCGCCGGCCGTGCTGTATTTGAGCCAGTGCGCGATCTGGCAGCCAGACTGGAACGCATTCTCGGCCGCTGCGAACTCATGGTTCGGGCTCTGCAAGCGAAGATTCTCCCCGGTCCGTTCACACGCCATCAAGGCGTTCTGCTGCCAGTCGAGCGCACTCACAGTGCTGTTTGGCGCATCATTGCTGGCCCATTGCTGGCGCACCAGTTCATCGTTTTGAGCCGCCAGCCGGGCGCGCTCGGACTCCACGCGTTGGCCGGCACGATAACTGCTTTCGAGGCGTTCCTCTCTTTCCCGCCGGATCGCCGCATTGCGTTCCTGCTGGAGCCGCTCGCGTTCGGCCAGGGCCTCATCATTGCGCCGGCGTTCTTCGGCCGCGTTGGCGATCCTTTGCCGTTCACGAGTCAGCTCGGCGATGCGGGCTTGTGAGGCCGCGTCCGTTCCAGAGGATGCCGAGGCTTCCCGGCTTTCGCGGGCCGCCTCGGTCCGTCGCTGGTGATACGCGGCGGTATTTTGCGCGCGATTGTTGATCTCACGCATTTCGCGACGGTTCGCCTCGTCACGCGCCCGGTTCTCGGCGGCAAGGCGCTCATTGGCGTCAGACAGCGCCTGGTTCATCCCCGTCAGGATCGCCTCTCGCATCTCCTGACGCTCGCGAGCCTCGGCCTGGCGCCGTCGGCGATCACGTTCCGCATCCTCGGCAGCACGCCGGCGGACATAGCCCGCGTCCTGCTCTGCGCTGGCATAGCCACGCGCAATGGAGTCAAACAGGCCATAAATCGACATGCCGGCAGCGGTGTCATAGATCGGGCTGAGCCCCATGTCCAAAAGGCGCTCGCGCATCTCTTCGGCGGCTTCCCACGTCATGAGATAGGTCGACCGCCTGCCGTCATAACCGAAACGACGCACATCCTGGATGGCCCCGTTACGATAGACTCTTTCTGACGGCAGGCTCGCCAGGATGAGCGGCCGATCACCGATCATCTCATAGGTGGTCAGATCGACGTACTCATTGATCAGCCGCAGGACGTCCATCTGCTCATCAATCACGGCTTGCGCAGCCAGATCATACCGGCCGACATCGGCATTATACCGAGCTGTTGGCTGTTCTCCTTGGATGGCGCCGCCGACCTCCAGCACCATGCGGATATGATCCAGGTCATTCCGGCGATAGGCGTCCATCAGCGAGACCCCGGACAGGGGATTCTCATCAGCGGTGGCACAGAAGGACGTCGGACCGCTCGCGTCACAACCCTGCTGGTGCAAGGGCAGGGCCTGCGCGAAATAGAACGGATCGTTCTGCGCTAAGCGAAGGGCGGCATCCCCGGCATATCGACAGGCTTGCACATGCGGGTCCTCTTCCCGCAGGCAATACGGTGAGAGCAAGACCACCAGTTCTTCCTCAGAGGCGTCGACCAGAAAGGCCCAGTCTTCTGACAACTCAACCAACCGACATGCGATCAGCACATCTTGTGCGCAATAGGCATCCATGAGGGCCCAGTCCGGCTCCGCGCTGCGAGCCTCTTCCGAGCCGGCCAGCAATGTCATCACCTCACCGAAACAGGCGGCGATATCCAAGCCGGCGCAATGAACGTCCGCCGCCCGTTCACGCTGGGTCGGCCAACTAGCGTACTCAGCGACTCGTGTATTCCCGGTGGTAAAGAGCAATGCCCGCCAAGGCCCCTGCCCAGTCCCTTGCGGCGACCAGAGCTGATTTTGTCCGTAGAGTTTCACCGTGGCCGTGAGAACGGGCGTCAGCCCGGTCTCTGAAACATCAGCCCCTGGCCAGTACGCCCATGGCGCCATCAGATTCTCTACAAAACGCGGGGCGTAATTGCGACGCGCCACGCGGCGCTGGAACTCGTCTTGGGTACCCATAAAGCCGTAAGACTCATTTCCTTCGCTATACTCGTCGACAGCCGCGATCGTCGCATCCAGACAGGCGCGATCATCACCCAGCTCGCAGCCCATGGCGAAATACCGGATCGCGCGATGCAGATCCTGCGAGCCGGTCTCTCCGCTATAGTAATAACTCCCTGCCCAGGTACAGCTTCTCGTGACGCCATTCTCGCAGGCGTCTCGGAACAGTCGCAGTGCGCGACGCTTGTCGACCTCGAGATATCGGCCCGAATTCAGCAGACGAGCCCGCAGAAAACACGCCGTATGGGCGTCATCGTCACAATAGTCCTCAAGGCGCTCGGCTGCGTCGGCAGCCGTGCCTGCGGGAAACATGTCAGGCTGAGTGATATGCAAGTGCGCGAGGCTTACACAGGCCGTCATCTGGCCAGCATTGCACGCCTGTGAAGCCCAGTACGCGCCCGTCTCCGCGTCGGCGTCCATACCGCCCAAGTCGTATGTATGCGCCGCGGCCAAGGCTAGCTGAGCCTCAACATCGCCGCTCTCGGCGGCTTGGACCAAGGCGTCCTGATCCATGCGCTCAAGATGGCCCTCAAGCAGACGGCGCAGCTCCGTGACATGTGTTTCGGGATCGGTGAGAGACACATAAGTCGGCCTCAGTTCAGACAGGAGCGGCGTCGCCTGCCTCACAGCGGAATCCTGTGCGTCAGCAACAGGCGCGCCGGACGCAAAAAGGCTCAGCGCGAACGCCGTACATGATGATCTGAATGCGCGCATATCGCCCCCCAAGGCGCCAGCCGATCCATAAAGGTTAATGCATTATATTCAAATTACAACGATCGGGAAATTAGGCTATCTCTCTGAGTTTTATCACCCTGAGAGCACTCCAAAGCATCATATAGGCTCGTCGCCTGCTCTGACGGCAGCGCGTCATCGCGCATCAGC
>TARA_R100000306_G_scaffold56304_2_pt1 | contig 13763 bp, 12 predicted proteins | sample TARA_R100000306 | Tara Oceans TARA_R100000306 (sample SAMEA2620824) | marine metagenome | biome: marine biome (ENVO:00000447); feature: mesopelagic zone (ENVO:00000213); material: "saline water (ENVO:00002010), including plankton (ENVO:xxxxxxxx)" | depth 1000 m | reverse complement strand
CCGGCGGGGCTTTTTCGTCGGGTCAGGCCTTGGTCTAGAACTGCTTGCGCAGCGTCACGCCATAGGTCCGAGGCTGGTTCGGGTAGCCCGAGAAGGAGCCGGACTGAAGCGTCGTCGGGAAACCTGAGGTGTAGTACTCGTCTTCATTGAGGTTGCGGGCCCAGAGGAGCGCTTCCAGACCGTTATCCAGATTCACGCCGACCGCCGCATTCAACGTGCCGACCTGACGCGTGATGGTGTCAGGCAGGTTCTCCAGCAGTCTGACTTCTGACTCGTACTGGTAATCAGCGCGGACAAACGCCTCGCCACCTGAAAACGGACGCATATAGGTGAAGCCGAAGGATCCCGCGAACTCCGGAATTCCCGCCACAGACTGGCCGGAGAGGTCGCCACGACCGTCAGCGACTCCATCCGCCAGATCAACCTGACTGCCCGTCACCACAGGCGCGCCTGGATAATTGTCATATTCAGCGTTCATCCAGATGCCCGACAGGGTCAGGGTCAGTCCGGGGATGGCCGGCGGATTAATGGTGCTGTCAAATTCCAGACCCTGGCTGGACTGCTCACCCGCGTTGATGACAGCAAACCCGGCGCCCTGGAAGACCGAAGACTGGAAGTCTTCAATGGTCTGATCAAAGAGCGCCACATCCAGGGAGCCCCAGGAGAAGCGCGTCTTGAAACCGACTTCCAAAGTGGTCGTGATTTCAGGACGGGCGAAGCGTTGGTTGCCCGCAACCCCAAGCGCTTCCGCCGTATTCACCACGGTCGGAAGACCCAGCGCATTGTCAGCCGCCAGTTCGCCAGCAGCGCGCAAGGCGGCGATGTCGTCGGTGTCGGGCCGCGTATCCGGCGTCAGATTCCACGACGAGGCTTTGAAGCCACGCGCATAGGAGACGTACACGTTCGTCCGGTCCGTCGCGTCATACGCCAGGCGGAAGGTGTAGGGCACGTCATTATCGCTGGTTTCACCCGACTCGACCGAGTTGGGGAAAGGGGTCAGCGCGCCCAGCGGCTGCAGGCCGAGCTGGAAGAAGTCCAGAAGCGGGTTGGCCAGAGGCAGACCGGTCAGCGGATCCACCACCACACCGTTCACCAACACGCCGCCATTGCCCAGAGCGGTAGAGTTGAACGTGGTCGAGGCATTGACAAATGCACCGAATACGCCGGGTTGAGCGGCCGCAAATGCGCCCACTTGCGTGGGGTCATTGGGATTGACGCCCACGCTCTGCAGGAAGCTGCCCAGACCCAATTGAACGAAGTTCAGGTCCGAGAACGGGTTCGTGCGGATCACATTGGTGAAATCAACTTCCTTGTTGGTTTCGAAGTAAGCGAGACCCGCAGTCAGAACCAGACGCTCGGTCAGATTGAAATCCACCTGGCCGAAAATCTGGAACTGTTTGTCCGACTGCTCCGCCGTGAACCGCGTGCCGCCGCCTTCTGCATAGAAGGTGCCCGGCGCAAAGCCGAGCGGGGTTTCAAACGCCGCCAGAGCGCCGCCGGTGAGAATGTCCACATAGGCGCGCGCGTCGGCGCCATAGATGCGGGCGTCCTCGACATTCATGCTTTCATCGGAATAGAACGCGCCCAGCAAGAAGAAGGCGCGATTGTTCCAATCCCCGGTCAGACGGAATTCCTGGGTGAAGGTATCCACATCAAGCCCGCGGATATTGGTGCCCAGAATATCAAGATCGGTGAAGTCGCCTTCATAGTCGACAAAGTCTTCATACTGACGGAAAGCGGTGATGGAGCTGAAGGTCAGGCTGTCGCTGAGCTCCCAGTCCGCCTGCAAGGAAATGCCCGAGTTTTCAATCTGGTTCTGGTTCGCCACATTCGTCGCGATCTGATACTCGAAATCCGGGCCAGCAGAGGTCTGGCCGCCCAAGAGCCCCCGGATCGCCGGACCGGCCGCTCCGTCGGTGATCCGGTCCGTCCCGCAGCACTGCTCGTCAATTTCATCGTAATCCACGATCAGACGCAGTTCGAGATTATCGGTCGGCAGCATCAACAACTGGCCGCGAACCGCCCAGCGATCGCGATCATTGTAATCGCCGCCCGTGCCGACATTGTCATAATAACCGTCGCGCTGGTTCATGCTGCCGGACAGCGAGAACGCAACATTCTCAGACAGAGGCCCGGTCACGGAGCCCTTGAGTATGGACTGGCCGTAATTGCCGAACGTCACCTCGCCCTGACCGCCCCATTCAAATGCAGGCTGCTCGGTGATGATGCTGACAACGCCAGCGGTGGCGTTCTTGCCAAACAGGGTCGATTGCGGCCCGCGCAGGACCTCGACGCGCTCGATGCCCATCAGGTCAGATAGAACAGAGCCTGCACGCGGGCGGAAAACACCGTCGATATACACAGCCACGGACGGCTCGATGCCCGGATTGTTGGCGCCGTTGCCCTGTCCGCGAATAATGAAAGTGGCGTTCGAGCTGCGCTCCAGCTGGCTCACCCGCAAGGACGGGACGACAGACTGAAGATCGATCGCGTCGATGATCTGTGCGTTCTGGATGGTTTCAGCCTGCACGACGGACACCGCGATCGGCACTTCCTGCAAGGTCTGTTCACGCTTCTGAGCGGTCACTGTAATGACATCAGGTTGCTGAGCTTGAGCGATGCCGGTCAATCCGGCGGCGAGAGCGGTCGCGCCAAGCGCGACCGACCTGATCGAGTGCTTCATAGTGTCCTCCCCGTCGCCCGGCAGCTTTGGTGCTGCACACTTTGTTTTGGCGATAGCAAACGCAGGATAGTAATATCATCATTACGTTAGCAAGCAGGGAGCCTTATTATTGCTCAAATTTGGCCTCGGTGCGCCATTGATGCCTCAGCAGCAGGTGCAGCAAACACACTATGCTTAATCTCAGTGTCGATTGAAAATACAGAGAGAAACAGCGCTTCGCACTGCACGATCCGGCGCCTCCCGTTGCGAACTGGTCCGGGTCTCTACTCGACACACTCACGCCAGCAAACGCCGCTTATCCCTCCCGACAGGACTGCGTAGAAAGCTAGAGCCAGCCCTTGCGGCGGAACCACCAGACCAGACCGCCCGCCAGGCCCAGACACGACGCGCAGACCAGGGCGAAGGCATAGGGCCAGTGCGCGCCGGGAAGGCCGCCCACATTGATCCCGAGTAGCCCGGTCAGAAAGCCCAGCGGCAGGAACACCGCCGCGACGACGCTCAAGAGCAACATGGCGGCGTTCATCTCTTCAGCACGCGCATCCAGCATCTGATCATTGAGGATGGAGCTGCGCTCTCGGATCATGTCGAGCTCCTCCACCAGACGGGCCAGTCTGTCCGCGGTTTCACGCAAAGTGACCCGCACACGGGGATGGTGAAGCGGGCCCGCATCCTCCAGCGACAGGCGCGCCAGAATATCGCGTTGCGGCGCCAGATAGCGCCTGAGCGTGATTGTGGTGCGGCGGATCTCCGCCAGCTCGCCGCGCAGCCGTGACGCCCTGTCCACGCTGCGCTCTTCAAGATCGTCGATCTCATCGACCAGCGCCTCCAGCACCGGCTCCATCCGCGCCGTTAATCCTTGAGACAGCGCACATACAAGATCGGCTGGCGTCGCGGGAGCTGAACCCCGGGCCATCTGCTCGGCCATCTCAGACACCGCCATCAGACGGCGCAGACGTGTTGTGATCACCAGCCGGTCCGTCACCCACAGCCGAAGCGACACCATGTCCTCAGGATCGGAATTGGGGTTCAGATTGACCCCGCGCATGATCAGGATCAGCCCGTCCGCATGTTCAGCCATGCGCGGGCGTGCATCGGCGCGCATCAGCGCATCCGCCACCACCGGATCAGCCTGTTCGGAGATCCAAGCAAAGGCGTTCGGGTCGCTCAGGTCCAGATGCACCCAGCGATAGCCGCCAGCTGGCGGGCTCGTGTCCAGGTCGGTGACCGCCTTGGCGGCGCCAGCCTCGGAGACATCATACGCGTGAATGGGTTTGGGAGCAGCCATGAGACATCCTGACGACGAGGACGAGGCGCCTAGAGCGCCGCATCAAACAAGGACAGCATCCTCGCCCAGGCGGCGTTCGCCGCCAGAGCGTTATGCTGGGTACGCTGGCTGCACATGAAACCGTGAGCAGCCTCATAGCGATAAAGCGACAGCTCGGGCTTCACCGCAAGCATGGCTCGTGTCACCTCATCAGGCGTATGCCGGTCATTGTGCGCCAGATGAACCTGAACCTGACCCTGCGGCGCGCCATCCAGATGGTCCGCCATGCGTGTGGGATAAAACAACGCCGCCGCCCGGGCAGGATTCCGGCACGCCGCACGCCAACCCTGCCCCCCGCCCCAGCAAAATCCGATGACCGCGGCAGGCTGTCCCTCCAGCGCATTAAATGCAGCGGCTATGTCCAGGTCCAGCAGGGCCTGATCGGTCTTCTCCACAGCCGCCAAGCCAGCTTCCGCATCGTCATATGAGATCGGGCGCGAGACGCCGGTTCGCGCAAACAAATCCGGTGCGATCGCCAGATATCCCGCCTCGGCCAACCTTTCGCAGATCTGGGTGATGTGGCCGGTCAGGCCGAAAATCTCCTGCAAGACCACGACGCCGCCTTTCACCGCGCCGTTCGGCTCGGCGCGCCAGGCGGAATGCTCAAAGTCATCCTCAGAGATCAGACTTTGAAAGCGAGCGTGCATGATACCCTCCTGCCGAATACGAAAAACCCCGAGCCAGGGCCCGGGGTTTTTCAGTCAGACATGTTGATCGCCTAGGCGCTGGCGGCGCTGATCTCGTCAGCCGGATCGCGGAGCACATATCCGCGGCCCCACACCGTTTCGATATGGTGATCGCCATTGGTGGCCGAAGCGAGTTTCTTGCGGAGTTTGCAGATGAAGACGTCGATGATCTTCAGCTCCGGCTCGTCCATGCCGCCATAAAGATGGTTGAGGAACATTTCCTTGGTCAGGGTCGTGCCCTTGCGCAGGGAGAGCAGCTCCAGCATCTGGTATTCCTTGCCGGTCAGATGCACGCGCTGGCTGTTCACTTCGACGGTCTTGGCGTCGAGGTTCACGGCGATGTCGCCCGTCTTGATGATCGACTGGGAGTGACCTTTGGAACGGCGCACCACAGCGTGGATGCGCGCGATCAGCTCTTCCTTGTGGAAAGGCTTGGTCATGTAGTCGTCAGCGCCCGAGCCGAGGCCGCGCACCTTGTTGTCGATGTCGGCATTGCCGGACAGGATCAGGATCGGCGTATCCACCTTGGCCACGCGCAGGGTTTTGAGCACGTCAAAACCGGGCATGTCCGGAAGATTCAAATCCAGAAGAATGATGTCATAGTCGTAGAGTTTGCCGAGATCGACACCCTCTTCGCCAAGGTCCGTCACATACGTGTTGAAGCCCTCGGACTTCAACATCAGCTCGATACCTTGCGCTGTCGCGCGATCATCTTCGATCAGCAGAACCCGCATCGGTTCCCTCCCATGTCCGACGCACGAATCACCGCCTTCGTACGACGTCACAACCGTTAACCTTGTTCGCTATCAGAGGCGAGAAACCCTTATGGGAAGTTAACGACTGTTTGACTCATCGGATGGAATCGAGTCCTGCGCCACGAGTCTCGTAATAAATCCTATTTTAATCATGAGCTTGGTTTTTTCTGAAAAAACTCACGAATCGTAAAAAAGCGCCTGCGAGGACCCCGCAGGCGCTTTTGAAAATCGTGGAAAACTCGGAAAAGTTCAGGCGTTATTCCGCCGCCTGCAAGAGCGCCGGAGCGAGCGCCGCCAGTAGCGGACTCCACTTGTCTCCGGCGTCATGAACGCGGCCGTCATAGAGGATGCGATCCTCGTATCCGCTGATCCACAACGCGTCCGGATTACGCCGCGCAATGACGATGTCGCTCTGGCGATCCGAGTACGGAGTCCTGTGGAGACGGAAGATCACCAGCCCGTCCGCCAGGGCCTCTCCCAATTCGCCGCCCAGCGCGCGCAAGCGCTCATCCCCGTCAATGACGGAGACCATCTCCATCTTGCCCGCCTCGGTGGACAGGGCGAAGCGCGAGCGCTCGATCCCTGACAGGCCGTGCTGGCTTTCAGCGTGGAGCTTCCAGGCTTTCTCCACCGGCACGGCGAAGGCGCGAAAGCCCTCGATCTCGCGGCACTGGAAAAAATAATGGTTGTTGACGCCCATGCGCTTCAATTCGCGCTGCATCAGGCGCAAAGCGTCCGCATCGTCATTGACCCCGTCAATGATCGGCGTCTGGTTCTCAAGCGTCACGAAGGGCCGTGATTTGAGCCGGGTCGCCGCCCGCTCCACCAGCGGGTTGCGCAGATAACCGCCACGCTCATTGCGCACATACTCGCCCGCATCGTTGAGGCGCAGGAATTCATCCGCGTGGGTGAAATGAACCATGAAGGCGACCAGCACATTGGGATGCACTTCATGGAACAGGTCCAGCATCTCAAAGAAGTTGTCGTCAAAGCGCTCGGGGAAGAACGCCATCTCCTTGGTGCCGATGCGGATCACCTCAACCCCGGCTTCGGCCAGGCCGTTCAGATAGTCAAAGAGGTTGCGGTTGGACAAAACCATAGGATCGCCGCCCGAAAGCAGCACTTCGCGCACTTTGGGTTTATCGGTGATCTCGCCGCGTTCGACCTTGGCGTTGTGGGTTTCGATATAGTCCTTCACCTCGTGGATCGAAGCGGTGTCCTTGCCGGTCTTGCCGGTCAGGAAATCGGACCGGTAGCAATACCGGCACCAGCTTGAGCAGGTGCGCACCACATAAACCAGGCACAGCTCGTATTTATGCAGCAGGCCGGGAATGGGGCTGTATTTGAGCTGGTTGGACGGATCCGCCTCGCCCGACAGATCATCCATCTCCTCGGGGCGAGCCTTGATCAGATTCTTGACGGCGTCCGAGCGCTTCGCGAGATCGAGATAATAGCCCGTCGCGCGCGGCGGCAGGCGATCAGACACTCCTGCCTCTTCCAGCGCGTCCAGTTCGTCAGAGGAGTAAATCGCGGCGCCGCCCTCGCTGAGATATTTACGATAGCGCGGCAGATCGTGGACGACGTAGCGATTGAACTTGCTTTCGTCGATGCGCGCATAAAGATTGTCTTTGTTTTGACGCGAAACGGCTTTTTTCTTCGGGCGCGATCCTGCGATGCGCACAGTCTTGGCGTTGAGCGACATGTGGCTTCCTCGTCGTCGAATACTCGGCGGCGGCGTCTGCGCCAGCGATGTGAACTAGTGAAAGACGCCGAACGGCGGTCTCTCGCACGCGCGTCAGAGCTTTTCTTGAAAGCCTCGATCAGCGGCGTATCGGCTCGCAATCAGGCGCGTGGTCGCGTCAGCGCGTCACGGCGGCCCCTAAAGCCAAGGGGAACATAGTCATTCGCACTCAAAAGAAAACAGTCCTACGGTAGAATCTTGCCACAGCGATTCATGCCGTTTGCGCAGCGACGTTTACGCGGCTGAAACCGCGTTTGGGTTAAGTATGGGTTCAAGTCGGGCAAAACGCCCGCAAGCAAACGCGAGAAGTGCGGTGGATAGCCTGATCGACCGGATCTCCAATCTGGAGACCCGAACGTTCAAAGGCCGCGTATCAGCGGTCAACGGCCTGTTGGTCGAGGCGGAGGGGCCGGCGATGGCGCTGACCCTGGGCGCACGCGCACATCTTGATGGTCCGGTGAAAGCCAGTTTCGAAGTTGTCGGCTTCCGGGGCGAGACCGCGTTGATGATGGCCTATGATGATCTGACGGGCGTGCGCCCCGGCGCCATTGCGACACTGGATCCCCGCGGCGCCGCCATTCGTCCGCACAAGGCGTGGCTTGGCCGGGTGATGGACAGCTTCTGCCGCCCGCAAGACGGGCTAGGTTTCCTGCCTGAGGGCGATGTTGAGTATGCGCTGAAAGGCCGTCCGCCCAGCGCCCATACACGCCAGCGCCTGGGCGAACGCCTGGATCTGGGCGTGCGCGCCATGAATGTGTTCACCCCGATGCGGCTCGGCCAGCGCCTAGGCGTCTTCGCCGGCTCGGGCGTGGGTAAATCCGTGCTCTTGTCGATGCTGGCGCGGGGCAGTGAAGCGGATGTCATCGTTATTGGCCTGATCGGCGAACGGGGCCGCGAAGCGCGCGAATTTGTCGAGGACGTGCTGGGCCCGGAAGGCCGCGCGCGTTCCGTCGTCATCACCGAAACCTCTGATGCGCCAGCGCTGGCGCGTCGCCGGGCGTGTTACACGACCATGGCGGCGGCGGAATATTTCCGTGATCAGGGCCTGAATGTTTTGTGCCTGATGGATTCAGTCACACGCTTCGCCCTGGCGCAGCGCGAGATCGGCCTGGCCGCCGGAGAGCCGCCGACGACGCGCGGCTACACGCCGTCTGTCTTCGCCGAACTGCCCGCGCTTTTGGAGCGCGCTGGCCCCGGCCCCAACGGAACCGGCACGATTACGGGCCTGTTCACCGTGCTGGTGGACGGCGACGACCATAACGAACCCATCGCGGACGCCGTCCGCGGTATTCTGGACGGCCATATCGTGATGAGCCGGACCATCGCCGAGCGCGGACGCTATCCCGCGATCGACGTTCTGAAATCAATTTCTCGCTCCGCGCCCGAAGTCTATGCGCCCGAAGAGGCGCCGCTCGCGCGTGAAGCTCGAAAACTCCTCGCCGCCTATGCGGATATGGAGGAGCTGATCCGACTGGGAGCCTATTCCAGCGGATCAAACCCGGAGGTGGACCGGGCGATTGCGGTCAATGAACCGCTCGAAGCATTCCTGGGTCAGGGCAAAGACGAGACCTCGTCCATTGATGAGAGTTTCGCAAGCCTGGCCGGGATATTGGGTGATGGATAGGGATAAGACATGGCGACACGTTCTCACGCACCGCTGATCCGGCTGGCCCGGTTCAAAGTGGAAGAACTGCAAAAGCAAATGGCCGAGATCGAACGGGCACGCGCCTCGATCAACGACCAGATCGACCGGCTTGAGGAAAGCGTTCCTGAAGAGCAGGCGATCGCAGATGAAAACCGTGACGGCTATCTGGCCTATGGCAGCTATGCCCGCTCGGTGATTCAGCGCAAGGACAAGCTGCGCACGTCTTTGGGTGAAGTGGACGCCCAGGCGGATGAATTGCGCGGACGCCTGGAAGCGGCCTTCGCCGATCTCAAGAAATACGAATTGCTCGAAGAACGACGTTTGCTGCGCATTCAGGATGCGCTCAAGGCCGCCGAGCAAGCCGAGATGGACGAGATCGCAAGCCAGATGCGACAGCGAGCGCAGTAAGGCTCTCTCGCGCCACACCTGATTTCCGAACATCGCCTGACGCGTGTCAGGAGAGTTTTAGCTTGCCCTCATTTGTTACCAAGGTATTAATTCCTCCGGGGATGAATGACTTGGGCAGGTCTATGACGGGGCGGCGCATATTGGAATTAAGTCTGGCCGCCATCATTGGCGGCGGCGGGCTTTTTGCGGCTTTTGCTCCAGGCGCCGCGCCCGAGGCGCCTATCCACGATCTCAGCCCCGAACTGACGGGCCGCTCTCTGCCCACGCCGCGGCTCAACCCTGCCTCACTTCAAAACCCTGACTTTTATCGCGACTTACGCATATCTGACGCCTCACGCCGGGTCGCCAACGCGATCATGGCGCCGACCAGCAGAGCGCAGACATTCACCCCCCGCTCCGAAACTAGAACGCCCGAAGCCTCCATGGAAGGCTTCGCCGTCTCGCCGCGGGCCCATTCTGAATCCGGGGATGGCTGGTCTGCGACCGCTCTGGGCATCCAGGTGCGTGTTTCACCCGATACCGGCGCAGCCGAGCCGAACTGGTGGATTGTCGGCGGCGCGGGTCGGGAAAGCTATGCTGTCTCACCTGAAGGCTTGCGCGAATACACGCTGGCGCCGTTCTCATCTGAAACGGTGATCGGCGACACCCATCTGGGCGTCGCCGTCAAATTGTCAGACCGCGCCCATGCGAGTTTCGGCTATGTACGCGAAAAGCGTGAGTTTCATCTTGGGCGTGAAGACTGGGAGGAAGAAGAGCACTTCCTCGGCGTCGGCCTGCACGCGCGCTGGTAGCCCCGATCAGGCGGCGTTGGTCAGCTTCGCCGCCATCGCCGGCTTGGCGTAAAGGCCGCGATGGCCGCTGATCGGACGCAGATTGTCCGTCAAACCCACCACCGTCTCAGCGGCGCCGAGCAGCAAGAAACCGTCATCGGCCAGCAGCGACGCCAGACGATCCAGGATTTTCGCCTTGGTCTGGATATCGAAATAGATCAGCACATTGCGGCAGAAAATCACGTCCATGCGACCAAATCGCGAAAAATCGTCAAGCAGGTTGGCCTGCTCAAAACGCACTTTCTGTCGCAATTGCGGTTTGATCCGCCAGGAATCGCCCACCTGATCAAAGTTCTTCACCAACCGCTGGATCGGCAAACCACGTTGCACTTCAAACTGGGTATAGATCCCCGCCTTGGCCTTCTCCAGAACCGGCGCGCTCATATCGGTCGCCAGAATGTCTGCGTTCAGGCCGGGAATCTCGTCCAGAAGCATGCCCAGAGAATACGGCTCCTGGCCGGAGGAGGCTGCGGCGCACCAGATTTTCAGGGACCGTCCCATCCGTGCTGACTTCAGCGCCGGCGCGATGACGTTTTCAAACAGGTCGAAAGGCGTCTTGTCGCGGAAGAAAAACGTTTCATGGGTGGCCAGCGCTTCACTCGCCGCAACGCAAATCCGGGTGTCGCCGCGCATCATGGCGTCAATCAACGCCTCGACAGACGCAAAGCCTTCCTTCCGCGCAAGCGGGCCCAGCCGACTATCGACCAGATAGGCTTTTTCCTGCCCCAGAACCAGGCCGGAACGCTTGCGAACATCCTGACAAAGAAAGTCAAACTTGTTGGAAGGAAGAGCGCTCATAGCGGTCCTTTCAGGCGCCGGGACAGCTCCGGGCCAATGTCTTTCAGGCTTAAGATCTGATCTGCGAGTCCCGCTTCGGCCACCGCGCCCGGCATGCCCCAGACCACGCTGGACGCCTGGTCCTGCGCGATCACCTGGCCGCCGGCTTCACGGATCGTGCGAGCGCCGTCGCGTCCATCATGCCCCATTCCGGTCAGCACGACGGCGAGCACGCCGTTGCCTGCAACCTTGGCGCAGCTGTTGAACAACGGATCCACGGCGGGACGGCAGAAATTCACGGGCGGGGATTGGTCGATATGGGTGCTGATCACCCCATTGGCGGACCGCAGGGTCATGTGGAAATCACCCGGCGCGAGATAGATGCGCCCCGGACGCAGCGGTTCGCCTTCCTTGGCTTCGGCCGCTGGCATTCCAAGCTTGCTCAGATGTTCGGCCAAAATCGCGGTGAACAGCTTGGGCATGTGCTGAGTGATGACGATGGGAACTTTGATATCCCGCGGCAATGCGGCGATGACTTCGCGCAGCGCCTGTGGGCCGCCTGTAGACGACCCGATCGCAATCAGGCTGGGCTTTCGGGCAGGCGCAACAGGGCGCGGCGTCGCCGGACGCACAGCCGCCGGACGCGGCGCGACGCCCGCAGACCGCGGGCTGAGCGCGACCAGCTTGTCGAGCAATTCCTTGCGATAGGCTTCCGCCCCGGCCACGCGGCCGGCTTCAGGCTTGGGCGCATAGTCAGCCGCCCCCAGAGAGAGGGCGCGCATGGTGATTTCGCCGCCCTTCAGGGTCAGCGTCGACGCCATCACGACCTTGGCCTTGGGGCACGCCTTGAGAATTTGCGGCAGCGCAGTCAGCCCGTCCATACGCGGCATCTCGATGTCGAGCACCACAATATCGGGCTGCAGCTCTGCAGCTTTGCGCACGCCCACTTCACCGTCCGCGCAGGTCGCCGCCACTTGCAATCTGGAGTCGGCTTCGATCCAGCGCGAGACCAGACCGCGCACGACGGCGCTATCATCAATGATCAGGACGCTGGGCAAACCGCTCCGGCCGGCTGGAGAAGGAGAAACGCTCACGAAAGCATCCGTTCTAGACCAGGCCGGTCTCTGCAAATTTGGATTCGATGATGTCGCCGTCAAACGGCTTCATGACGTATTCATCAGCGCCCGCGCGCAGCGCCTGGGTGATATGGGCCATATCGTTTTCAGTCGTGCAGAACACCACGACCGGTTTTTTCCCATTGGGCTCTTCGCGCAGTTTGATCAGGAAATCGAGCCCGTTCATCACAGGCATGTTCCAGTCGAGCAGCACAGCGTCCGGCATGGTTTTCTTGCAGAAATCCAGAGCCTGCTGGCCGTCAGCCGCCTCTTCACAAGTGAAGCCGAGATCTTCGACGATCTTGCGCGCCACTTTCCGGATCACCCGGCTGTCATCCACTACAAGGCAGGTCTTCATACCCATGCTCCTCGATTAAGCCGCAAGTCCGGCTTGCCAGGCGATCAGCGCTCTGATGTCCAGAACCGCCAAAAGGTCTTTTTCCAAGCGGTGCACCCCTTTGAGCAGGGCGCGCCATTGCGGGTCCAGGTGTGCGGGGGTCGGTTCGAGCGTATCGGGCTTCAGCCGCATCACTTCTCCGACCTGATCCACCAGCACGCCAAACAGCTCGGTGCCTTCTTCAAGGCCCAGCGCCATGGCCGATGCGCCAGGTTCACGCGGCGGCAAACCCAGACGATGGCGGGCGTCCACGGCGGTGACGATACGGCCGCGCAGGTTCAACAGGCCAGCGACCTCGCCCGGCGCCCGAGGCACGGACGTGACGTCTTGCGGAGAAAACACCTCCCGGATCTGCTTAACTTCGACGCCGAACAGCTGATCGCCGATCCGGACCGTGACGTATTCGAAGCTATCTTCAACAGACATGCCTGTTCTCCTCTAGGCCGCGCTGCGCGCTGCTTGGTCCAGCGCTGCGATCAGGCCGCCACGATCTCCAGCCGGCATGATGGCGACAAAGCCATCACTCGGCGTGGCGTAATCGTGCTCACCCACGCCCAGTCTAGGCACATTGGTGTAAACGCCTTCTTCCTGAAGACGCGCAAGTGCAGCCGGGTCGCCGACGAGCACATCATATTCCGCGCCCATGGTTGCGGCGTCGCGCGCTTCGTGCAGACCGCCCGCCACCGTCACGTCATAACCCGCCGCCGCCAGAAGCGGGGCCAGCATGCGCCGGGAGAAGGCGTCCGCCTCCACCAGCAGCACCGCATTGCGGCCCGTTCCGGTCCGGCCCTTGCGTTGCGGCGCGCCAGCCCAGGCGCGTTGCATGTGCCAGGCGATGTCGAGGACTTCGGTCGCCTTGCCCTTGATGATGGCCGAGCCGATCACGCCGGGACGCTCGGATCCCATTTCCAGGTCGAGACGTTCTTCCACCACATCGAGAATTTCGTCCACGGCCACGCCCGCAGACCGGCCATCCTCGGCGAACACCAGAACCGGCTGTCGGCCTTCGGTCTTGAAGGTATCCATGCCGCCCGCATGCGCCAGAGGCAGCAAGCGTCCACGATACTGAACCACGTAACGGCCATCAGTCTGTTCGATGGTGTTTGATTCAAAGTCTTCCAGACGCGTGATGAGGCTGACAGGAACCGCCTTCGGCTCTTCACCGCCCGCACGCACCAGCAGCAGACGCTGTCGGCCATTGGCGCCATTCGCTTCGGCCGCATCCTCTGCGGTCGCGTCGCTCTTCTCCTCATCCTCGGCGGACGAAGTTTCCTGAGCCAGACCATTGGGATCCAGGATCATGATAACCGAACCGTCGCCCAGAATGGTCGCGCCGGAGAAGACATTGATGCTGCGCAGCGGCCCGGAGAGCGGTTTGACCACGATCTCTTCGGTGTCCAGA
>TARA_R100000306_G_scaffold23263_1_pt1 | contig 13831 bp, 13 predicted proteins | sample TARA_R100000306 | Tara Oceans TARA_R100000306 (sample SAMEA2620824) | marine metagenome | biome: marine biome (ENVO:00000447); feature: mesopelagic zone (ENVO:00000213); material: "saline water (ENVO:00002010), including plankton (ENVO:xxxxxxxx)" | depth 1000 m | reverse complement strand
CTAACAGTGCTTTTTTATTATGTAACATAGCTTTGTAGTGTGAAAATGTAGTTGACATGAATATTTGGTTTAAAAAAGAAACAAAACTCGATAAATTAAAAAAACGCTATCGAAATTTAATGCGAAAATCTTATGAAATAGCATTAAAGGATAAAGAAAAAAGTGATTATATTCACAGCAAAGCCGAGGAGGTCTTTGAACAAATTAAATCGCTACGTTACCAATATGCAGATAATTAATTTATCGTGTATGTAACTCCTTAAAGTATTCAAAAGCCCCTAAAAGTCTAGAGCCATACCAACTAAAGTACTCTCCGTCCACAACCTTTACTTTTTTTGATAATTTTTTACTCAATTTCAATGCATCTTTTTCTTTGAAAGGAAAAGGCTCTGTGGATAATAAAATTTCATCTGCACTCTTTAAAAAGTTAAAATCAACTTCTGGATATCTGGATGATTTTTCTTCGCAAATATTTTTGAAATTATTTAGCTCTAATAGATGATTAATAAAAGTATCCCTGCCAGCGATCATTAATGGTTTTTTCCAAATCACGTAAGCAACTTTTTTTAAGGCTTTTCCTTCCATAAAGCTTTCAAAATTCTTTTTTTCTGAAATGATTTTTGAAATTAGACCTAAAGCTTCTTTTTTACGATTGCAAATGTTCCCTAAAGATTCAATCATATCGAAACTATCTTCAATAGAGAAAATATCACTTACCCAAACTGGAGCAATCTTTTGAAGTTCTACCACCATTTCTTTGGTGTTTTCTTCTTTGTTGCAAATTATTAAATCTGGATTAAGCACTTCCACCCTATTGTAGTGTAGGCTTTTTGTACCTCCTACAACTTTAATTTCCTTACGGAGCTCTTTAGGGTGTACACAGAATTTTGTAATACCAACTAAACTTTTTTTTAATCCTAAATCTATTAAAAGTTCGGTTTGAGAGGGCACTAAGGAAACAATCCGTTTTGGAGATTTTGGTAGATTAATTGTATTTCCTATCTGGTCTTTAAATTGCATCCATTATCTTTTGCATTTCTTGCTGCAGCTTTACAGCTTCGTTTTGCGCAGCTTTAGCAAAATTCGCTTTGTTAGAGGCATAAAGAATTCCTCTAGAAGAGTTGACCAACAAACCTACATTTTTATTCATTCCATATTTACACACTTCAGCCAAACTGCCACCTTGAGCTCCCACACCCGGAACCAATAAAAAACTATCGGGAACTATTTTTCTAATTTCTGAAAAATGTTCTGCTTTTGTAGCCCCCACCACATACATTAAATTCTCAGCGTTTGTCCAATTTTTTGAAGTTTTTAAAACGGTTTTATAAACTTCTTCAGAGTCAATTTTCTTTGTTTGAAAATCGAAAGCACCTTCATTTGAAGTTAACGCCAATAAGATAGTGTGTTTGTCATCAAAAGCTAGAAAGGGCTCTACGGAGTCTTTTCCCATGTAAGGGGCGACAGTTACTGAATCGAAACCTAAATCGTTAAAAAAAGCATGGGCATACATGGAAGAGGTGTTTCCAATATCTCCACGTTTAGCATCGGCTATTGTAAAGATTTCTGGATAATTTTCGTTTAAGTATTCAATTGTTTTTTGAAGCGATTTCCACCCATTAATCCCATATGCTTCATAAAAAGCGGTGTTTGGTTTATAAGCAACTGCCAAATGGTGTGTCTCGTCAATAATTGCTTTATTGAAAGAAAAAATAGGGTCTTCTTCTTCTAAAAGGTGTTTCGGAATTTTATTTAAATCAACATCCAATCCTATACAAAGGAATGATTTCTTCTTTCTTATTTCTGAAATTAGGTCGTTTGTTGTCATACTATCAAAAATATTAGAACGTTTCTCCGGCTTCTTTTAATTTTTCGGTATTGCTTACCATTTGGAGTTCGTCTATTATTTTTTGAACATCACCATCTATTATATTACTTAAATCGTACAAGGTAAGATTTATGCGGTGATCCGTCACACGTCCTTGTGGATAGTTATATGTTCTAATTTTTGCGCTACGGTCACCACTGGTTACCATAGAACCTCTTTTTTCGGCATCTTCGGCTTGCTTTTTGGCTAATTCCATATCGTACAATCTGGAACGAAGCACTTTAAAAGCTTTTTCTTTATTCTTATGTTGTGATTTCTGATCTTGACATTGTGCCACCAGCCCAGTTGGCTCGTGTGTTAATCGTACTGCCGAATAAGTTGTGTTTACCGATTGCCCACCAGGTCCTGAGGAACAGAAATAATCGATACGAACATCCTTAGGGTCAATTTCTACATCAAACTCCTCCGCTTCAGGAAATACCATTACGGTTGCTGCACTTGTATGTACTCTACCTTGTGTTTCGGTCTGTGGTACGCGTTGAACACGGTGCACACCTGCTTCAAATTTTAGGATACCATAAACATCTTCTCCTTCAATTTCCATCTGGATTTCTTTAAAACCACCGCTTGTTCCTTCACTATAATCTACAGTGTTTACTCTCCAACCTTTGCTTTCACAATATTTTGTATACATTCGGTATAAATCGCCCGCAAAAATACTGGCCTCATCTCCACCAGTTCCAGCCCTTATTTCCATCACTGCATTTTTAGAATCTTCGGGATCTTTAGGGATTAATAGAAATTTAATTTCTTCTTCTAATTTCGGCAATTCTTCTTGGGCTTCTTCCAGTTGCATTTTTCCCATTTCGATCATTTCATCATCGCCGCTTTCTTTTATAATCTCTTCAGCTTCCTCTATACGATTAGTAAGCGTTACGTACCGCTCCCTTTTATCCATTAATAGTCTAAGGTCTTTATATTCTTTGTTTAATTGAATATACCTTTTTTGATCACTAATTATATCGGGTTGGATAATAAGGTCACTTACCTCATCAAAACGCTGTTTTACTATTTGAAGTTTCTCTAACATACTTGGGTTTATAACATGCTACCATTAGGGTAGGCAAGTGCAAATTTACGATAATTTTGAAGAATATTTCTTTTGGATAGAAGTGAAAGAAATAGAAGTTTTAACCTATCGTTCGGCTCGTATAATTAGAGGTTTATCTATTTCAGAAACATTATAGAATGTATTCTTTTTCAGCAAGCGATTTCCCTTCTTCCTTTTGCTTTTTTGTGTTTAAGGCAAAATTTACAAGAAATACAATACCCAACAAATAAAAGATACGTTCAGGAAAATAAGCTGCTTGGGCTTCGTAAAAATAAGCTGCCAAACCGAAACAATCGGAAAGAACAAAACACAACACCATATATAGATAAATTAAAGGTGTTTTTCCCTGAAAACGTTCGTTATACATAAAAGCTGCAAAACCTAACAATATTAATATTCCGCCTTGGACAAAAAACAAAATATACTGTAACTGTGTATCCAATCCGGCTCTAATAATATCGGACAAATAATATACATTAAAAACGTTCAAGGCTATTAATATGATTACAAGAAGGATTATTAATGGGGTCGATTTTGAAATTTTCAGTTTTTTAATCGTTAGTAGCAAAATCGATATATATCCCGCAATGGTTAGTATAAAAGAAATTGTTTTTAGCAAACTGCTTTCGTAATCCAAAATCATCTTATCCCTTACCATAAATAGCAATAAGGCAAAGAGGACAAGTTTTTCTGAATGTGTTTTGTAGTAAAGAAAGAACACAAATAAGGATACGATTGAAATAACCCTTAAAACTCTGCTTTTATCTATTTCCAAGTAATGTATCACGAGCATATTGACTATCAACAATATAACAGCTAAAGTAGTCAGTTTTAGATACCTGCCTGGCAAGTAATTTGTAATCATAGGTTAGTTTTTGACAGTTGAAAGTTAATAAACATACGAAAAAACTGTCAAAATGGTTTTAACAGACCCATCTTATCTATAATTCCAATATTACGCCTATTCCTAACTGTTGTTTCCATTGCGCGATAGGACCTTCCTCAATTAACTCACCCTCTTCATTTTCAAATGTCATTTTTATATCATTATCATACTTAAAATGTGATCCTATATTGGCGACCACGAAGTTATTGACTTGAAAATTGAACTCTACTTCCCAGTTTATATCAATATTTCCAAAATCATCTAGATAATCTGTGTAGAGCATTAATTTATTTGAAAGGCTTATATTTTCAAGTATTTCAGCTTTATATTCGTTAGTGATTAAAATACCCATCTGACTCAATACGTTTTCGCCTTCTTGGATTATTTCGCCCTGTTCGTTTAAAACTGCTGGCTTAACACCAAATGCGCCACTATTGGCTAATTCTTGGTCTAAAACAAAAGTGGACTTTAACGTTAATGGAGACCCGTAAATGGAAAGGTTATCGTCGTTGGCTCCGTATTCTGTACCAACCCCCAAAAGTAGATAGGCTGGAGAAAATATGGTGGAAATTTTATTTGACGTATCCGGATACTCATACCCGTTTGAAAATTGAGTAGCAAAATTAATTTTTGCTGTATAATACAGTTTTTTTGATAAATCTGTTCGGTAACCAAAAGAGCTTTTTAGTTCAATAATATCCTCGGTTTTTTGCAACCCCAATTCTTTTTGATGATTAAGCCCGTATCTGGCGAGCACCTCATTTTTCCAACGGGTATTTTTTGTTTTATAGGTTCTTTTTAAATCCACATTTACCAATCCTGATACAGAACTTACACCACCGGCATTCCAATTTACAAAAGCTACCTCATTTACATTAATCCCTATTTTATTGTACGAACCCCATAATGTAGGCCTTACATAACCATATACACTTCTTTTTATGCTTTTTTGTTTTAATGGTATTTTAAAAAAAACGGGCTTTTGCCACTTTAAACTGTTAATCGCAAAAACGGGGTCTCTTTTTGGTTTTTCTAAAAGAGAAGTTTTAAAAAAAATAATATTTTCTTGTTCTAAACTGCTCACCGGAGAAACAGTTTCTCTCTTTTCTTGAGCAAACACAGTTAAAGGCACTATTAAGAATATAATAAGGGCTCTCATTTAAAAACAAAACCTTAAAAAAAGTGATTAAAATTATGAGTATATAAAACTACCCTGCGGGCTGTTTATTGTCAATTTTTTTTCTTTTGAAGATTCCACCTTTCCAATAACCTGAGCATCAATATCAAAAGATTTTGAAATTTCAATAATTTCTGAAGCTATTTCTTCAGGAACATATAATTCCATGCGGTGCCCCATATTGAAAACTTGATACATTTCTTTCCAATCGGTTTTACTTTCTTGTTGTATCAACTTAAATAATGGGGGAATATCAAAAAGGTTATCTTTTATAATATGAAGTTTATCTACAAAATGAAGGATTTTTGTTTGCGCACCACCACTGCAATGAATCATTCCATGAATTTCCTTACTAGTATATTTTGAGAGAATCTTTTTAATAACGGGAGCATAGGTGCGGGTTGGTGATAACACTAGTTTTCCGGCATCCAAAGGGGTTTCATCAATTAGATCGGTCAATTTTTTTGAGCCAGAATACACCAAATCTTCAGGAACGGAAGCATCAAAACTTTCCGGATATATTTTTGCCAAGTAGTTGTGAAATACATCGTGACGGGCAGATGTCAACCCATTGCTTCCCATACCACCATTATATTCGGTTTCATAAGAGGCTTGTCCAAAAGATTCCAGGCCAACAATAACATCACCAGCTTTAATGTTTGCATTGTCAATAACATCGCTACGTTTTATTCTTGCCGTTACCGTAGAGTCCACAATTATAGTGCGCACCAAATCGCCTACATCGGCTGTTTCGCCGCCTGTTGAGTGAATGAATACGCCATGCTTTTTTAAGTCTGAAATAAGTTCTTCCGTGCCATTAATAATGGCTGAAATTACATCCCCTGAAATCATATTTTTATTTCGGCCAATAGTGGAGGACAGCATGATATTGTTGGTAGCGCCCACGCATAGTAGATCGTCCACGTTCATGATTAATGCGTCTTGGGCAATTCCCTTCCAAACGGATAGATCTCCGGTTTCTTTCCAGTACATATAGGCCAAAGAAGATTTTGTTCCAGCTCCATCTGCATGCATAACTAAACAATAATCATCATCTCCAGTAAGGAAGTCTGGAACAATTTTGCAGAAAGCATTAGGAAACAGCCCTTTATCTACATTTTTAATAGCATTGTGCACATCTTTTTTTGAAGCTGAAACACCCCGCTTTGCATATCTTTTTGAAACTTCTTGACTCATAGCAAACTATTTTCAACTGCAAAAATAGGTAATAAAAAACGTCCTGGAAATACAGGACGCTTTTTTAATTTTGGTTAATCAGTATAATTATTGCCAATCTGGCATAAATGAATTAGTAAAGATTACATTGTTATCTATATCTGACCCAAATATTAATGATACAATTTTAGGTTTAGCTCCAAAGTTGTTTTCCACTCTTGTAAATATAACTCCGCCTTCAGTAGGTGAAAATTGACATTGTAGTTCATTTTCACCAGAAATAACATCAGTATCTATAGGCGTTGTTGTAGCAGCGCCTACATCATATAAAAACATTCTAGCCGCAAATTGTCTATATACTTGGTTCTCTGAATTAGAAGTGTCTTGAGAATATAAAATTGAATCTCCATTTGCAGAAATATCTATACCGCCAGCGGCTCCTTCAACATTTTCAAGTACAACGGTTTCTTCAGCATTCATTGAAAGTCTATAGGTAAAAATACGAATATTGTATCCTTGGTTATCATTGGTTTTAAGGAGTAATAAATCTGTATCAAACTCGGGAATTACTACTTCCGAAATTAAAGAACCATCGGCAGTTTGATAAATTAATGTACGGCCGCTACCATCATTATTAATACGATACAATTTATCGAAATTTGGATAGTATAAAAAAGCACCGTCATTAGACCAGGTATACGAAATCTCCTCTTGCCTAAAGCCTGCTACAGGTACATTAGACGTTATTTGATTCACATTTGTACCATCTAGATTCATGGTAAACAGATGAGCATCACCACCAACAGTTCTTAAAAATGCTAATTTTTGAAGGTTATTATTTTTTTTAGGTCTAAAACTATTGTTGTTTTCATTAGTCAATTTAAAGAGATTTTGATCTACTGTCTCAGTTATCGTATCATTATCAGAATTTCCAGAATAAATAACATTATTATTATTTTCTTTCTTTACAAAAAAATAAGGGTTATTTGGGGTTGTTAAAGTCCTAAACTCGCTAATAACAGATTCTACTGGATCGTTATCTTCATCTTTGGCCGATACTTGCCAAAAATAATTGGTAGCTAAATTAAGGTTGTCAACAGTAAAAAATGTATCTTGTTCAATTTCAAATTCTTGCATTTCACTGGTAGTCCCATTTCTTAATTTAAGTGTATAGAAAATATCGTCATTTTCAGGATCTGAGGATTCCCAAGTAAACTGTACTTCCAGTTCAATATCTTCAGCTCCATCTTCAGGAAACACCAAGTTTGGTTGTGATGGTGGTTGATTATCTGTATCACTTAGCTCAAGATTAAAAACTACTTCAGAAACAGCATCTTCAATAACATTTGCTGGTTCAAAACCAGTTCTATATCCTTCTAGTTCTGCTTGTACCGAATAATCATCAATTAAAATATTCAAAAGGGAAAAATTTCCATCTTCATCTGTGATAGTTGTAGTAGAAGCAGGACTTGTAGATATCTGGACATTTTCTAATGGATCCCCAGTTTCTTTATCTAAAACAGTTCCTATTATTGATCCTTTTCGTTCAATTTCCAAGGTATCTTCATTACAGCTACAAAGTGCAACAAAAAATAACAGACAATAAATATAATAGTATTTAGTTTTCATCTTCTAGGGTGCTTAATTTATGTTTTTCTAAAAATCAAAATAATAATCGATACCAAAACCGAAGTTAAAATAAAAGTCATTTCTTTTTCCGTTTTTAATATAGTCCACTTCATCGCTGAACACTATATTATGTTCCGCAAAAAGTTTAAGACCAATTCTCTGAGAAAGATAATATTTCAACCCTGCCCCATACTGCATTTTAAAAAAAGTAGCTGGGTTATTATTTGATTCACCACTTACATTAAAAACACCTCCAGCTCCGGCGTAGATGTATGGCCCTAAATCATCATCTGGTAAGAGGTTTAGATATCCATTTAAATTTAATTCACTAAAGGTTTCAGAAAATTGTTCTCCGCTATCCAATTGTAACAATGAAGTTGAAACACCATATCCTAATATTTTACTAATGGATCTTTGGTATTCTAAACGTGCTAATACCCGAGGTGTTTTTTTAGAATAATCAGCATCAATTAATGATATCCCTCCCGAAAGACTTAGATTACTTTTGGCAGTACGAGTTTTAAACACCCTATTATATAATTGTATTGATTCTTCCTGTTTTTTATCATTTATATATTCTTCAACCAATTCATTATTGGTGTTTGCACCTTCCTTGGTCGACCAAAAACGTTCTTTAATTCCTTCTAAAATAAGATCGTGCACTGCTTTTTCGATAGCGTCTTTTACAGCAATCTGCACAGGCTCATTTCTTGTAATGCCTGTTTCTGCTTCAAATAAACGTTGGAATTTTACAAATCGGAAAAAACTGGCATCTATTGCTTGAGATAATATAGTCTTTGATACATAAATGGTTTTTAAAATTTCACCATTGTTGGTAGAAACTGCTCGTAAATAAACAGTAATTCTATCTTGCCTATATTTGGCAGAACCTCCCACACCAAAATATCGCGCTCCAACCCCACCAGTAACAATATTGGTATCATAAGAAACTATCCCTCCTTCCAAAAGTAACCCGGCGTATAATAATGGGGGTAATGGCGGTTCATTAGGGTTCAGGTTTTTTATATATTCCTGTTTAGTATTTCTAATAATGTTTCGTTCTGTAGAAAGATTACTTAGGTTTTCGCGTTCAATCGGAATAAACCAACCTGAATCTTCCAACGCTTTTATCAAGATTGTTGTCCCTCCCTGTGTTACAGCTGTACTAAAAGTGCTACCATTTTCTATAGCTTTATATTGTCCTGTCTGGTCGCTAAAATTATAAACTGCAACCTCCACCGGTTGTGCTGCTTCGGGCAAATCTAATAAAGATTTTGTATTAAGGGAATATTCACCAGTACGCGCTTTTTGTTGATCTAAAGGTTGATTAAAATACGCACCGCAAGAATATAAAAAGAAAAAACCGGTCATTAAAACCAATTTAAAGAACTTATCCATAAGTTTTAATTTAATTAGGTACTACCACTTGTGTTGTTTCTCCATTGGAGGTGTCTAATATATTGATAACTAACCCTTCTCCGGTTTCAAAAACTTCTACAGCTAAAGAACCAAATGTAAAGGTCCCTGGTTCGTCAAAATTTCCTATTCCATCAATTTGTTGTTGTAACAAGTTTCGTGATATCTGACTTAAAATTTGACTATTTAAAGATTCTCCAAATCGATCTAAATCAGACTGTTGTTCTCTTTCATTAACAGGTGCTGAAAATCCATTTTGAACTGTTGCTGAACTCAACAACCAAGAATAGTTTACATAACTTCCACCAAAAGCAGGATTTAAAGGTTGATAACTATACTGTTGAGAAAAGCACATCGTGCCAACCATTAAAAATAATCCTATTAATATTTTATTTTTCATAATCAATAATGTATAAAGGTATCCTTTTGTTTTTCCAACTGCTGTAAATACGCCAAGGATCTATTAAAAGCAATATCTGCCATTTCCTTAAGAAAGCTTTTTTTTGGCTGAGCAAAAAATTGCCATACCAACTGGTCTGCTACTTTTACTGAAATGCGTGTGTTTCGAAAACGCCCAGGCACTTCTTCTATTTCAATATTTTTTGTAGTCTTAATTTGCTTGTTATAATATTCATTGTAAAAATACCGGTAAAAATCCCTACCGGCTTTTGTCAATGTGTTTTCAGTTACTAAACCTCCAATCACAAAGCCATCTTGCGGAGCAGCTTGATCTTGAGATAATAAGTTCTGATTTGGTTTTTGAATTAAAGCTTCAACATCACTTTTTCCGCCATTTTCCAATACAATACGATCTTGACCTATTGGCTTATCGTCTCTATCGTATAAAAGTAGTACTAAAATAATTTTTCCTTCTACACTATAGTTAATAGTTATTGTGGAGAATAATAATTTTTCATTTGCTTTTATAAAAAACCTGTCTTCTACGTTTTCTTTGGTGACTTCACCATTTTTTTCGGTGTTAAAGACCATAAAATCGTAGCGTAAATTATAATCTGAAGGAGTAATATTTTCAGCGGTAGCAGTAAAAGAAAGAAATTCACTATTTTTTTCTACCTTAATTTTTGCAATAACTTCTTTATTGAAGAATTGCGCTTGCAGATTGGTTACAAAGAAAATTGTAATCAATAAAAGATAAAATTTAGCTATATATAGGTTTGACAAGGGCAATTATATTTTTTAAAAAAAACTTCTAATAATAAGGTTTGGCGTAGATTCTGTTTGTCGGAACTGAATGGACCTTGTTAAATTGTTGGCACCATTTCTTTCAAAATTTAAACTATTTCCTTCTTGTATTAAATCTATGGATATATCTTCACCAGGTTTATTTACAAAATCTTTTAATTGATTATTATTTCCATTTTGAAGTATATCTGCAATTGCTGTGTTAGCTGTATAATTTAAAGAAGAAAAGTTTGAATTTCCCCGTTGTTCTATATTAATTTCACTAGCTTTTGTTCTAGTTCTCACCTGTGCTTCGTTATAATCACCTATTTGATTGAGGAAAACTTGATTCCCCTCAATAGTAGCATTTCTTGGATTGGGAGTGGTACCAATACCTAGGGCGGATAGAAACTCTGGTGTTACTTTTTCATTATCTATTACTATTTCATCCTCAATATCTTGTGCTTTGGGCACAGTATTATTGGTATTACTTCCAATATATGTTTGAGAAATCCCTAATTGTGTGAAACAAAATAAAGTAATTAACAACCCTAAACGTTTCATAATTGTTACTTGTGTATTCATAATCTAAATATATTAAAAATATATTAAAAATTTATAAAAAGGGGGCCATTTTACTTGCCCCCTTTCTTTATGTATCAAACTTTAAAAAATTAAGCTTGAATTCTATAAACTCAATTTGTCAACCTTCCTTTATTATATGTTAGGAAGTGCTAATGGAGCTATATTTGTAAAGGGAGGAGTACCCGATTCTGGAGTGAAGTTCAAACTTGTATTGTCAGTACCTCCACCTGGTCCAGCTTGGTAAATATCTGCTTGGTTACCACCTGCTGGTAAACCTGCTGGAATATTTTGCTCTACAGTATAGCTTTGACCATCAGTTTGATCTACTAAAGCTTTGTTGTTGTCACCACGCTGAGCAGTGTTTACAACGTTTTGGTTACCCCACTGGTTTGTGTTTAAACGGTTGTCTCTACCACGTTGTGTAGATACCGCTATGTTTTGATCACCATCTTGAAATTGCTCAGATTTGTGACCCATTCCTCTTTGAGAAAGACCAACACTGTTGTTACTACCTTCTTGTGTTTGAAGTGCAGAGTTGTTACCGCCAGCTGCGTTACCAAAAGCATTTTGAACTATGTATGCATCGTTACGTTCTCCTGTAGCAGACATATTTTGTGATTGCTTAGCGTAGTTGCTTCCTGAAGCAATATCACCAAATTGGTGAATCTCAGCTTCGTTACGGCTACCATCTTGCTCTTGAATAGCAATACCTCTTTCAGAACCGTCTCCGTTAGAACCACCTTGGCTTGCACCATTTCCATTGTCAACAGCATCAAAAGCAGCCATCATAGAAGTAGTCATTGAAGTTGCTCTTCTTGCTTCATCACCTTGGTTAATTAATGCATCGTTACCAGCACCTGCAGGAGAAGCAACATCATTGCTTTGAGTCTGAGACGCTTTGTTACGGTTACCTAATTGGTGTGTTTCAGCAGAGTTTCTTACCCCAAGATCACTAGATTGATCTACGTGAGACTCATTACGGTTACCATTTTGTGTAACCAATGCTCTATGTCCAGCTGTATTGTTGGGACCAGCATTTTGCTTAATATCTGCTTTGTTTAACTCACCAACTTGAATAGTCCATGCATCATTACGGTCATACGTTTGTACCGTACGCGCCTGGTTTTGAGCACCATCTTGATCGATAGCAGCACTGTTTAACTGTCCGCGTTGAGCCCCAGCACTACCTTGACGGATAGCTGCTTTGTTACGATCTGCTAAAACACCTGCATCACCTCCTTGTACTGTGTGCGCATTGTTATCATCACCGTATTGTTCAGTTAAAGACTCGTTTCTGTCACCTTGTTGACGCACATACATCAAGTTATCTTCACCACTTGTTCCACCAGGAACGTTACCTGTTTGAACAACATCAGCTTGGTTTCTACCAACAGTACCCAATCCATTATCTTGCTCTGTGTATGCAGATTGAGATGTACCTACTTGTTGAACACGAACTTTATGGTCATCACCGTTTTGAATTGTAAGACCACGGTTAGCTGAACCTGGAGCACCAGATAGAGGTGCAATTACACTTGCTTCTGCAGCTGTGTTACCTGATCCACCTACACCATCGTCAGTTACTTGAGCGAAACCTATCGCTCCAATCATTAGCGCTGCTGCGCTTAACATTACTTTTTTCATAATTTAAAAATTTAGTTACTAATTGATTTATATTGGTTTTAAAATTCACATATTGACTTTCAATATGCTATGCTTTATAATAAGATCATATTTTCATAGTATTGATCTTTTTCATACCTGTTCTACTAAACAGTTATTATACAATATGTATATGCGATTAAGGGACTTAATGTGAGGAGTTATATTTCAGTTTTCTATCCCACTGAAATACAATCCAAATTTGCAAAAAAAAACACAAACAATAATAAGTGTTAACACGTAGAAGTAAATATTTTTTAAGATTTGTAGGTTTTTTCTTATTAATTAAATTAACAAGAAAGGACGTACATATAAAAAAGTCGTTCAACTACCGTTAAACGACTTTTAAATACAAGTGTTAAAATTATGTTAAAATTATTTAGTGAATAATAACTCTCTGTATTTGGTTAAAGGCCATATCTCATCATCGACTAAAAGCTCTAATTTATCGCTATGATATCGTATTTCATCAAAGTATGGTTTTACGTTATTACAGTATGCCTTAGCCCGTTTTTCAGCATTTTCTATCTTGTTTGCTTTTTTACGCTCTTCTATCATTTCTGTAATTCCCTTATTAATACTTTCAATATGATGTGATATTTTTTCGATAAGGTTTAATTGTTCCCCAGCAAATTTTTTGAAGTTGTCTTCATAAATATCTTTTAAGCCCCTAACGTTTCTTATCAATATGTTTTGATACTGAATCGCTGTGGGTATCACGTGGTTTCTTGCAATATCTCCAAGCACCCTTCCTTCTATTTGAATGCGCATAGCGTATTCTTCCATTTCAATTTCATAACGAGCCTCAATTTCTACCTTGCTCATTATATTAAGCTCTTCAAAAAGCGCGATTGATTCTTTAGAAACTCTTGCTTTTAAAGCATCTGGAGTTGTTTTATTATTGCTTAAACCTCGTTTTTTAGCTTCTTTTTCCCAAGCTTCTCCATAACCGTCTCCTTCAAAACGAATACGCTTAGAGTCTTTAATATACTCTCGCAGCACATTAAAGATGGCATCGTCTTTCTTCATCTTCTTGCCTTTAATAAGCTTGTCTACTTTTTCTTTAAAGTCAATCAACTGTTTTGCAACAATCGCATTGAGCACGGTCATCGGATTGGCACAGTTTGCAGTAGAGCCTACAGCACGAAACTCAAACTTATTACCAGTGAAGGCGAAAGC
>TARA_R100000306_G_scaffold12238_7_pt1 | contig 13842 bp, 10 predicted proteins | sample TARA_R100000306 | Tara Oceans TARA_R100000306 (sample SAMEA2620824) | marine metagenome | biome: marine biome (ENVO:00000447); feature: mesopelagic zone (ENVO:00000213); material: "saline water (ENVO:00002010), including plankton (ENVO:xxxxxxxx)" | depth 1000 m | reverse complement strand
TTTCCTTTATAGGTGTTTCCAACTTTTACGGCAACTTGGTCAAAAAAATATCCTTCCTCATTTTCTTTGGTTAACTTTAAAACAAAATAATTGTCTTCCGATTTCACAACTGCTGTTTCCGGCAATGCCTTTGCAAAAGCAGATTCTGTAACAATTGCTGCTTCAACAAACATTCCTGGCAAAAAATTAGCTTCCGACTCATTTTCCAAGTGCCCGTGAACTTTTATAGTTCTATTGTCCTCAATGGCTGTACCTATTAAATGTACTTCTGCTATGTAAGTTTCATTTGAGGATTCAGGAATTTTGAAATGGATAAGCTGTCCCTTTTTTAATTTCATTATGTCCTTTTCAAATACCGATAGTTCCAAATGAATATGGTCATTGTCTACAATTTCCAATATGGCTGTTGCTGGTGAAACATAGGTTCCTTTGGTTACATTAACTTTTGTAATACTGCCTGTGATAGGTGAATAAATAGTCGCAACAGAACTGATGTTTCCTGCTTCCACGCTCGATGGTGAAATATTGAGCATTTGTAACTGCTTCCGCAACCCATTATGACGAGCCTTGGCAGTTTTATAAGCACTTTCTGCTTGAAGGAAACTTTTCTGTGATGTGATGTTTTCGGCCACCATTGTTTTTTGCCTTTCATATTCAGATTGTAAATACGTAAGTTGTTCATTAACTTCCATATAGTCTTGCTGTAAGGTTACAAATTCTGGGTTTTCAATAGTAACCAAAGCTTGGCCTTTACGAACGTTATCCCCTATTAGAAGTGGTGTGGTCTTGATATAGCCACCCATAGTGGCATTAACTACTGCTCGATTTTCTGGTGGCACGTCTATCATTCCCGTAGTTTGTACGGTAACGGGAAAAGACATTTCTGTTATGTTGCCCAGTGCCATTTTACTGTTTTCAAATTGTGCTTTTGAAACAAAAATGTTGTTATTTACTTTCGCTTCGGTTTGTATTTCCGCTTGTCCTGTTTTGTCTTCTTTATCGGCGCAACCCATCATTGTGAGTACCGTACTTATCATTGCCATTTTATATAGTATTCCTCGCATAATTTTTGATTTATAGAGTTAAGTAATTGATGTCAATTACAATGTTGTTGTATTCGTTTAATTTGTCTAGGTACTCTAATTTCACTTCATAGGCACTCTCAAGACTTTGGATATATTGAAAGAAATCTATCTCTCCATTTTTAAAGCTTCCGTTGGCTGTTTTTAGAATCTCATCAGATAAGGCAGTGCCTTCCTCTTCATAATAGGCAAGTGCTGTACTTAATTGATTCATTTGTAGAATGAGTGCATTGAACTTTGCATTTAGCTGAATATTGTATTCGTTTGATTCTTCGATTGCTATTTCTTCGGCAATACCAGCCGCCTTAATTCGAGAAGACTGTCCGCCAAATAGCAACGGAATCTTTACACCTACTTGATAGCCATACAGTGTATTATTAAGGCCAGAATTTGTACCCTGAAAATAATTGAAGCTAAGGTCTGGTAATAGTTGTTGCTTTTCTAATTTACGCTTTTGTTGTATAAGTGATACTCTATTTTGATAATACCGCAGCTTTGCACTTGAACTGATGTCAATTGTTTTTAGTGGTATTTTCAACATAGCATCTTTTACAATTACAAGCGTGTCTTTAGGTTGTACAATTTTTGCCAAACTGCCATACGCAACTGCTACGTTTTGCTGAGATTCCAAATAATTGAGGTTGATTTGCTTTTGTTTTGATGCTGCGGTTATCTTTTCAAGATAATTGGTCTCTCCCAGTTCAAACCGCCTTGCGGCTATGTTTGCAAAACTGGAATACAAACTATCCAAGGTTTTAAGAACACGCTCTTTTTCTCTTGCAATTTGATAGTTGTAATAAGCACTTGTTACTTTGCGCTCCAAGCCTTTTTTCTGAATAGCATAGGTACTGGTCACTACAGCTAAATTAGCCTGATTCATTTTCTTTTCTGAAAAATAGACCGTCGGAAAACGAAAATCTTGCTGAACACCAAATACACGAAGTGGTTCATTATTCAGCGCAAGATTATTTTCATCAAACTCGTAATAGACCTGCGTTTTATCAAAACTGAATGCGCTATTAACGAGTGCTTTTGATTTATCTACATCTAATTTATTAGCAGTAAGCCCTGCATTGTTTTCTATCGCCAAAGGAATTAATTCTTCCAACTTCATAGGGTTCTGTTGCGCCTTTAGGTTCAATGAAACCAATAACAAAACAACTGTAATTCCCACAACACCCTTTCCTTTTGAAGATTTTCTACCTTTTTTCGGACTATGGAAATATGCATATAAAACAGGAAGTACAACAAGCGTTAATATGGTTGCGGTTATCAGTCCTCCAATCACCACTGTTGCAAGCGGTCGCTGTACCTCTGCACCTGCATTCGTAGAAATTGCCATAGGCAAGAACCCTAAAGCTGCTGCCATTGCAGTAAGAAAAACAGCTCGTAACCGGTCCTTTGTTCCTTGTTTTATGAGTTCATTGATATCGCTAAATTTCCCTTCTTTTTTTAGCTCTTTAAAATGTTCAATCAAAACAATACCATTGAGTACGGCAATACCAAACAAAGCGATGAAGCCAACTCCTGCTGAAATACTAAATGGTAAGCCTCGTAACCATAGTAAAAGAACACCTCCAACAGCCGCCAGCGGAATAGCAGAATAAATCATTAAGGCCTCCTTAACCGATTTAAAGGCGAAATAGAGCAAAATAAAAATCAAAATAAGGGCAACGGGAACTGCTACCAATAATCTGGCCTTGGCGCTCTCAAGATTTTCAAACTGACCACCATAGGTGATGGTATAACCCACAGGAAGTTTTATGTTCTCGTTAATTAACTTCTGAACATCATCTACAACTGATTGTAAATCACGGTTACGCACATTAATGCCAACTACGATTCTGCGTCTCGTGTCATCCCGAGATATTTTTGCTGCTCCTTTTTGATAGGTAATAGCGGCCAACTCACTTAAAGGAATTTTACCGCCATTTGGTAAATCCACATATAGGTTCTTTAGATTTTCAATATCCTGACGTTTTTGTTTATCCAGTCTCACAACAAGGTCAAAACGTTTTTCCCCTTCAAAAACACTACCTGCACTACGTCCTGCAAAACCCATTGACACCATATCATTAACGTCTTGAATATTGAGTCCGTAACGGGCAATTTTAGCTCTATTGAATTTGACATTCATTTCTGGCAAGCCAACAATTTTCTCTACAGATATGTCTGCCGCACCTGGAACGTTTTCTATCAAAGCACCTATTTCATTTCCTTTTTTAGAGAGAATATCAAGGTTATCACCAAAAATCTTAATGGCAATATCTGCACGTACGCCTGTAATCAACTCGTTAAAACGCATCTCAATAGGTTGTGTAAATTCCACTTCCATCCCAGGAATAATTGCCAATGCTTCTTTAAACTTATTGGCAAGCTCGTCTTTGCTTTTGGCAGAAACCCATTCGCTTTTTGGTTTCAATACAATAATTACATCGCTTTCTTCCATAGACATCGGGTCTGTGGGTACTTCGGCAGCCCCAATACGTGTCACTACTTGCTTGACCTCTGGAAATTCGTCAAGTAGGATTTTTTCGATTTCGGTAGTGATTTGAACCGTATTACTTAACGAAGTACCTGTCTTTAAAACGGGTTGTATTACAAAGTCTCCTTCATCTAATGTGGGAACAAATTCGCCTCCCATTGTGGCATACAAATAGACAGCTATTGCGAGCAACATTCCTGCGATGCTTAACACCAAACGCTTACTATGCAACGCCCAATGGATGACCGGGTCATATAGGTTTTGTAACCAGCGCATCAAGCGAACTGATATGTTCTTATCAGTGGTTTTGGATGGTTTTAAGAATAGAGATGCTACCACCGGAACATAGGTAAAACACAGTATCATAGCACCGATTAAGGCAAAACTGAAAGTCAATGCCATAGGTCTGAACATTTTACCCTCTACACCAGACAAGGATAATATTGGGATGAATACGATTAAAATAATAAGTTGTCCAAAAATTGCTGAATTCATCATTTTTGATGCTCCAGTAAATGTGATTTTATCTTTGAAGACTTGTTTTTCGGCTTTTGCTAAAGCGCTTATTTTATCTGCCTTTTGTGTAATCTGAAAGGCAATAAATTCCACGATAATTACGGCACCGTCAATGATGATTCCGAAGTCAATAGCACCCAAAGACATCAGGTTGGCATCTACACCAAAGATATACATCATCGACAAAGCAAACAGTAGACTCAATGGAATTACAGAGGCAACGACCAATCCCGAGCGAATGTTTCCCAGTAACAGCACCACCACAAAAATGACGATGAGAAAGCCAAAGACAAGGTTCTCTGTTACCGTGAACGTAGTTTTTCCAATAAGTTCACTTCGGTCTAAAAAGGCATTAATATAAACGCCTTCTGGTAAGGATTTGGAAATTTCAGCAACACGTTCTTTTACAGCTTCAATTACTTTTTTAGAATTTGCGTCCTTGAGCATCATCACCTGCCCAAGTACCTTTTCTCCCTCACCGTTCCCTGTAATGGCACCAAAACGTGTGGCATTTCCGAAGCCTACCTTCGCCACATCTTTAATGTAGATGGGAAAGTTGTCATTATTCTTAACCACAATATTTCTAATATCGTCTAATGAAGAAACCAGACCTTCACCACGTATAAAATACGCCTGATTTACTTTTTCGATATAACCACCACCAGACACACTATTGTTCTTTTCCAATGCTGTAAAAACATCTTGGGCAGTGACGTTCATTGCATTGAGCTTTTCAGTATTTATGGCAACTTCGTATTGTTTTAAAAAGCCTCCCCAAGTGTTTACTTCTACCACGCCAGGGATTCCAGAGAGTTGGCGCTTTACAATCCAATCTTGTATGGTTCTCAAATCTTTGGCAGTGTATTGGTCTTTGAACTCTGGCTCTACATCGAGTATATATTGATAGATTTCTCCCAGGCCTGTAGTGATAGGCCCCATTTCGGGTGTGCCAAAACCTTCAGGTATTTTTTCCGAAGCAGATTTAATTTTTTCGGCAATCAACTGGCGCGGTAAATAGGTTCCCATATCATCATCAAAAACAATGGTAACCACGGATAAACCAAATTTTGAAACAGAACGAATCTCTTGCACGCCAGGCAAGTTTGCCATTTCCAACTCTACGGGATAGGTTATGAATTGCTCCATATCCTGCGTGGACAGATTGCGTGACGTAGTGATGACCTGCACCTGATTGTTTGTAACATCTGGGACTGCGCCTATGGGAATTTGTGACAATGAGTACAGTCCAAACCCTGCAAGGAAAGTGGTAAACAATAGAACAATAAACTTGTTCTTTATACTGAAATTGATAATATATGAGAGCATCTTTTCATAAAACTTTAAATGATAATAGTACCAAGTCCACAATGTGAATTCGGAAAGAAATTTTAAACATTAAATTTTACGAAAGCCGTGGTGGCTGAAAAGGCCCTGAGGAATGTAAGGACGACGTAGGCTCTAAATAATAGAAATTATGATTTTTGAATTCGAAAGGTTCTGGTGTTTTAAACGCTTCATTTTGTGAATTCAAAGTAAAGGCGGAAATTATGGATACGTTGGATTGTTGTTGAAAAGGCAGTTGCTCGTGATCCTCCTTTTCTTCTTGATGTTCTTTATCATGGTCCGTTTTTAATTCGCCATAATGCTTAGAAATAAAAACAAATACATTATCTCCATATTGTTCACTATGAAATTGGGCGTGCTCAATAAATTCATCTATCTGAGATAAATCATTGAAACTAATCCCAAAACTCTGTAAAAGGATTAAAAATGAAAGTGATATGGAAAATAACTTAATCATTAAATCAAAGATAGTATATTTTGAATCATAGTATTATTTTAAATTAAACATCGATACCCTTAAGCATTTTGATCCAATACAGATATGGAAGCCCGCTTTTTTAAGCATCCACAAGCACCGGTGCTCTTTTGAGCTATCTTTAATAAAAAGTTGTTTCAACATAGTATTGGAAATAAAATTTTTATCATAGTCAAATTTTGCCAACACGATTTTTCCATAACCTTTAATAAGCGGGCAGGACGAGTATCCATTATAAGATTTGTTGCCCATTCTATCCAAAGTTGATTTCTTTAAAATTCTTGCATAACACTTGGCGGTGTGGTGTGTAACATATCATATTTTATGTCGCAGCGACTATCTTTTACTATGCATCAGCATAATTTCAAAATTGATTATCCGGATAAAACTAATAGGTGATTGCAAGAAAGACTGTAACTTATGAAACACTTCACCCAATTACCATTATAGGTTTTCAAAATGAACAAGTGCTTTTATAATTCAATCATTCAAAATTTAACACCCATATTCCGCGTACTTCGTTAATGTCGTAACCTGTTGCTTTATCGTTAGGATACAAATCTATAATGGTTGTAAGCACTTCAGGTTGTATAGTCTTATTAGGGATACCGTGGCATTGCAAACACATAGAATTTGTGGTTATGGGATAATAAAAGGTATTGTGCCCGTTTTCCACTTCAGTTACAGGTTGATAGTCTTCACCATTTGCAATTGCTTTTTTAAACTGTTCGATAATTTTCAGCTCTTTTGTATTTGCTTGATTTTTAGGATTTCTAGGTTTGTCACTTACCCTTTTTATTGTAGCGTTTTGAGCCGTTGCCATACTATCTGTAATGGGATAAGCGCGTACATTGCAAAATGTAACCGCTTCAACAGTCCCTTTTTTCTGAATGGCACCCATAAGGTTTTTGCCCAGTTCTTTTTTGGTGTTTAGGGCATATTCCAGACCCCTTTCTGCTGGTGTTTTCTTTTCTTCAGAATGAGGAGCACCTATCTTTTTTCCATCATTGCGATACTTCATCTTGCCCTTGCTTTCTTCCTCGATATGTTTTTTGAACCATTCGGGCTCGTCAATCTCATAATCGTACATATAATCTGCAATTTGCCGGATTTCTTCTTCATTAAAACGTTGGTAGGGCATCACTCCAAATCTACGGACAGCACCTCTCATTTTAGACTTTTCTTTACTTGGCTTTTGTACAAACTTCCAAATGGCATCGGCAAATTCTTCTTTTGTCGTGTTTTCATTCAGGTAATGTGATTTAATGGCCACCATAGGCGGTGCTATACGCGCATCGTGACTTGTATTCGGGTTATGACATACATAACATTTGGTTTCCATCAATTTCTTCCCAGAATGTTTTATAGAATCTGATACCGGTGTATTTTCTATTGCATTATGACTTGCATAACCTGAATTCTTTGAGTTTTTGCAACTGGTGAAGATCACCGAAGCGAATCCTATGACAATTATTAATTGAAATATTCTCATATCGATATTATTTTATAAGCAAGAACTTACAGTCTGTGATTGGATATACACCGTGCACTATATCTTTGGGCAGTGTGATTATATCTCCTTTTTCTACAATGGTTGTTTCATCTCCAATTGTAACTTTCGCACTTCCTTCGAGCATTAACATTGGCGCCTCCATCGATGCACTATGCGGTTTAAGGTCTTGATCCTTTCTCATTGCAAAAACAATCATTTTGTAATCACTTTCAAAAATGGTCTTATTAACTATCTTATCGCCGTATTCAACTTTTGCTGATAGATTATTTTCACTTATTTTTTCGTTTAACTTCTGGTCTCCACAACTGGTTAGCAGAATAGTTGCAACTAATAAACTGAATAGATATCTCATAATTTTTAATTTAGATTTCCTGCCACACAACTTATGTATGACATCGCTTTATTTTTTAATTTATTTTCTGCACCTTCTGGCGGATAGCCTATCTGAGCAAGTGTGCGCTCGGCGATCGCAAGGTCGTTTACCGTCTCGTAGGTAAATGAAACTTCAGAAGAGCCATCTGCTATCTGCACATTATTAATACCTGAAAGTTTTAGTAATCGCGCTGCAATGCCGTTTGTGCAACCACTACATTTAACATTTTGTAATTTGAGCGTTGTTTTCATTTTTTTAATTTTAAGATGGCCACATCATATAACCACCTTTTAAATCATAAATTTCTATAAAGCCCATTGTCTCTAATTTTAGGGCTGCCTGATGGCTTCGGCTTCCGGAATGACAGTAGAGATAAACAGGTTGATCCCTATCTAATTTTTCAAATTCGCTTTTAAATTTATCTTGTTGAAAAAAGTCAATATTTAAAGCGCTATCGATTGCGCCTTGATTGAATTCTTGAGTTGTTCTAACATCGACCAATTGAACATTGTTGTTCTCAATTGCTTTGTTGAAATCTGATGCAGTAAGAACTTTTATCGTGTCTGATTTTTGTGCATTTGCTCCAAACATCGTATTAAATAGTGCCATAATTAGAATAATATTTTTCATTAAATGTGTTTCCTTTTTATTGTAAAATTAAGTAACATAGAAGCAAGAGTCCGTAACCAATGTTACCGTAGTCAAAAAAAAGCGACAATTACTTGTCGCCTTTCCACTAACCAGCCATAGATTTCATATAAGAATCCATTGATTGAATTTTATAGAATTTCAAACAAGCTCCGATACCTTCATATCAATATCTGCTATAATGGGAAAGTCAAAATAGACGCCTGTTTTCTCTCGAACGTTGCTTGCCCGTCCCAGATGCGCGTGTTTACTATCGATACTTAATCTGAGCAATTCCGTATTGAGAGCGGTGAATTCGTTTTTTCGAGTGGCAAAGTCAGACATTTCGGTAATGTAAACGAATGTGAAATTAGCTAGATACACTGGTCAAACTAAGAAATATGTGTATAACCACAATTTTATAAATTATACACCCTTTTGGCGGTGTCAGGAGTTCTGTATATTAAAAACTAACTTCTTTATTTTGGATTGATTGGCCGTTAATAGCGGCTTTTTTTTTAGTAAACTATTGTTTTACTCAACACTTTTTGTGAATAACCAACAATTTTTATGACTTATTAACAACTGTATTGTTGATGATTGGTTAACATCGAAACCCTTTTTTTACAAGTATTATTACTTTAGAGCAGTATATTTACAAAACAAAAAACACTCAATGTGTGGTTGAGTGTTTTATTAGGAAAGTTGTATTTGTTTACTAGAGCATGATTAGCTTCCAAACCTAATCATAAGTTAAACTGTATAACTGGAAAGGTGTCCAAAGCCTTTCCTTCCTTTTTAATGACCCATCTACTGGTGTAGGTGGGTTTTTTGTTATAACAAATCTATTTATTTTAATCAGTATTATTGATACTTTAAAGTTAAATCTTGGAGTTTGTTAATAAAATCCAGATGTTAAGAATGCATTGTTTATATTTTTGATTTTAATTCATCTTAGTGCCTATAAGAATGATTTTAACATTTTACTCTTTTTTCATCCTGCTCTTTCGGCGCTTAGCCAGAATCTTTACTTTTTGCTTATCGGATATCACACCCTTTCGGGTGGAGCTTTTGGATGTACCACTATCCGCCAGCTCCGACTTCAACACTGTCACGTATTGTTTAATTAAATCTATGTGAGCCTCAATATCTGAGATCCGACTTAATATCTTTTTGTTATCCATAACTTCTACTTTTCAGAGTATAGTTTTCCTATTGGTTCATATTGGCCATCCCTCAAAGCGTATATTGTTTCTGATGAGGTTTCTTTAGTTGTTTTGAACAGTTCCTTCAAATCCACATCCAATACGTTAGCAATGTCCATTAACAGTTCAAAGCGCGGTTGCCGTTTACCATTCGCAATAAGGCTAATAGCATTTTCAGTCACATCGACTTTTTCAGCGAGTTCCTTACCAGTGACACCCTTTTCCTTTAGGGCCTCTTTTAATCGTAGTATTTCCATATTTTGTATATTTCTATTGTACAAATATATAAAATCAAACAGATTCGGTTATTATTTTTCAAAAATACAACATATTGTTTGTTTATAATTTATCTTAGTGTTAGATTTACATCAAATAAATAACACTAAAACGATAATTATCATGAAAACAATGTCTTTACAAAACAGATTAAAAATTGAATTAATGAGATTCATTACCGATTCAGAATTGTTAGAATGTCAAATGGTTCGCCTAAAGAAAGGAATAGCTAACAAATATGTTAGATTTGACTATCCTGTAGGATTTTCCGAAAACGCACTAAAAGGATTGCTCGTATTTGATAATCGGTTAACGGATATCTCTGAAGATGTAATCAAAATAATCTATTCAGCTTCGAAGTTTTCATATGATAGGGTTAGGGTCATTCAAACAATCAACACTATTTTATTGTCTTTAGATGAAAGGGAACCAGATCTTACAGCTCTGTATAAGTTTTATGAATCCTGCCATTTTTCTTTAATAGCACACGAAATAGGTTTTACTTTTTCTGGAGATGGTTTTGATACTCCCATACTTTCAGCTATTTATATGGCTAATCCTGAAGTAATGGCCAAAGCATTTAGCGGACATAGATGGGAATTCCAGTATGAAGAAGAAGTTCAATCAAGGGTGTTTAATATCTTTGAAAAAAAATTCTAACGGTGTTGATATTCACAATAAACTAACCGAGCTTATTGAGGCTGAATACTCACACTTAAAAAATGCTGATGAGGTGGTCAGTGCCTAATATTAATTTACACCTAAACCTTATTAATCCTAGTCTTTTCCGACTGGGTTTTTTTTGAAAATTATTATACTTTTTTTAAACACCTATCGTCTTATTTAAATAATACACAATAAATTTAATTAGTAAGTCTTCTTAATTAAATTTATATTTGTTTTGTTAAACTTTAAATATTTCTAATTATAGAAAAATGAAAAATTTTAAATCTGGCAATTATATAGGTAAAGGAGGTTACAAACATTTTAGTCCTGGACAAATTAATCGACAATGGAACCTAGATGATATTGAAGTTATAAATTTACTTAGTAAAGCAGATAGACAACTTGGTCGTTTGGATATGTATTCTGAATACATCCCTAATATTGAATTATTTATTAGCATGCACGTCTTAAAGGAAGCTACTAAATCAAGTAAGATTGAAGGGACTAAGACAAATATAGAAGAAGCTCTTCAAGCAAAAGCAGATATTTCAGAAGAGAAAAGAAATGACTGGGAAGAAGTTCAAAATTATATTCAAGCCTTGAATGAGGCTATAATATCTTTAAAAGAATTACCATTTTCTACAAGATTGATTAAGCAAACCCATGGGATACTTCTCCAAGATGTTCGCGGTAAACATAAATTACCTGGAGAGTTTAGAAGTAGCCAAAATTGGATTGGAGGTGCCTCTATTAATGATGCTGTTTTTATCCCACCACACTTTTCAGAAATTTCAGGGTTAATGAGTGATTTAGAGAAGTTTGCACATAATGAAGAAATACAACTTCCAGACTTACTTAAGATAGCACTTATTCATTATCAATTTGAGACAATTCATCCATTCTTAGATGGTAATGGGAGAGTTGGGCGGCTTATGATTACACTCTATCTAGTAGAAAAAGAAATCTTAAAAAGACCTATATTGTACTTATCAGATTTTTTTGAAAGAAATAGATCTTTGTATTATGATAACCTAATGAAAGTAAGAGATAAGCACGATATCCAGCAGTGGTTTAAATTTTTCTTAGTAGGAGTTATTGAAACAGCTAAAAGCAGTATCGCGACCTTTGATAAAATACTTAAGCTCCAAAAAGACGTCGATGAGAAACTTCAAGAATTAGGAAGTAGAACTAATAATGCAAGAACGGTTGTTACACATATGTATCAGAACCCTATAATTGATGCACAAAAAGTCAGTGAAGTAACTGGCTTATCATTACCATCTTCATACACCTTAGTTTCTGAGTTAGAAAACCTAGGAATAATTCGAGAAACAACAGGTGCTAAAAGAGGTAAAAATTATTGGTTTCAAGATTATATTCAGTTGTTTAAATAGAGTTCTTTGTTACTATAATGTTACCCAAAAAATCAAAACCCCTCTGAAATCAATAGTTTCAAAGGGGTTTATCGTACCTTGGGTGGGAATCGAACCCACACTCCCGAAAGAACTGGATTTTGAATCCAGCGCGTCTACCAATTCCGCCACCAAGGCAAATACGGACGGCAAAAATACAATTTTTTTATAAAACCTAAATATTTATATGGTTCATTTTTAACTTGCTTTTGTAATTAATTTTTACATTTGCAAACAACCAATTTCAAATAAAAAACATGTCAGTTCCTATTCCCGAACCCAAAATTTTTGCCTGTAAGCAAAGTGAAACGCTTGCCGCCAATATTGCTAAGGCCTTTGGTATTCCGTTAGGTAAAGTAATTACTTCCACTTACAGTGATGGTGAGTTTCAGCCTTCTTTTGAGGAATCCGTTCGTGGAAGCCGCGTTTTTATCATTGGCTCAACACACCCCAATAGTGACCATTTGATGGAAATGCTTTTGATGCTTGATGCTGCAAAACGTGCATCGGCAAGGCATATTACAGCTGTTTTACCTTATTTCGGCTGGGCACGGCAAGATAGAAAAGACAAACCGCGTGTGCCAATTGCTGCAAAATTGGTGGCTAAAATGCTGGAAACTGCTGGAGCTACCCGTATTATCACCATGGATTTGCATGCCGATCAAATTCAAGGGTTTTTTGAAAAACCAGTTGATCACCTTTTTGCCTCAACTATATTTTTGCCACACTTACGAAAGCTAAACTTAGACAACCTAACAATCGCATCGCCGGATATGGGAGGTAGTAAGCGGGCATACGCCTACTCTAAAGCCCTGGAAAGCGATGTGGTAATTTGTTATAAGCAACGTGAAAAAGCAAACGTGATTTCGCACATGGAGCTTATTGGTGATGTGGAAGGGAAAAATGTGGTTTTGGTTGATGATATGGTTGATACCGCAGGAACCTTGACAAAAGCTGCCGACTTAATGATGGAACGTGGCGCTTTAAGCGTTCGTGCCATCTGTACACATCCTATCCTGTCTGGCAATGCTTATGAAAAGCTCGAAAACTCAAAACTAGAAGAACTTATTGTTACAGACTCCATCCCATTGAGTCAAGAAAGCAAGAAAGTAAAAGTGCTAACTTGCGCTAACTTATTTGCCGAAGTCATGCTAAGTGTAAATCACAATAAAAGCATTAGTTCTAAATTTTTAATGTAACCTTCAACAATACAGACAGAAAAGCGGTAAAATAACCGCTTTTTTATTTTCAGTACAGAGAAAAAAACTGCATCTTTGCACTCCGAAAATTTTAATATATACTAATTTACAATTTATTACAATGAAATCAATTTCAATCAAAGGATCTAAAAGAGAAAGCGTAGGCAAATCGGCAACGAAAGCCTTACGTAATGCTGGAAAGGTTCCTTGCGTCGTGTACGGAGGGGATGAAACCATTCATTTTTCAGCAGATGAACTGGCATTTCAAAACCTTATCTACACACCCGACGTTTTTAGGGTTGAGTTAGAGTTGGAAGGTGGCGATAAAATTGACTGTGCCTTACAGGACATTCAATTTCACCCAGTAACAGACCAAATTCTACACATTGATTTTTATCAATTATTCGATGGTACTCCAATAAGCATGACCATTCCAGTACGTGTTAGAGGTAACGCCCTTGGGGTTAAAAACGGTGGGGTATTGCGTATCATTAACCGTAGGTTACGTGTTAGAGCATTGCCTAAAAACCTTCCAGATTTTATTGATGTTGACATTACCAATATGAAAATTGGAGATGTACAGACTGTTGGTGATATCGAAACAGAAGATTTTGAATTCTTACACGAAGACAAAAAAGTAATCTGTCAAGTTAGAACTTCTCGTACAGC
>TARA_R100000306_G_C4381481_1_pt1 | contig 13894 bp, 9 predicted proteins | sample TARA_R100000306 | Tara Oceans TARA_R100000306 (sample SAMEA2620824) | marine metagenome | biome: marine biome (ENVO:00000447); feature: mesopelagic zone (ENVO:00000213); material: "saline water (ENVO:00002010), including plankton (ENVO:xxxxxxxx)" | depth 1000 m | reverse complement strand
CGTGGATTGATAACCAGGACGTAATGCAAATGCTCCATATAAGCCCACGCACTTTGCAAACGCTACGTTCAAACGGCACCCTTTCATTTAGTAGGATACGTGGTAAGTTTTACTACAAGGTATCTGACATTGAAAAGCTGTTACAAGACAATTATTATAATCCAAATTTCAAATGCGATGGAAATAAGTAAAGAAGAAATTCTAAACAAAACGCATTATGGGTTAAGAATTTACGCCTATGTACTACGGCAATATTATCCCGAAATAGTCCTTTCCCTAAAGGGAAGGGACTGCGGGATAACCCGTAACCCATTTAATGGTGGAAAATCCACGCTACAAATAAATATAATTAACAATGTAGCAAGGCACTATGATATTGAACTAAGTGATTTTAAGGGCGATGTTTTCGAATTCGCATCATATCACTTTAAAGTTTTAAAAGAACAAGAATTATTGAGTAAGCTGAACGATAGATTGCATTTGCGCATAGGTCAGAAAAGGAACTTTTATAATCAGGAAGAATTGCAACCTACGGTTGCACTTCCTGAAATAGCTAAACCGGCTCCCCCAATTTTCAGTTACTTCAACAAACCTGTATCCAATATAATCCCAAGTCGGCAAGCCTCCTTGGTTGAGGTTTACAGCCTCATTAAAGGTGATGAATTTGCTGCGTGTACAAGTACACTACGCAATATTCAAAAAAGTAAGGAAGCCCGAAAATTCAAGGCGTTCAATTTTGACTATGCCACCTTTTCGGGAATCTTTTCAAAGAGAAATGATAAAAATCTTCAAAAGCATTCAGGGCTACTTACTATTGACTTTGACCACATCAGCGATGTTTCGGCATTAAGAGATAGCTTATTGAAGGATGATTATTTTGAAACAGAGCTTCTCTTTACATCCCCTTCCGGTGATGGGTTAAAGTGGATAATTCCTATCGAATTAACCAAAGTCAAACATCAAGATTATTTCAAAGCGGTTGCCAACTACATTCAGCAAACATATAATTTGGAAGTGGATGGTTCGGGTAAAGACATTTCAAGAGCTTGTTTTTTACCTCACGACCCGTATGTATTTATCAATCCAAAATATTTATAGATTATGGAAAAGAAAACATTTAATCCGTTGGAGTGGATGGAGAACCCAAACCAACAGCAGCAACATACAGAACAGAACTACCAACCAGTTATAGACAATAATTCAGAAGTTGAAAAAGTAATTCAGAATATAGAAGCGAATCATATCGATATAGCTCCCAATTACAACGATTGGATAAATATTGGTTTCGCTTTTGCTGATGAATTTGGAGAGTCTGGAAGAAACCTATTTCATAGAGTTAGCCAATATTATTCAGGTTACAACACTAAAGAATGCGACAAGCAATTTGATAATTGCCTGAAATCAAAAGGTCAAGGCGTTTCTCTTAAAACCTTTTATTTCCTTGCCAAACAAGCAGGTGTTTCAATAATAACGCAATCAAATGACCAGTATAAACCTAATCATAGTAATTACAAATCACATAAAGCTGCACCAGTAAAAGAATATCTCGAAGAAGAACCTATAAAGGAAATAATGCCCACATTTCCTAAATCCTTATATCCTGAAATACCCGAATATCTGCAACAAATAGTTGCAGTAGCTACATCAGATGAAGAAAGAGATATTTTACTCTTAGGTTCGTTGGCGGCCATTAGTGCTTGTTTCCCAAAACTATTTGGTATTTATGATGGTAAAAAAGTGTATTCCAATTTGTTTTTATTCATTACGGCTCAAGCATCCGCAGGAAAAGGACGTTTAGTCCATTGTCGCCAATTGGTTAATCCAATTCATAAAGAATTAAGAGAGGAAGCTAAATTGCACAAGCAACATTTTGAACTGGAAATGGCGGAATATAACGCGAACAAAGGTAAAGTTGAAGGAGTTGAAAAACCAGCTCGACCTCCTGAAAAAATGCTGTTTATTCCCGCTAACAATAGTTCAACAGGAGCATATCAGTTGTTGGGTGATAGTGATGGTAAAGGATTAATTTTTGAAACTGAAGGAGACACTTTAGCACACGCCTTTAAAAGCGATTACGGAAATTATAGTGATGGCTTCAGAAAAGCATTTCACCACGAAACTATTTCCTATTATCGAAGAACTGACCGTGAGTTTGTAGATATTGAAAGCCCGTGTTTGTCGACAGTACTTTCGGGAACGCCAAAACAAGTTTCGGCTCTAATTCCAAATGCGGAAAACGGCTTATTCAGCCGTTTCATTTTTTACTATATGAACATAAAACCTGAATGGAAAAATGTTTTTGCAAGTACCACCGACAACGGTCTTGATGATTACTTTGAAAATTTGGGTGGTGAGTTCTATGAACTCTATAAATTACTCAAGAGTAATGGTGAGTTTCAATTTCATCTAACAGTGGACCAACAAGAAAATTTCAATCAATTTTTTAGTGATATACAGGGCAAATACCTTAATCTTCAAGGAATGGACTATATGGCAACAATTCGTAGATTAGGATTAATTGCTTTCCGTTTCTGTATGCTTTTTTCAGCACTACGAATATTAGAAACTGGAGATACATCCAATAAAATCATTTGCGAAGAAAGAGATTTTCAAGCCTCATTGTCAATGATAAAAGTGTTGGTCAAGCATTCAAGTAAGGTATTTGGAGAACTCCCACAAGAAGAAACCAAACCAAGCCGAATGAACCGTAAAGAAAAGTTTCTGCACGCCTTACCAAAGCACTTTAACCGTCAGAAATATTTAGAAATAGCCAAAAAACTAAACATTCCTGCAAAGACAAGTGAAGGCTACATCACAAGTTTTATAAAGTCTAACCTCATCCATCGAGAACAACAGGACGATTACACAAACCTCGCAATTGAGGAAAATGAGGATGTCAAGGAAATCAAGGATAAGTAATCCTTGGTTTCCTCTATTTCCTCAATTCCCTTACTTATTAACTTTTTCTTTTTCTTTTCTTTTTATTACGTTTTACTTTCTTATATTTGGCATAATCTGTCAAGTATAATTTTGCCAAAATGGATACATTCGCTTCAAAGCTTAAAACGTTAAGGTTAAAACAAGAACTATTGCTCAGGCAAGTAGCCGCAGCGGTAGATGTTGACACCTCTATGGTGAGCAAATTTGAAAACGGAGAACGCTTTCCAACAAGGGAGCAAATTGAGAAACTCGCTACTTTTTTTAAAGTACCGGAAGATGACTTTTTGATTGAAGCCTATAGTGATAAACTCACATACGACTTCAATGAAGAACCCTTGGCAATAGAAATACTTAAACAGGCAATTAAGAAGTTGAAATCAAAAAACATTGAACAATAAATTAGTATGCAGAACCTATTAGATGACTTAAAAGGGCTACTCCAACAAGATGAAAGACTTGTAGTAGATGGTAAGCTACTCAAGAATAAAATCATTGAGTTGGCTTTACAGCTTGATCCTGTATTAATAAAAATGCTCCTTTCTCACGAGAGTATCAAAAAACACTTCTTTCAGGATGTTGAAAGTGTAATGGTCTTTGATAAAATCAAATTTCAAAAGTTTGTAAGTAACAAAGCCTTTTTACCTGATAGCTACACGTCTTTTAAAAACCGTATTGGTTTAACTGATGATGATGAATTTATTAAAGAAAATAAGGATGTCGTTTTGTCTTGGCCATATAAAGATTGTGTTTTAGAGGGCGGTCAAACTAAAGAGGATAATAAAAGAAAAGAGGTTTTCTGGAATACTACCTTAGCTCCTGATGACATTGATAGATTGTTCTCACCTAAGGTCTTTACTAAATCATTAAAGTATAGTTCAGAAGGTGTATCTGAAATCTCAGAATTACAACCTAATGATAATTTAATTCTTAAAGGCAATAACCTTTTAATTCTTCATTCGCTAAAGAAAAGGTTCTTAGGGAAAATCAAAGCAATATATCTTGACCCTCCATATAATACGGAAAGTGACAGTTTCAGATATAATGACAATTTTAGCCAATCTACTTGGTTAACATTTATCAAAAATCGCATTGAGGTTGCTAAAGAGCTACTAAGTAATGACGGTTTTATGTTTCTACACATTAGCTTTCACCAATATGCTCATTTAAAAGTATTACTTGATGAAGTCTTTGATGGTAATCATATATGTACGTTCAATTTATTGGTTAGACACCCTAATCGAATACTGAAAGCTGATAAAGATTTTCACGATGTTATGGAATATCTTCTTGTATTTACCAAGAATAAGGTAGCCAATAAGATTGCGAAAAGAATTGAAAAGACAAGTAATGCTAACTACAAATACCAAATAGAAGAATTAAATGAAGGTAAAACAGTAAATATAGGAGGTCAGGAAATAACTTATTTTGAACCTGGGGATTATAAAGAAATTAAGCTTTCAGCATCTAATGACAACCTACAAAAGATTAGTATTCGAGGCTCTTTAAAAGAAGGTAATAGTAGCGGTAGATATTATGAAAAATATCTTGCACCAATAAAAGGTGATTTTCCTCATAACACCATTTTTAAAATACCTAATATGGGGAAAGATAAGTTTGACCATAGATACTTCTATACTCCAGAAGCAGGCAAAAGTAATGGTGGGTATTATCAAGGTGTTCCTACAGATAGTAAGGATTACAAAGAAAAGCCATACCCAAATTTCTTTGATTTTGTAAAAGACTTCAATAATGTAGGATATGAAGGTGAGGTTGAATTTAGAAATGGCAAAAAACCAGAAGCTTTAATAAAACAAGTTTTTGAACTTGGTAAGGTTAAAGAAGGTGATATTGTATTAGACTTTTTCCTTGGTAGTGGTACAACAGCAGCTGTAGCACATAAAATGGGTGTACAGTATATTGGAATTGAACAATTAGATTATGGCGAAAATGACTCTGTTAGAAGATTGGAAGCTGTTATCAAAGGAGAAGATAATGGTGTTTCCGATGAAGTAAACTGGTCTGGTGGTGGAAGTTTCGTATATGCCGAACTAAAGAAATTAAACAGTCATATAATAGACTTGATAGAGGAAGCTAAAAATGAAGATGATTTAGCAAGTGCATTTGAGATTATCAATAAAAAAGGGTTTGTCAGTTATAAAGTAGCTATTACGGATATAGATACAAATAGCCAATCTTTCAAAGAACTTTCTTTTGAAGATAAGCAACGCTTTCTGATAGAAATCCTTGATAAAAACCAACTTTACCTTAATCGCTCTGAAATTGATGATATTGACTATTCAGTGTCATCAGATGAAAAGAGTTTTAATAATTCATTCTACAAGCAACTTTAACTATGTTCGAAAAATATACTCATAAAGGGACTTGGGATGAGTCTTTATCTATTTATCTGTTTAACAGTTTTTTTATCCTTAATAAATCGGCAGCTGAAGTGTCTATTGATGGATATAATGATTTTGAATTAAAAGACACTTGTGTAAACGCTTATAATAAATGGGTTGATGAGGGATGTAAAAATCAATCCGTTATTGATAATTGGTTAAGTACTAATTCTGAAAGCGTTAATGTGTTTAAATCAAGTTTTGGTACATCTATTAAGCCTAAGGTTGAATTATGGAGTGATAGGTCAAAAACTGGTTACTATAAAGAAAAATTACAGGCTTCTTTTGATTTTGAAAATCACATAGAAGCTTTATTTAAAGAACAATTCGACCTTGACCTTGACCCTTATCTAACTCCCCAAGGGCAGTACTACGAAGGAGAAAATGGTCTTGGAATTGAAATAAAGAACGACACTCTGATAAAAAAATACGGTAATGTTTATATAGAATATGCAGAAAAGTCTCGTGCAACTAATTTCAATTATGTGGCTTCGGGTATCCTTAAAGATGATAAGACAACTTATTTCTTAATAGGTGATAAAGATGGTTTTTGGATATTTAGAAAAAGCCGATTAGTCGAAATATATCACGAAGAAGTTGAGCTAAAGAAACAAGGCAAACCTTCTACACGAGGGATAATGTTCAAACAAATAGCTACTTCAAAGGGGATTGCTTTCCCTGTAAGATATGCTAAAAATGAAGCCCTCACATTAGAAGAACTTGTTCAAGAAATTAAGTCAAAAAGCTAATTGTTAAATATGGATAAACTACACGAAATATTAGATGCAGCTTTAAAATTTAATGGTCCCGATTTTTACAAAAATCAGGTTCCAGAATACGTCTATTCAAATCTTAGAGCAGATTTCAGTCCAAGACCTTATCAGCAAGAAGCTTTTGGTAGGTTCAATTTCTTTTGGAAAGATTATCACGATAGACCAAAAGGAGTACCTACACAATTATTATATCATATGGCAACTGGTAGTGGTAAAACGCTTGTTATGGCTGGGCTTATCATTTACCTGTATGAGCAAGGGTATCGTAACTTTCTATTCTTTGTAAACAGCACCAATATTATTGAGAAAACAAGAGATAACTTCTTTAATACTGCATCATCTAAATATTTGTTTGCAGATAGTATTTCTATTGGCGATAAACAGGTTAAAATTAAAGAGGTAGATAATTTTCAAGCGGCAAACCAAGAAGATATAAATATTGTATTCTCTACTATTCAGGGCTTACATTCAAGGCTAAACACACCTAAAGAAAATAGCCTTACTTATGATGATTTTGAAGAAACTAAGATTGTTCTTATTTCAGATGAAGCCCACCATATTAACGCAGAAACCAAAAAGAAAAACGAGCTTAATAAAGATGAGGTTGAAGATATACTTAGTTGGGAAGGTACGGTAAACCGTATTTTTAATGCTAATAAAGAAAATCTACTATTAGAATTTACTGCAACAGCCGATTTATCCAACCCACAAATTGAGGAAAAATACAGTGATAAACTCATTTTTGATTATCCATTAAAGCAATTCCGTATTGATGGCTATTCTAAAGAAGTCAAGGTACTACAAGCAGACCTTCCCCAATTCGATAGAGCCATTCAGGGAGTTTTATTAAGTCAATACAGGCGTAAGGTATTCGAAAAGTACAAGAAACTAATTAAGCCTGTAATCCTGTTTAAATCTAAGACTATAAAGGAAAGTCAAAACTTTTTCGATGAATTTGTAGAGGGCATAAAAAACCTAAAGGTTTCTGATTTAGAAAAAATTAAAAATTCCAATCCTGATGAAGCAATAGCTAAAGTGTTTCAATATTTAGAGGATAACAATATTAGTCTTGAAAACCTTATTACCGAGCTAAAAGAAGATTTTTCAGAAGAAAAACTCATTTCAGTAAATAGTAAGAATGAAAGTGAGGAAAAGCAATTAGCGGTCAACTCATTAGAAGATGAAGAAAACGAATATAGAGCAGTATTCGCGGTTGATAAGTTAAATGAGGGTTGGGATGTATTAAACCTATTTGATATTGTTCGTTTATACGATACCAGGGATGCCAAAAAAGGAAAGCCCGGGAAAACCACAATGGCAGAAGCTCAACTTATTGGTAGAGGTGCAAGATATTGTCCGTTTCAAATTTCAGAAGAACAGCAATTCTTTAGCCGTAAGTTTGATGAAGATGTTACCAATGAATTGAGAGTTTGTGAAGAACTATACTACCATAGTGCTTACAATCCAAGATATATTCAGGAGTTAAATACAGCTTTAGAAGAAATTGGTATTAAAGCCAAACAGTCTATTGAAAGACCTATGAAGCTAAAACCTCAATTCAAAGAAACATCCTTTTATAAAGCGGGCTTCATATTCCTTAATAAGCAAGAAAAATACAATCGTGAAGATGTATTCAGTTTAAAATCCACCCTTATTGAGCAAACACACAAAGTTTCTCTTAAAACAGGTTACACTAAGTCAAGCATTGCCTTCGGCAAAACTTCTACAGCTGCGGTAGATAAGAAAGAAAAGGAATACAAATTAGCTGATTTCGGAGAGCATATTGTACGTAAAGCAATCAATAAACTTGATTTTTATAAGTTCTCTAACCTTAGAGTACACCTTCCTAATCTTAAATCTATTTCAGAATTTATTACCTCAGAGAACTATTTGGGTAAAGTAAAATTGGATGTATCAGGATTACCAGAGCAAATTGAAAACCTTACACCAAGAGAAAAACTTGAAGCGGCTATTAAGGTATTAGAAGATATTTCAACGGTTATTGCTTCTGATAAGATTGAGTTTAAAGGAAGTAAAGAGTTTAAGCCTTTTATGATTAAGGATAAGATTACAGACAAGGTTTTAAATTTTGCTCTTAGTGATAGTACCGATAAGGAGTTTGGTAAATCAATGATAAATCCAACAGAAACCAATTACCACCTTGATTTAAGTAATAGGGATTGGTATGTGTTTGAAGATTGCTTTGGCACTTCCGAAGAAAAGTTACTAATAAAATTTATAGATAAAGCTTACGAAAAACTAAAACCAAAATTCGAGGAAATCTATTTAGTGCGTAACGAAAAGCATTTTAAAATTTACAATTTTGATGATGGTAGAGCAACTGAACCGGACTTTGTTCTGTTTTTGGTCAATCATCAACCCGAAGAAAGTTTACATTACCAAATTTTTATTGAGCCGAAAGGAGAACATCTTTTAAGGACTGACGAATGGAAAGAGAAATTCCTAATGCAGCTTAGAGAAGAACATCATTTAGAACAACTTTGGAAGGGCAAAAACTACACCATTTGGGGTATGCCATTTTACAACCAAGCCCAAAGAAGTACACAATTTGAACAATCCTTTAATGAAATCACGAACAGTTAATTCCCCTTATATGAACCGCTAAAAACACCTGTAAAAATGTCCAACCTCTGTTTCAACATCCTGACCTTTGACCACCCACAAGAAGAACTAACTCTTTACTTTACTAAAGTAGAAGATGAAGCCTTAACAAGAGTATATCATAAATTGGTTCCAGATGAGGTTATTGAGGAATTTGATAAAGAGGAGCATTATTTCACCTCTTTCACGAAAGAAATAGAAGGTTTTTTTCCAGTTTGTAAAGCCGTTAATCCAAGCTATGAAACAAAGGAAAATGATAACGGGGAAGAACGTTCATACAAAATACACAATTCGGCAATATCGATTTCATTATTAAAACGGTACTATAACGCACAAATCCACGAACACTTTAAATCCAAAGGTTTTTTAGTAAAACCTAATTTCATCAGTGATACCGAAATTTGGTTACCAAGTAAAAAATACGACAATACAGGTCAATTCAATCTTTACGACCGTTATTCCTTAAAAGTCCAATTCAAAACCGTATCAAAGTATCTGGAGTTACTTGTAACCTTTGAAGGTGTTTCCAAAGTCTATAAACAATCGGTTGAAGCAATGCAGGAGTTTGTTTCTCCAACAGCCTTTAATTGGGTTCTATTCGATGGAGGCTTATATAGGTTTGATGAATTGCCGGACACTGGTAAAAGAGCATACGACCAAGTATTCCCCGTATGGAATTTTGATACACGAGATGCTTTAGGCGAATCCACAGAAGCACCCGATAAATCGAATAAGTACAAAAAATTTAAGAATGCGATTGATTTCTTTTACCGGACTTATCTAAACAACGATGAGTTTAAACAACTTATTCCAATCAACTCCAATGGTTTCATTCCAGTAGAAGAGATTAAAATAGGTAGAGTTAAAAATAACAGCAACCAATTACTGTTTGGCAATAGCAAAACCGACATTGTTCCGATGAATGGAATGAAAAATCACGGTCCTTTTGATTTCAGCGATACTTCAAATATTCACTTTTTCTTTATTTATCATAAGGATGATATTGAGGTCGCTAAAAAAATGGATAGGTACTTTCGTGGCACCGAAAAAGGATTTGGTGGATTGTCTAAATTCATACATACACCTTATTATACAGAAAAAGGATTTAGTGTTAGATTTCAAGATTTAGAAAATCCTTGGCCTGAAATCTACTCCAAGGTTACAGAAAAGCACTTTGAACCCGATATTCAATATATTGCTATTTACATCAGTCCGTTTTCCAAAAACTCTCCTGATAAATCGAGAAGAAAAATCTATTATAGATTAAAAGAACTATTGCTAAAAAAAGGAATTTCCTCACAGGTAATAGATGCCGAAAAAGTAATGACCAATGATAAATATTACTTTAGCCTTCCTAACATAGCCATCGCCATATTAGCCAAATTAAATGGTATTCCTTGGCGGTTAGACAATACAGTTAAAAAAGAATTAGTTGTCGGTGTAGGTGCATTTAAAAACCCTGATTTTGATGTCAAATATATAGGGAGTGCTTTCAGTTTCTCTAACAACGGAAAATTTAACCGTTTTGAATGTTTTCAACAAGACCAGACAAGAGAATTAGCTGGTTCAATAATTAAATCCGTCAAAGATTATGCAGCCCTTAATCCAGAAATAAAACGTTTGATTATTCATTTCTACAAGACAATGAGTCGTGAGGAATTACAACCAATAGAAGATGGTTTAAAACGTTTAGGGTTAGGTATTCCTGTATTTATCGTTTCTATCAATAAAACAGAATCATCAGATATTGTTGCCTTCGATTTAAACTGGAAGGATTTAATGCCATTAAGCGGTACTTACATCAATATTGGCTACAACAAATTCCTTTTGTTCAACAATACCCGTTACAGCAACAATAATTTCAATTACTTTGATGGTTTCCCATTCCCAATAAAACTGAAAATTTACTGTACACAAGAAGAATTAGGGGATGACATAAAAACAGTAAGGGAACTCATAGACCAAGTATATCAATTCAGTAGAATGTATTGGAAATCGGTACGCCAACAAAACTTACCAGTTACCATTAAATACCCTGAAATGGTTGCAGAAATGCTACCACACTTTGACGGTAACGAAATACCTGAATTTGGAAAAGATAACCTTTGGTTTTTATAAGTATCAATTATAAATATGAATAAACTCTCAAAAAAAATAAGGTTAGATATACTCAGAATGCTTTTATCAGAGCAGGATTTATTTGGAGAACCTCAGAATGATATAAATATTATTAAGTTTTTGGATGAGATGCTTGACTTAAAATCTCTTCCATCTGAGGATATTAGGTATAATAATGCTTACGATGATGCCTTTCAACATTTAGTTAATAATTACGATTGGGAATATGAATATGTACTTACAGAAAGATTCAACATCGTTGATGATCCTGATGTTTTTCTTACCTTTTTAAATAAGATTGTTCATCCTGACATTAGGAATAATGAGGACGATATTACAAGATACTATTTATTAATTAACCCATATTTAGAAAAAGAGGGGTTAAACTATTCTCTTGAATCATATAATGATGAAGGTTTGCCCGTTTATGAAGTAAAAACAATTGATAGTTCTAATAATACTCCTCCATCTATAATTAATAATGATATTCCTTTTTATGTCGACAATGAACCAAATGGTTATAGTGATGATAAAAATTCTCATAAAAAACCAGACAAATTCCCTTCATTTATACTTGTAAATAATAAGAGTTGGAATGACTATTTTAAATTTACAGGCTATTTTCTATTTTACTATCCAACATTAGATGATTGTATTAAAATTGGTCCAGTAAAAATAATACATAAAGAGATTGATAATACCCCATCGATATTACAAGATAAATTTATAAACTTAAATAATAGCTTTTGCTCGCTTGGTCAGGAATACTCTTACTATGAAAACATTAAGTCAATTTTTGGAAAGAAATATAACAGTATATTTTGGGCATTAAAGGATTCAGCTATTTTTCCAGATATATTAGAAGAGTTTGAAAATGAATACTACTTCCGTAATTCGTTAATAAGATTTGATGAGCAAGAACAGCTATTAAGAGAGGTGAAATATAGACTCTACGATTACAACCTTAAAAATCTTTATAGTTTTCAATATTCCTTTAAACCAAAATTTGCCACAGAACCGATTGATGTTGATTTTGCTTTTGATGCAAATAAGGCTATTCCAAGTAGAATCTTTGCATTAATAGGTAAAAATGGTACAGGAAAAACTCAATTAATTACCTCGTTGCCAATTGATATTTCTAAGAAGAATGATGATGTTTTCACACCTAAAACACCATTATTCAGTAAAGTAATTGCGGTTTCATATAGTGCATTTGATTCATTTGATGTCCCTAAAAAAACAGTTGATTTTAATTATGTTTATTGTGGCTTAAAGGACTCCAAAGGAGAACTTTATAGTGAAAAAGGGCTGAAGTTAAGATTTCATAGTTCTTGGAAAAAAATAGCTGCTAATAATAGATTTGACAAGTGGATGAATCTACTTCCTTTCTTTTTAGACCAAGAACTCATTAATGAATTTATAGTTGAAACAGAAGTTTCCTGGGAATACACTGTTGATATAAAAGGTTTTAATAGTGTTAGCAAAAAGCTTAGTTCAGGTCAAAGTATTCTCTTGTATATAATTACGGAGATTGTAGCAAATATTCGTTACGCTTCATTAGTTATTTATGATGAACCAGAGACCCATCTACATCCAAATGCTATATCTCAATTAATAAATACAATATATAGTCTCACTAATGAATTTCAATCTTACTGCATCTTAGCAACACATTCTCCACTAATAGTTAGAGAACTCCCTTCGAACAATGTTTATATAATGGAAAGAGAAGAGGCTGTTTTAAGTGTTAGAAAGCCTATTTCTGAAACATTTGGTGAAAACTTGACGGTTATTACTGAAGATATTTTTGGAAATAATAGCATTCCAAATCAATACAAAAAGATATTAAATCGTTTAGTTGAATCAGGTAAATCTTATGATGAAATAGTATCATTAATTGCATCTGACAATATTCCTTTGAGCCTTAATACAAGAATTTATTTAAAAAGTATTATTGATGAGAAATCTTAACGCTTATAGTGGAGACACATCAGATTTCTTAGATGAAGTTATTGGCTCAAAAAGAAACTCCAGCAAAGACCCAAATTATAAACAAAGAATTAATATACTCACTCCTGGAATTAAGGCTCTATTTGGTATTTATGAAACCGCTCATAATGCGAATAATCACGTCAGTTTAGCTCCAAACGGATATGCAAACCAAGAAAAAACAGATTTACTTAAATTGTATTCTTCTGGTAATTCAAGATTAATAAAATTAAAAAATAGTATTACAACTGTTTTAGATAATAGGGCTATGAACACTTGTCAATACTGTACTATTGCACCAGTCGGTTCTTTAGACCATATTGTTCCAAAAGATGAATTTCCCGAGTTTTCAGTTAATCCTAAGAATTTATTACCAGCTTGCACTACTTGTAATAGCCACAAGAATGAGAATTGGAAAGAAAATAATAAAACCATATTTCTAAATCTCTATACTGATGTATTACCAATTGAGCAGTATTTATTTGTTAACTTAGTTGTAACTGCAAATAATATTCAACCAACTTTCGAATTGCGTAATATAAATAATATTGATGCTGATTTTTTTGAATTATTAAATAACCACTATACAAGATTACAATTACCTCAAAGGTTTAGAAAAGAAAGCCATAAAGTTATTTCTGAATTAACAAACTTAATTTCTGCGGGTAGTAATCTTCTTACTGTTAATCAAATAAAAGAACTTGTATTAGCTAAAATACAAGAGGATAAAGCAGTATTTGGTAACAACTATTATAAATCAATCTTGGAAGAAACTTTAATAAATAATCAACCTTATTTAGATAGCATATTGAATTAATTACTGTAAGAAACATTTGAATATTCCCCACCGCACAGCCATTTGCTTCCAGTAGGTTCTTTTCGTTCGCTCGTGCCTCACTCTCTACAATCACCCACTTCCAGCAACGCACAGCAAGAGTACTCCTTCAATCGGATCCGTTGCACTACACCTCATTCAGTCCTACACTTGCTTTTCCCAACGCACATCCAAACGCAGGTAAAGCGGTGTTCGTCAGTCGTTCCGTTTTGTTCCGC
>TARA_R100000306_G_scaffold20562_5_pt1 | contig 13916 bp, 15 predicted proteins | sample TARA_R100000306 | Tara Oceans TARA_R100000306 (sample SAMEA2620824) | marine metagenome | biome: marine biome (ENVO:00000447); feature: mesopelagic zone (ENVO:00000213); material: "saline water (ENVO:00002010), including plankton (ENVO:xxxxxxxx)" | depth 1000 m | reverse complement strand
CCCGCTTTAACGATTTCGGCTTTGTCGTTACCGTCTTCGGTTTCGCCTGTGTAGAACTCGCTATCCATCGGGAAGATGTAGGTGGCGAGGTTCAACAGCAGCGGGTAGGGCTCAGACGTGGTGATTTCGACGGTGTAGTCGTCAACGGCCTCTGCGCTGGCAACCGGGTCAAAATGGCGCGGTAGTCCGGGCTCTCTTTCAGACGCTCGATGGTCCACACGACATCTTTTGCTGTGAAAGGGTTACCGGAATGGAAAGTAACGCCTTCGCGCAGGGTCATGCGCATGGTGGTGTCGTCTACCTGCTCCCACTCAGTGGCTAGGCGCGGCTCAAACTGAAAGTTTTTGGTCCAGCGAACCAGCGGGTCAAACGCGAGGTGCGAAAAACGCAGTACGCCGCCTGACAGCTGCTCATGCAAGTCCAGGGTTTCAGGGTCAGCGGAGTAGCCGATACGGAGGGTTTCGGCGTTTGCGGTCATCGGCAACATGGCTGTTGCTGCCACAGTAGCACCGATCACAGCGGCCAGTAGCGTCTTCTTGAGCGTCATAAATGTTCCCATGCATGTTGTTTATTGTTCGTCTTACTGAGTGAGTGTTCAGCGAGGTACTTCTCAGTAAAACAGACACGGTCAGCTCGTAAGCTATGCTGACAACATAGAGAGAGGTGGTGGCGTCATACAATCGAAATAATGACTGGCATCATTCATCTGCTGAATGATGGGGCTAACGGCGGACGTTGTAGCATAGGGTGCTAGACAAAAGTCGATAGTTAAGCGGTGTGAGAATACGATCAACACCTAACTCAATTGATAGGGCATAACAGACTATGTTGAAACAATGTGTTAGCTGGCTGGCTGTCAGTCTCATCGCTGGGTGTTCATTGTTGGTAAGCGCTGATGAAACGGCGGATATGGTGGGGACCTTGGGTGAAGATGAGTATGCCTGGTTCGTATTACACCAAGGTGACGATTCAAATGCGTCGTTTATGGAGGTAGGTGATCAACTGAAAATCGAGGTCACTGGTTTTATTGATCCAGTTGAATGGGATGCTCAACAGGCATTGGCCATGAGTTTAACGTTAGAGAATGAGGAACTCATGGAGGCAAGCGTGGTGCAGTTTATGGGCGAAACGGCGATGCCGCCTCTCTATACCTCTGAGGGTGGCGAGATCACAGTAACGCTGAGCCACGTTGAGCAAACCGGGAGAGACCTCCATGTGGTGGGCCATATTGAAGGGCAGTTAGCGCTTCAGCACACGCTGGAGTCATCCCCCAGCGCTTCGGAGGGCGTGCCGCTCAGCGTGCACTTCGATATTACCGCGCAAAAGGTCGAGTTTTAGGGAACCGTTGATCAATTTGATACTGAGCCTCTTTGGCACTCAGCGAAACACTTTCAGTGAAAGTGCCATTATGAGCATTTCAGCCGCTTAGAGACGAATTGATCAGCGGTTCCTTAGTTTTGTCGATGCTATCACCTAGGCTCGACGGCGTGATGATTCCGCAGAAGGATTCCGGGCAGGTACCGATTCAGCGTGCAGGTGCAGATGTACAGCACATGCCACGCGCAGCATTGAGGCCAGGTTGGGTACCTCGCCTTTGTTGGCAATGACCTCGCTGTAGAGATTGCTGATGAAACGTCCTGCTGACATGCCTTGCTCGGTGGCTAGACAATCAAGAATCCCCCAGAACTCGTTCTCTAAGCGGACACTGGTCACGCTCCCCTGCAGGCGTACCGAGCGTGTGGTGCTCTCGTAGCGTTGAGGATCTGTCGAAGCATAGACATGGCACATGGCGAGGTTCCGTCATTGGGTTGGTCATTATCAACTTAGTCTTATTGACCTTTACAGGCCATCCGACTTGTGTCTGAAATGTCTCTTTCGATTAGACCTTAGGCTATGTAGTAACCCAATGTTACCCTCCCGCTGCCGCTGACGACTACTCTCTGAATGAAGATGCCACCTAGCATCTCAATCTACAAAAACAAAAGGGCGGCCTGCTTCTCAACGTTCAGTATGAACAGCCCTATTATGAACAGCCCTATAATGCGGAGATTTCGCCATGTTCTCACGCCCCTTATCACGCCGAGTGTTCCTGAAGGCCAGTGGAGGTGCACTTGTCGGAACGCTAGCCTTTGCTAGCGGTCCCATCGCTCTGCTGGCACCGAGCCGCAGTTGGGCGGTGACCACTGAGCAGTTCACTACGCATGAGAGTGAGGCACTGCTGCAGTTCACTCGCCATGTCTTTCCGCATCGCGACCTGGAAGACGCTGTCTATGCACTGGTGGTCAAGGATCTCGATCGACAGGCAGACGCCGACCCTGCCATTCTGGCGTTGCTGCGTGATGGAGTGACGGCGCTAGATCGCCAGGCCGATGGCGACTGGCTGGCTCTCGATGCAACACAGCGTCAGTCCAGCGTGGCTGAGGCCGCTGGTTCTCCGTTCTTCGAGAAGATCCGCTCGTCCGCTGTGGTTTCGCTGTACAGCAACCCGCTGGCTTTCGCCCATTTCGGCTACCAGGGGGAGGAGGGCGACATGGGGTATCTCTTCAAGGGTTTTGATGACCTGACTTGGCTGCCCGACCCGCCGGTGGCGGATAGCGGTCTGATGCCCGGCGCCTAAGCTAGGCAACCATAACAACAAGACGATGCTTTCCTGAGGAGAACACGCTATGGCGCAGTTCGATAATAGCAAGACTTTTGCCCACGACGATGACAGTGTCGTGGTGATCATCGGTTCCGGGGCCGGCGGTGGCACTCTGGCCAACGAACTGGCCCAGCAGGGCATTGATGTGGTGGTACTGGAAGCTGGCGCTCTGCATGACCGCCCGGACTTCCATGCCGACGAGTGGCCAGCCTTCAGTCAGCTCTCCTGGCTCGACAATCGCACGACATCAGGTAGCTGGCGCATCGCCAGGGACTTCCCCAACTTGCCTACTTGGATCTGCAAAACGGTGGGTGGGACCACGGTGCACTGGGCTGGTGCCAGTCTGCGCTTTCAGCCCCACGAGTTCCAGGCGCTTACTCATTACGGTGCACTCGACGGTGCCAATCTGCTCGACTGGCCAGTCGGCTACGATGAACTAGCGCCGTATTACACACGTGCTGAAGACAAGATGGGTGTGACGCGAACCAACGATATCGCTGGTCTGCCCGGCAACAACAACTTCAAGGTGATGCATGCTGGGGCACAGAAATTGGGCTATGCATGCAATACAGGACACATGGCGATCAATAGCCGGACACGCGATGGTCGCCCGGGCTGTCAACAGCGCGGTTTCTGCTTCCAGGGCTGTCGTTTCGGTGCCAAATGGTCAACTCTCTATACCGAGCTGCCGGCGGCCCTGCTCACTGGGCATGCCGAGTTACGGACAAATGCTCATGTTGCACAGATTGAGCACGATGCCAAAGGCCACGCCACGGGTGTTACCTACTTTGACAAGGATGGTAACTTGGTGCGCCAGAAGGCACGTCTGGTCGCCGTAGCTGGCAACTCCATCGAGACGCCACGTTTGCTGCTCAATTCGGCAAGCGCGATGTTCCCCAACGGCCTAGCCAACAGTTCGGGCCAAGTGGGGCGCAACTACATGCGCCACATGACTGGGTCTGTCTACGCTACCTTTGACGAGCCGGTGCACATGTACCGTGGTACGACCATGGCTGGAATCATTCCCGATGAGGCTAGGCACGACACTTCGCGCGGCTTCGTCGGCGGCTATGAGATGGAAACTTTGTCGCTAGGCCTCCCTTTTATGGCAGCATTCCTCGATCCAGGTGCCTGGGGAGAAGCGTTTACCGGTGCTATGGACCAGTATGCACACATGGCGGGCATGTGGCTGGTCGGCGAGGACATGCCACGCGCCTCCAACCGTGTGACCCTACATGACGAGCTCAAGGATCAGCATGGCTTGCCGATCCCTAACGTGCATTATGACGACCATCCTAACGACGAGGCTATGCGCGAACATGCCTATCTGAAAGGCAGCGAACTTTATGCAGCGGTAGGCGCTCGCGATATCTACCGCGTGCCGCCATACCCATCGACCCATAATCTGGGCACCTGTCGCATGAGCGCTCAGGCGCAAGACGGCGTGTGCAACGCATACGGTCAGACCCACGATATTCCAAACCTGTTCATTTCCGACGGTAGCCAGTTTACTACCTCGGCGGCAGAAAACCCCACGCTGACCATCGTTACGCTGGCAATCCGCCAGGCTGAGCATATTGGGAAGCTAATGAAGGAGCGCGCGGTATAACACCCACTTTTTGCCCCGCGCCCTTCTGGTTGGTGCTGGTAGTTGCCTACGTCGCCCGCTTTGCCTTTAAATCTCGATTTCGATAGAGGAGTACGATATGAGCTTCAGTGGTGAACAGTACCCCGGAGTAGAGCCCCCGGCCCGCGAGGCCAGCGGCTTTCGGCTCAACCACACCATGCTACGCATCAAGGATCCGCAGCGATCACTAGCGTTCTATACGCGGGTCTTTGCGATGCAAGTCCTCCGCAAGCTGGATTTTGAGGAAATGGGGTTTTCGCTCTATTTTCTGGGTCGCCTAGATGAGGGTGAGGTGATTCCCAAGGATGCTGGTGAGCGCACGGTCTGGACATTCCAGCAGCGCGGCGTGCTTGAGCTGACCCACAATTGGGGCACCGAAGATCAGCCCGGCTTTACCTACCACGATGGTAACGCCGAGCCGCAGGGCTTCGGACATATCTGCTTTTCGGTGCCCGAGCTGGATGCTGCCATTGCCTGGTTCGACGCCAACGACGTCAAATACGTAAAGCGTCCAGAGCAGGGCAAGATGAAGGACGTTGCCTTTATTAAAGATCCAGATGGCTACTGGATCGAAATTGTCGAGGCGGCGCGCATGAAGGAGGTGGGGCGAAAGACCTGAGAAGCGTCAGTTAAGGAACCGCTGATCAATTTGATACTGAGCCTCCTTGGCACTCAGCGAAACACTTTCTGCTTCTCAGCGGAGAATTTCTGGCCACCACAGGCGGCCTATTTCCCTGGCAGCCGGTTTTCCGGCTGCCAAGCCAAATTCAAGACACACTGGCCCCGTCGACATCCCCCTCGCACCTTCTTGCCAGCACCAGGTTGCCGAGGGCGAACAGGGTGAACAGCTGCGCCTAGTTCTTGGCCAGCCCCTTGTAAGTGCACCTTCCGGTAGGCGAAGAGGTTCTTGATCACATGAAACGGATGCTCCACCTTGGCGCGGATGCTGGCCTTGGCCTTCTCGATCGCCAGGAGGAGCATTTTCTTAGGCAGCGTATGTCGCCGTAATTACGCGCCAAAACGCTGGTGAAGCCAGCGGTTAATCTCATCCGATTCGTATAGCCAGGTGGCTTGACCTGCGTCATCGGTAATTTTTAGGCAGGGAACCTTTACTTTACCACCACCTTCCAGCAGGGCCTGCTTATGTGCAGGGTCTAGCTGTGCATCGCGAAGCTCAATATTCAGCCCCAGCCGGGCAATCTCTTTACGCACTTTGATACAGAAGGGGCACGTTCTGAACTGGTAGAGCGCAAGCTGTTGGCAAGCGGCGTCTACCTGAGCCTGCTCTTCTGGGGTGCGCTCTACGGCTTTTGGCGTGGATAGCTTCTCGGAGATCAGCATGACGGGGGCTAGCAGGACGCGAACGCCCCGAAAGAAGTAACGAATTAAGATGCGCATGGTTGTCTCCTCTCACTGCACTGCTTTACAGCGTATGCAGTGGACGGGTTGTTGGATGTCGAATAAGAAAAGGTGCGCGCATCCTGCAATAAATCGTCAGAATTGTCACTTTCTGAGCCTGTAATGCCATGTCGCGCGGGGAACGAGATGAGCAACACCGCGTGGCGTGCTAATCTCAGCGCTCGTTGATTGATGTGTTTAGTAAGTTCAATCGTTTGAAATGGTTAGGAAGGGAGCGCTTGGCCCATGCGTCTGCATATTATTGGCATCTGTGGCACCTTTATGGGGAGCCTTGCACTACTCGCACGGGAGTTAGGTCATGAAGTAAGCGGCTCCGATGCCAACGTATATCCACCGATGAGTACGCAGCTAGCTGAGGCTGGGATCACCCTGATGGAAGGCTATCAAGCAGCCAATCTCTCAGGCTCAATCGACTTGGTGGTCGTGGGTAATGCGCTCTCACGGGGCAATCCGGAGGTGGAGGCACTGCTCAATAGTGGCATGCGCTATACCTCAGGGGCGCAGTGGCTTGCAGACTATGTGTTGCCTGGCCGCAAAGTGATTGCTGTGGCGGGCACTCATGGCAAAACCACCACTGCCAGCTTGTTAGCTTGGCTATTAGAAAGTGCTGGGCTAAAGCCTGGCTTTCTGATTGGTGGCGTACCGCGTAATTTTGGCGTTTCGGCGCGCTTAGGCGACGAAAACGCCCCCTTTGTAGTAGAGGCCGATGAGTATGACACGGCCTTTTTTGATAAGCGCTCCAAGTTTGTTCACTACCGCCCGACGATTGCCGTACTCAATAACCTTGAGTTTGATCATGCTGATATTTTTCCTGATCTCGCCGCTATCGAGCGCCAGTTCCACCATTTAGTGCGTATCGTTCCCAGCCAAGGGCATTTATTAGTAGCCGATCAGCAGCCCGCACTGGAACGAGTGTTGAAGATGGGGGCGTGGTCACCGGTGGCCTATTTTGGAGCTGATGCAAACAGCCAGTGGCAGCTGCGCTTAGAACGTGCCGACGCTAGCCGTTTTCAGGTCTTGTATTTAGGCGAGCAAGGTGAAGAGGATGGCGTGGTGGAGTGGGCGTTAACCGGCGAACACAACGCGCGCAATGCACTGGCAGCGCTAGCGGCAGCACGACTGTGTGGCGTGAATTTGGCGCGTGCCTGTGCCGCGCTGGCGCGGTTTAAAACACCTCGCCGTCGGCAAGAGGTAAGGGGCGAGGTCAATGGCATTCAGGTGATCGATGATTTTGCCCATCATCCGACGGCCATTGCCGCCACGCTACAAGGTCTTCGCGCAGCCACGACCAAGGGGCGTTTGCTGGCAGTGATTGAACCACGCTCCAATACCATGCGTTTGGGTGCCCTGCGGGAGCGCTTAAATGACAGCGTGGCCGATGCGGATGCGGTGTTCTGGTTTCAGCCAGCGGGAGTGGCTTGGTCGATGGAATCGCTGGTAGAGACTCAAGGAGAGCGTGCCGCGCTGTTTAACGATATTGATGCGCTAGTAGAAGCAGTGGTCACTCAAGCGTCACCTCTAGATCGTATTGTGGTGATGTCTAATGGTGGTTTTGAGGGAGTGCACGAGCGGTTGTTAGATGAATTAACAGCGCGGGAGCAGTCGAAGTGACAATGTTTAAACCTCCGGTAACAGTAGCGCTAACAGGTGCTTCAGGCGCTCAGTATGGCCTTCGCTTGATCGATGTGCTGGTCGAGGCGGGGCATGAAGTGTGGGTAATGATTTCCAAAGCGGCTCACATGGTGATTGCCACGGAAACGGATGTGTCACTCCCTGCCCAGCCGCAGCGATTGGTAGAGACGCTCACAGAAAAAAGCGGTGCCCAACCAGGGCAAATTCGCTGTTTTGGTCGAGAAGACTGGATGGCGCCCGTGGCATCTGGGTCTGGTGCACCTTCGGCCATGGTAATTTGCCCCTGTTCAACGGGCACGCTCTCGGCGGTCGCGACCGGCGCCAGTAATAACTTGATTGAGCGCGCCGCTGATGTGGCCATTAAAGAGCGCCGTACGTTGGTGATGGTGCCACGCGAAAGCCCGTTTTCTCCCATTCATTTAGAGCACATGCTGGCGCTTAGCCGCCTGGGTGTGGTGATTTTGCCCGCCGCTCCAGGGTTTTATCACCGCCCTCAAAGCATGGAAGATCTGATCGACTTTATTGTTGCGCGCATACTCAATCAGTTGGGTATTGCCCACCGCCTGATGCCCCGCTGGGGCGAAGACGCCGCGGCCACCTCTCGCGATGCGCAAAACAAGGACGGTTCGCCATGATGTCATGGGCGACGCTCTCGGTCTTCATACCGACGTTTCTCTTCGTCTCGTTAACACCAGGCATGTGCATGACGCTGGCCATGGTGTTGGGCATGACGCAAGGCGTCAAACGCACGCTGTGGATGATGGTCGGAGAGCTGATCGGCGTCGGTTTCGTGGCGGCGGCGGCGGGGGCGGGCGTCGCTGCGTTGATGCTGCGCCAGCCCGAACTATTCATCGCCTTCAAGTGGGTGGGCGGTGCCTATTTGGCCTATTTGGGCATCATGATGTGGCGCTCACGGGGCCGTATGGCTATTCCTAGTGAGCTGGATACTGGCCCTGCCGCTGGGCGTCTTCAGCTTGCCACCCAAGGTTTGGTAACGGCCGTTGCCAACCCAAAGGGGTGGGCGTTTTTTATGGTGCTACTGCCGCCGTTTTTAGATGGCAGTCGGCCGCTTGCGCCGCAGCTCAGTATGCTAATTGCTGTCATTCTCACCATTGAGTTTGCCAGTATGTTGGTATATGCCACCGGCGGTAAAACGTTGCGTAAGCTGCTAGGTAAAAGCGGCAATGTGAGGCTGCTTAACCGCATCGCGGGCACATTGATGATTGGCGTAGGCATGTGGTTGGCATTGGGTTGAACGAGTCACTCCCTGCATGAATCCCTATGTTTAAACGGGCGGGAAAAAAGTAACACGTAGAATGATGAGTAGTAGTGACCCAAGCAGCAGCCCAAGCCAGGGAAAAGACGGCAAAGGAGGGCGATAACGCCGTTGCCAATTAAGCTGAACAAGCGCACAGACGACCAGACCAAGCAGCACACCGCCCATTAAGTCGCTGAGCCAGTGGACACCAATGATCAGACGCGAAAGTGCCATTGGGATCGTGATGGCAATGGCAAGCCAATATACCCACATCCGCCTTTGTCTCGGCATCTGTGACGCGACAAAGGCTGCTGTGATACCCACCACTACCACCCATGTGGAGGTATGTGCACTTGGGTAGGAAAACGACCCGACTAAATAGTCCGGTGTGTCAGGCCTAGCCCGCGCAAATACGGCTTTACCTAATGTGTTGAGTGCGCCAATACCTCCCAGCGCTAGCGCCCCATGGGCAAGTAGGTCAATACGTTTGACCAACAGCAACCAGAGTGCCCAAGGGGCGACGAGTGTAATAATCCCCGCTTTATCGCCCACCTCGGCAAGTAGCAGGCTGGCGTCTGTTAGCCAGGGAGTTGCCAGCCAGGAGAAGAGTCGCTGCGCCTGCAAGTCAATCAGCAAAGGGCCTGGATGCTGCATGACCATCAGTGTCCAGGCGGATGCTGCGGTAAGCGCTATGATGCATAAAAAGAGTGAGGCTAAAGGCACCTCGCCACTGCGACTCATAGCGAGCCACGGGCGGCGCATGGCGGGTATTCGGCGAGCAATACGTGCAATTGCAAAGTACACCCGCCCCTTGTGACCTACTTGCGCGCGGCCCCAGGAGAACATTACGGCCAGTGCCACGACGCTAACGGCCATCATCACCACGGCCATTTCAACATTGGCGGGCAGGTTGAGCTGCTGTTGCCAAGTGTGGCCCAGCAGGTAGCCGGGTAAAACGTATGCCGGTGCCCAAAGAGCAGCAGAAATTACGTTGGCTAAGAGAAAGGTGCGCGCTGGCATATGCATCATGCCCGCGATGAGCGGAATAATAGGGCGCACGGGTCCGACAAAGCGCCCAATAAACACCGAGTAGATACCATAACGCTCAAAAAAACGGGCGCCTCGGCCTAGCCATTCGGGATGAAGCGAAAGCGGCCAACGGGTCACCACGGTATCGCGGTGGCGATAGCCTAAAAAGTAGCTAAGCCCATCGCCTAACACAGCCCCTGCGAAGGCTGCGCCAATTAGCCACGGTAGCGCGACCATTTGATGCCCTGCCATAGAGGCAGCGGCAGTGATAAGTACAACGCCGGGCACCAGTAAGCCTACCAGCGCTAGAGATTCCACCATGGCAATCCCCAGCACCAGTAGGAGCAGCAGCGTAGGTGAAAGTGACAGAGATAACAGTGTGTCGGCGATAGACAAGGGCGATTCCGTCCGCAGATGGGTTACACGTTGGCAATAGCTTCGGCACGCGCTTCCAGGCGCTGTACATATCGCTCGAAGCTCTCTTTGCGAAGAGGCAGGCAGGTGGTAATGCGCGCTTCTAGTTGCCCAGTTTCCACTAGCACACGACGGGAAAGCGCTCTCTGTAAGCGCTCCCTAACAAGCAAGGCGCCACTTTCACTGGTATCGGGTAGGACCAGCCAGAATGTCGCATTGCCAGCGCGACCCAGTATATCGTGATCACGGCAACGGCTATTGACCTCGCTGCACAGGGCACCCAATAAGGCGGTTTGCGCACGGTGACCAAACTGCTCTTCTGCCATATCCAACTGTGGTAAGTGAAGCACTAGGACTGCCAAGCGCTTATTGAGCATTGCTGCCCGTTGAAATTCATTATTGAGCCGCTCTTTCAGCGTATCAATATGGTAAGCATCACAGTCGCTATCGTTTGGGTCTGTGGCCCGCAGTAGCGCCCGACGGCGTGCATGTTCCCATGGGGGAAGGGCGAGCAGTAGCGTCAACGCCACATGACTAAGTGAAAAAGCAGTCGTCTCAAAAGGTGCTAGCCACCACCAGGCGGAAAGGCAAACCATATTCAGACTAAGCGCGCTCCAAAGCGGCAACAGTAAAAATGTGGCTGCAATGGGTAAGCCGAGCCATAGGGGCGCTGGGCTTGGCTGTGTATAGGTGGCGGTTAGCACAACAATATAGATGCTCGCCAATAACAGTATGCGCGGTATGCAGGGGCGAAACCCTTGGCCTAAATGCATCAGCAAACTGACCAATAACAGCATTGCCAAAAATAGCGGTATTAGCAGTTCGCGGTAGCTGCCCATCGCGTACAGCCACATCATGTAGCCCACCATGATGAACATACTGGCGCTATAGGCCGCAGTCATCAGTCGCTTGGGCAGTGGCGGCGCTCTCATGCGGCCTCACTTAGCTGACGTTTCGGGTAGCGGCTTAGGGCTTCGATTGAGAGTGATGCCAGCTCGATCTCCATTAGGGACTGGTGATAAATGGCGGCGCTGTCGGGTAGAACAGCACATAGGAGCTCGCGCCGTTTAGCGGCCTCTTTGGGCGTTCTCGATAATATGAGGGTGGCGAGTGTCGTGCCATTCAGTCGATAGACGTTTTCAAACTTATAAGTCAACTCGCAGAGTTTTTGGGCGACTGGCCAAAGTTGGTGACGCTTTACTTGAATGACTAACACTTCGGCATGGATAGCTTCCCGCTCTGAGCGGGTTTGTTCTCGCAGTAAATCGCGTAAGAGCTGCTCGCCTGCCCATAGGTTTGCTCCTGGTACTAGCCTTAGGCGTTGGCGTATATCGCCATTCATATTAATTAACTGGTGAGTGCGTGAAAGGGCCAGTACGCTGAGTGTTGCCAGCGATAAAACCATTAGGAGCCACTCCGGTAGGCTCACCATGGGAGCGAGTAGTAAGCAGCTAAGCATGGCCGCGCATGCATTAAAAATGGCGGCCCAGCGATGTTGAGGCAGCATAAACACTGCTCCCCATGCCCAAATAAGCAGCGCATGCCGCTCAGGTGCGGCGGCAATTAACCCTAGTAGTAGCGTTCCAGCGAGCATCTGCCAGGGCAGCCCAGGAGAGCGGCGATGGCTAAAATCCAGTACCAGCGCCGTAATAAAGAGCCAACCAACCGACAGCCAGAGTAACAGGGCAGCTGCTGGCGGTGCCATGGGCGTCCATAAAGCCAGCGCCACGGCAGCGGCGAGTAGACTGGCTCTTAGCAGGCTGATTTTGTATTTACTTTGCATGGTGGCTTACTATTTACCTGATGGCGGTTGGCCTATTTAGCAGTCGCATAATGCATTGCTTGGCCTAGTCCTTTGAATCACTCAGTATAATGCCCAAATGGCGTAATATAAGCCCACTTCACTTAGCAACGCTGACCACAACACAGGGAGATAGTATGCGCGGTTCTGATGCATTCCAAGAAGACGCCCAACACCATTTGGCTGCCGGGGATGTGCCCGCGTATATGCAGGCCCTGGGGCAGGGCGCTCGGGCAGCGGCAAGCGCATTGCGACGTGCCAATACCCACATTAAGAATCAAGCGCTTGAGGCAATGGCGCAGCGTGTGGCGGCGGCACGCAGTGATATTCTACAGGCCAATGCCGAGGACATGCAGCGTGGGCGTGACAATGGGCTAGACAATGCACTGCTAGACCGGCTGGCACTGAATGACCAGCGCATTGACGCGATGATTGAAGGTCTTCGCCAAGTGGCAGCGCTACCCGATCCGGTGGGTGAGATTGACGGCATGAGCTACCGCCCCAGCGGCATTCAGGTTGGCAAAATGCGCGTTCCGCTGGGAGTTATCGGCATTATTTATGAGTCACGCCCCAATGTAACGATCGAAGCGGCCAGCCTGTGTCTTAAATCGGGAAACGCTTGCGTGCTACGCGGTGGCTCCGAAGCCAGCGCCTCTAATGCAGCGCTTAGCCGCTGCCTTCAGGCAGGGCTAGCCGATGCGGGCCTGCCATCGGGCAGTGTGCAGGTAGTGGCCACTACCGACCGTGCGGCCGTAGGTGAAATGATCAGTATGCCTGCCTATATTGATGTGATTATTCCTCGCGGCGGTAAGTCGCTGATTGAGCGCATTTCCCGCGAAGCTAAAGTACCGGTTATCAAACATTTGGACGGCGTATGCCACGTCTATATTGATACCACCGCCGACCCCGCTAAAGCGCTGGTGATTGCCGTTAATGCCAAAACGCACCGCTATGGCACCTGCAACACCATGGAGACGCTGCTGGTGGATGCGCCCGTTGCCGATATTTTGCTGCCGGAGCTGGCCCGGGCCTATGCAGAACATCAGGTAGAGCTGCGTGGCTGTGAGCGCACGCGCGCGTTACTTCCCCAAGCCACTTTGGCTACAGAGGACGATTGGCATGCGGAGTATTTGGCGCCGATCCTCGCCATTAAAGTGGTCGATGGAATGGAAGAGGCGATTGAGCATATTGAGCGCTACGGCTCGCACCATACCGACGCGATTGTGACTCAAGACTACTCGCTGGCGCGGCGTTTTATGGCCGAAGTGGACTCAAGCTCAGTGATAGTGAATGCCTCTACCCGTTTTGCGGATGGCTTTGAGTATGGGTTAGGGGCAGAAATCGGTATCTCCACTGATAAGCTTCACGCCCGTGGTCCGGTGGGGCTTGAAGGCTTAACGACTCAAAAATATATCGTATTGGGTGACGGCCAGGTTAGACAATGAGTGACACGCCCAGCATCGCCGGGCCAATGCGGGTAGGTATGCTCGGGGGGACATTTGACCCCATTCACAACGGCCATCTGCGCAGCGCTGTAGAAGTGCGCGAGGTGTTAGGCCTCAATACGCTGCATATGGTGCCCGCGCCGCAGCCGCCCCTGCGAGATACACCGCAGGTGTCGGCTGCCCAGCGCTTAGCCCTCTTAAAAGCGGGCATTGGCGATACGCCAGGGCTGTTAGCGGATGATCGAGAGCTTCAGCGCGACGGCCCCTCATACAGCGTGGATACGCTGGCGGAACTCCGCCAGCAGTATGGCGACGATGTACCGTTAGTCATGGTGATCGGCTTCGATGCCTTTTTACGTTTGGCGAAGTGGGACCGTGCAGAGCAGCTTTTCGAGTTGGCCCACCTAGTGGTCATTGCTCGCCCAGGTTATCAATCTTCTTGGCCGTCAGCATTGAAGGAACTGGTCGGCAATCGAGAAGTCGATAGTGTCGATGTATTAATGCAGCGCACGAGAGGCGGAATGTTGATGCTTGAGCTGCCGTCTTTAATGGCGATATCTGCCACTTATATTCGGGAGCGGCTGCAGGCGGGTAAAAGCGTGCGCTACTTACTACCAGAAGCGGTAGAACAGGCTATTTTTTATCAAGGG
>TARA_R100000306_G_scaffold31122_1_pt1 | contig 13981 bp, 8 predicted proteins | sample TARA_R100000306 | Tara Oceans TARA_R100000306 (sample SAMEA2620824) | marine metagenome | biome: marine biome (ENVO:00000447); feature: mesopelagic zone (ENVO:00000213); material: "saline water (ENVO:00002010), including plankton (ENVO:xxxxxxxx)" | depth 1000 m | reverse complement strand
ACACCGAAAGCCCCGTTGCGAACGCAGCGGGGCTTTTTTTATGCGTGTCAAAAGGCCAGAAGCTCCTGTTATATAGGCCTTTTGTACTATTTTTGCCTCTTCGTTACAATTCGACGCTTTCTGAATGTAAAGCTCTGTAACAGATTTTATTCCGCGTATCCCTGAGTAGAACTTCCGTAAGTTTAAGCGCTTGCCCGATGTACATTGTAAGTTGCTGAGCGGGAGAGGGGCGCGTATGCAGTGCGGGGATACGTTTTTCCTACATAAGCAAACAGTGAAATACACAGCCACTGGGTACTATCAATCCACGAACTTCAGCAATCAGCGCTTTTCACGACCGCGCAGATGCTGACGAAGTTTCATCGCCGCTGCCGCCCTATGAAGACATGTCAAACATGCATTGGCTGGCCGCTCATAAAAACTTTCGCTAACAGTGGATACTATATGCAACCCAACATTACAACTTTGACTCGTGCAATTGGTTTCGCCGCCTTTCTGCCCGTGCTGTTCTCAGCTGAGACAGTTTTTGCTGCAACGCCTACTGGGCTGACGCTTGACAAGAGTACCCATCAAACTATTGGTGGCCGTGGTGATAACTGGACCTTGACCTGGGCAAAAGACGGTTCGACGCTTGTGACCATGGATGATGGCAACTGGTTCAGCGATACCGCCAATACATACAGCCACACTGTATATCGCATCAACTATCCAAGTTCCACATCCAGCAATTTCAGCATGTCGAACGTGAGCCGGCTGTCAAACTATCCGACCTTTTCGTACAAGAAGAGCTGTTCATTCGGCTATGGCCTGCTTGCCGTCGATGGTGTCATTTACAGCATGGTCAGCCGCTGTGAAGGTGTGAACTGGAACCAGTTCTACGGTATGAAACTGCTGAAATCGTACGACAATGGCAGCACCTGGTATCGAGTCGACAAGAATGGCGGCGAAGATTATATGGGCGCCTGGGACTCCGAGCGTGATAGCCGCGACAGCAGTGAATACTTTTTCTACAAGGGCAATGGTGTGACCCATTGGGACAGTGCCAAGGGCAACGTCACCTACTACCCGTTTGTTTATAATACCTTCGTACAGGCTGGCAAAGACTACCAGCATGGTCTGCAGCGAGATGGCTATATCTATATCTACTCGCCCGACCCATCCCATGCTTCCAAAGTAAACATGGCCCGTGTAAAGCACTACGACATCGGTGTGCGTGCCAACTGGGAATACTTCACCCGTTACGACAGCAATGGCAACCCACAGTGGACCAAGGATATCAATCAGCGCGGCGTCGCTTACAGTCTGAGAAGAACTGACAGCAACGGTAATCCCATTAGCTGGTATTCTGGCTTGCCTGATATCGTCTACAACCCAGGCCTGGGCAAATACATCATGGTGAATGGTGGTATGTATGCCAAGACATACAACGGTCTGGATGCTGGCAAGAATAACGGTTCGGGCTCGTTGACATTCTACTCTTCAGACAACCCATATGGACCGTGGAAAGAATTCAAGCATATTGACCATTTCACAGCGACATCGAGCACTGAGCGTACGTATCAGCCCAAGCTAGATCCGAAGAATATGAGCAGTGACGGTCGTCAGATGAATCTGATCTGGTCGGATCACGCTGGTCCTTTCGCTACCAAGTACTACACCTTCAATCAGATGAAGATCAATCTCAGTGTGGGTAGCGACGGCGGCGGTTCGACTGGTGGCGGCTCGGGTGGTGGTACAACTGGAGGAACCACGACTCCACCTGCATCCGGTCCCGTAAAAGTGACTGCATCGAGTGTTGAAGCGGAAGCGCTCACACTGAGCGGTTACAGTGTTGAAGGCGGCAGCAGCGGTAGTGTAGTCAAGGTGGCCTCATCCTCACATAACGGAACTGGCAGCCTGTCGATGATTTTCGGCAGAGCTTCTGGCAATTACGATGTCAACGTTCGCGTACTGGCAGAGAACGATGGGCAGTCGACTCTGAAGCTGTACGTAAATGGCAAATACATAGCAACCAAGACGTTCCCGAAGGTGGCCAATTTTGCCACGCTAAGCTTTGGCAATGTCGCTATCAACTCTGGCGATACGGTGAAAATCGTGGGTCAGAAGGACGGCTATGCGACTTTCGCACGGGTCGACAGCATCGCATTTGCTGCTGCTGGCGGCACGTCGACGCCTGCGCCGACTGAGCCTACCGGGAATACCGGTGGTAGCAATGGTGGAAGCACAGCTACAGTCGTCTCATCGATCGAAGCTGAAACCATGTCTTTATCCGGCTTTAGTGTTGAGCAGTCTTCACGTATCAAGGTCAGCAGCTCTGCTGCCAATGCGAGTGGTAGTGCTAAGGCGACGTTTAATGGCAATAGTGGCAGCTATACAGTCAATATCGACGCGATCGCTGAGGATGATGGTCAGTCCACAATTGAGCTACATGTCGGCGGCAAGCTGATCGGCGCGAAGCGTTTGTCACGAGTTGCCAGGGATGAGACGCTTGCTTTTACAGGCGTCTACATTGCAAAAGGGCAGGAGCTCAAGATAGTTGGTCATAAAGATGGTTATGCGACCTTCGCAAGAATAGATCGAGTCCGCATCGAGTCTGGCGGTTCGACTTCTCAGCCGGCGCCGACCCCAACGCCTACTGAGCCGACAAGTGGCGAAGGTTCTTCATCCATGGAGATGGAAGCTGAGTCAATGGCACTTAGCGGTTATGGCATCGAAAGCAATGCCCGGATCGCGGTCTCCAGCTCCGCCCATAATGGTACTGGTTTTGCCAGCTTCACCTCCAAAGTGAAATCAGGTACCTACACGCTCGGCGTCAAAGTTCTGGCTGAAGACGATGGACAGTCCAAAGTGTCGCTCTATGTCGATGGTGCCTATATGGGTCAGCAGAGCTTTCCCCGAGTGGTCGGCTACCGCACACTGAACTTCACGAATGTGGCATTGAAGTACGGTCAGACCATCAAGCTGGTCGGGCAGAAGGATGGCTATGCTACCCGAGCTCGAATCGACAAAATCAATATAGATTGATGTAATCGCAAGCGCAGTGTTGACTAGCACCGGCCAGTAATGGCCGGTGCTTTTTTGTGTGCTGAAATAAATGGCTGGTTATACTGGAGGCAAATTGAAGGCTACTGTATGACTGCTTTACCCACTACCGATGGGATATATCTGATATCCCTCTCTGACGACCACTATATAACGCGGTCAACTACTGGGCACCTGTCTGAGGTAGAAAAGCAGCGCGCTGAGACAATCGCTCATCCCCTGGCTCGCCGGTGTTTCGAGATGGGACGCTTTTACTTGCGAACTTTGCTAGGCGCCCGGTTAGGCCTTGAGCCTGCTGCCGTGCCCATCAGGATAGGGCCCACGGGGAAACCAGAGCTGGCACTAGCCTCTGATTGCCGGCCATGTCATTTCAGTCTGTCCCATTCAGGAAACTGTATAGCAATTGCGCTAAGTGAGCAGGCCGTGGGCGTAGATCTGGAGACGCGCTGTCCGCCAAGCTGGAAAAGCATTGCCCGCCGTTTTTTCAGCGATTCCGAGCAGGCCTGGATTGCTCAGGCCGAATGTCCTGAAATCGCTTTTGTGAGGCTTTGGACCATGAAAGAGGCGGCCGTCAAACTATCAGCCGGAACACTGCTGCGAGGTCTGCGGGATTTTGAGCTATTAAGCCCCGAAGCGAGCGCCCTGATGTCTCCGTCTGATAGACCGATCAGGACATCCAGCTACGTGTTATCTGAGAAGCAGTGGCTGTCGACAGCAGCTTTCTCTGATGGCCAAAAGAAAGAGCGAATTTTTCCGCTTTTTGAAAGGGCAGGGAAGGATGCCTGGTCATTAATTGAACGCGTGGAAAATCAATACCTTATGCGTGGAATTTGTGCAAGCGGGCAAGTCTGATTTCGCGATGCGTTCGTGCTTTCTGAACAGATCATACGCATTTACCCCAATTGGACGATTCTCTAGTCCCTCTCCTTCCCTATACTCCGGGCACTTGGCAGAAAAACAAGACCGATGCCAAACGAGATGCTGTTCTGCATTCAGTGGGTTCTGGTGACGCTGCGCTTAATCTATTAGCGCTTGTCAGTTGGGCCTGAACGCAGGATCAGCAGTATCGCGTCCGCGTGAATATCGTTATTTGTCCGCGGCTAACCCAAAATTTGGTGAAGTGATCATTATGCTATTCAAGAACTTCCATGCGTCATCATTAGTCAGGATCGCCTGTCTGATGCCAGCGCTGGCAATGGTGCCGACACTCGAAGCTGCAACGCCAAAGAGCGTCACGCTTGAGACAAGTACGCATCAGAAAATCGGTGGCCGTGGTGATAACTGGACACTGACATGGGCCAAGGATGGTTCTACGCTGGTTACAATGGACGATGGCAACTGGTTCAGCTCCAGCGCAAACACCTATAGCCACGCGATCTACCGCATCAACTATCCAAGCTCGTCCTCCAGCAACTTCAGCATGTCCAATGTGAGTCGGCTGTCGAACTATCCGACCTTCTCGTATAAGAAGAGCTGCTCCTTCGGTTACGGTCTGCTTTCTGTTGATGGCGTTATCTATAGCATGGTCAGCCGCTGTCGCGGAGAGAACTGGAACCAGTTCTACGGCATGAAACTGTTAAAGTCGTATGACAACGGCAGCACATGGTATCGCGTCGACAAGAATGGCGGTGAAGATTACATGGGTGCCTGGGATTCCAACAGGGACAGCCGTGACAGTAGTGAGTACTTCTTCTACAAGGGCAAGGGCTACACGCACTACGACAGTGCTGTCGGGGCCATGACCTACTACCCCTTCGTCTATAACACCTTCGTGCAGGCTGGCAAAGATTACCAGGAAGGTCTGAACCGCGATGGTTACGTCTACATTTACAGCCCTGATCCTACCCACGCTTCTAAGATCAACCTTGCTCGAGTCAAGCACTATGAGCTGGACGTTCGGGCGAACTGGGAATTCTTCAAGTATTACGATACTAGCGGCCGTCCAGTCTGGACCAAAAACATAGATGATCGTGGCGTAGTGCATTCGCTGCGCAGGACCGACAGCGCTGGCAATCCAATCAGCTGGTACTCGGGTCTGCCTGACGTGGTCTATAACAAGGGTCTGGGCAAGTACATCATGGTCAATGGTGGTATGTACGCCAAGACTTATAATGGCACCGACGCCGGCAAAAACAATGGATCAGGCTCGCTGACTTTCCATTATTCGGACAACCCGTACGGACCGTGGAAGGAGCTACGTCACATCGATCACTTCACGGCGAGTAGCAGTTCCGAACGCACGTATCAGCCCAAGCTCGATCCTAAGAACATCAGTAGTGATGGCACCAGAATGACGCTGATCTGGTCGGATCACGCTGGTCCGTTCTCAAGCAACTATTACACCTTCAACCAGATGCAGATCAAGATCGGTGTCGATTCTGATAGTGGTTCAGGTGGTTCAGGTGGCGGCGAAACAATTGATCCGCCTTCTGTTCCATCAACAGGTGGACCCGTCGTTGGTTCGAGTGCGGAAGCCGAAAAGCTGTCTCTGAGTGGATACAGTATTGAAAGCGGCAGCCGTATCAAGGTGTCTTCCTCTGCAGCTAATGCGACCGGCAGCGCCCAAATGAGCTTCGGTCTCAGCTCTGGTACCTATGATGTGAATGTGAAGGTGCTTGGAGAGGACGATGGTCAGTCTACGGTCAAGCTCTACGTAAACGGCAAGTATGTCGGTACGAAGACCTTCCCGCGCAAGAATGCCTTCGAAACTCTGACCTTTGCCGGCGTCTCGCTCAGCAAGGGTGATGTCATCAAGCTGGTCGGTCAGAAAGATGGTTACGCTACGTTCGCACGGATCGACGGACTGAGCTTCAGCCAGGGCGGGTCAGCACCTGCTCCTGAGCCGACTTCGCCAACGCCGACGACGCCGAGCGCTGGTGAAATTCTTGCCAAAACCCTCTCACTGAGTGGCTATTCCGTTCAATCCAATGGCTTGGTTGGCGTCAGCTCATCAGCCGCGAATGGTACCGGTAGCGCTCAGTTGACCTTCGGACAGAGCTCGGGCAGCTATACCGTCAACGTACGTGCGCTTGGGGAAGACGATGGTCAGTCCACTCTGAAGCTCTATGTCAACGGTAAGTATATCGGCGTTCAAACCTTCCCACGGAAGGCTGCCTATACAACGCTTTCATTTGCAGGTGTGCAGATAAACAAGGGTGATGTGGTCAAACTGGTTGGTCAGAAAGACGGTTACGCAACACGGGCACGATTTGAAAGCCTCAGCTTTGCCAGCCAGGGTAGCTCTGCGCCAAGTGAGCCATCCGCCGGTGGTGGTACTTCAGCTGGCTTCAGTTCGGCTATTGAAGCCGAAGCCATGAAGTTGAGTGGCTATAGCGTTGAGAGCGGCGATCGCATCAAGGTGTCGAGCGGTTCAGCCAATGCGTCAGGCTCTGCTTCCGCAACCTTTACCGGCACGTCAGCCCGTTACACTGTGAACGTGGATGCGATAGCCGAAAACGATGGGCAATCGACAATTGAACTCTATGTTGCTGGTAATCGCGTCGGTTCGAAGAAGCTGAGTCTTGCCGCAAGGGACGAAACTTTGTCCTTCACTGATGTCGCTATTAACAATGGCCAGGAAGTAAAACTGGTCGGTCGGAAGGATGGCTATGCGACGTTCGCAAGAATCGACAAGGTACGTCTCGGTGGTGGCTCAGGTAGCATCAGCAATCCCGAGCCAACAGCGCCTACAGCACCAACTTCGCCAACAACCGGCGGCGGTTCGTCGATGAGCGTTGAGGCCGAGAAAATGTCCCTTAGCGGTTATGGCATTGAGGGCGGCGCACGCATCGTGTTGAAGAGCTCAGCTGCCAACGGCACTGGTTCAGCAACATTCAGCTCTACTGTAGAGAGTGGCAACTACAACGTTGTGGCAAGGGTGCTTGCGGAAGATGACGGTCAGTCGAAGCTTAGTCTCTATGTCGACGGCGCCTACAAGGGACAGCAAACGTTCCCTCGTGTGGTTGGATATCGCGACCTGACCTTCAGCAATGTGTCGTTGAAGCCGGGGCAGACCATCAAGCTGGTTGGCCAAAAAGATGGCTATGCCACCTTCGCGCGAGTCGACAAGGTTACGATACAGTAAGCCTCAGTTGCTCGCTCAAGATCCGGCGCTGTTCCAGCGTCGGATTTTTTTTGTCTGAAGTATTGTCCTCGCATCGCTGGGATCTCACCAAGCTGGTGCGATTGTCAGAGCATAGTCCTGTCGCGCCAGTGTCTTTCAATCAGAGGTTTGTTTAAACATGATCAAGGTTTTTTCGGGTGGCACAAAGCACTCAGGATTCATATCAACAAGGCCACGGAATGCGGCGCCACCTGCTCTGTCTGTGTCGCTGGCACTCGCAGCATTGTTCACTGCCCAAGCTTCGGCGGCTAAGGAGCCGGCGCCGGAATGGAGCGGGATTGTTCAGGCGGGAGTCGTTATGACGAGCGGCAATGCTGAATCACAGACTCTGTCGGGCAAGTGGACGCTGATCAGGGAGGTGGAGAACTGGCGCTCCAATCTGCGACTTGAAGGCATCAATCAAAGTAGTAATGACGAGCGTAGTGTCGAACGCTATCTTGGTGCAGTGCAGCAGGACTACAAATTCAACGAACTTCAGTATTCCTTCCTTCGCAGCGAGTACATGACCGAGCGTTTTACTGGTGTGGAGTATGAACTGACGGCGGCATTGGGTTATGGGCATCGGCTGATCGATACGGAGGCCCAGCGTCTGGAGATCGAGTTTGGCCCTGGTTATCGTCGGACCCAGCTGGAGGAGGGCGGAGAGGTGACCGAAGAGGCGATACTCCGCTCTTCACTTGGCTATCTATGGGAAATCAACGATACGGCACGATTTGAGCAGGAGCTTACGAACGAGACAGGCTCGGAAAAGAGTGTGACCAAATCCACTTCCACGCTTCAGACGAAGGTCAGTAATGAAATCTCCCTGAGCGTCGGCTACACACTCAGGCATACCAGTCAGGTTCCGGTAGGCAAAGAGAAAGTTGATACCGAGACTACACTCTCACTCGCCTTTGCCTACTGATGTTTCCTCCGCCTCATTCGATTAGTAGTCATGACGTAGCACTGCAGCTTGCCGAGGGTTATAGTCAGCTCAAATCGTTCATTGATGAGGCCTTGGTGCATTGGACGACGGTATGCGCTTGTATTACCAGAATGAGGCGGAGTAACAATGGAAGTAATCGAAGAGAGCAAGCTTCATGAGAGCCCGGTCGGTTTTATCAATGGCTGGGTGGTGGAGAATGGGTTTACAAGTATCGCCTTTTTGGGTTCGGCGCCCCCGCTGTCTGCTGCTAAAAGTCGCGATATCACGCTGAGTGACGCAGCAGGTATGAGCCCTCTGGAGCTTGTGGGTTCGGCATTGCCCCCAGACTGTCTGGTGGTTTCGGACTACCTCGAATCAATGGAGGCTGAAGCAGCCATACAGTTGCTGGCTGGCTATCGAAATGCGTTGATCGTCTCCGTCATCGTTTTTGTCGATCTTGCGGCGTCTCCGTTGACGGCAAAGGATTTCGTGGCTCTGGGTTTTCATCATTGTGCGTCTTTCGAGCACGAGGCGCATGCGCTTCATGCCTTCGAATACAATATCAACTCCTATAACTTCAGGCGTTTGTGGAACAACGCCGAAAATTGGGCAAATCCGGAAAATTTCGGCAGGTACTGGTGGTAATAGTGGCTCAGTCTACTGCGTCATAGCCGGTAAGCTCCATGTAGCCGATACCACCCGGACCCTCTGATAGCGGCTTGGCATCGACCCGCCCCTCCCAGTAGGGCACTGCAGTTTCCATGAACTGTTCCGGATTCTCGGTCGAAACCGTCCAGCCGAGTTGCTTGCCTGGTAGTTCGAGGCGCCAGTGCAGCGGCAGTGCGATGCCATTGCTCAGTGTTGTTGTGCGCAAGGCGGTCAACTGTATGTCGTGGTCGTCGAGCTGCTGCACTTCACCGGTGCTTTCGACCAACGAACCACTGAGGTGATCTTTCCCCTGCGTGTTGCGAAGTCGATAGACCATAAGTTTTCGCCCGTCCTCGAGGTGTAGTGCGAACCAGTCCCAGCCGGCCTGATCTGGCGCCAGGAATGCCGAGCTCCACTCGCGGTCGAGCCACGCAAGCCCTTCAAGCTCGAACACCGCGTTCTTGACAGCGACTTCACCCTGAATGGCCAGATTCGGATGACTATAGTAATAGCTGGCCTGTCCATCAGCTGACTTGCGGCTGTAGCCGCTTTGCCCTTGAAGGACTATCGGACCAGTTGCCCGCAATTGAAACTTGAGCTGGGTCTCGCCGACAGTAAAGTGCAGCGAAGCCGGAAACAAGGCCATCGACTGATCGCTTTTGAAAAGCCAGTCATCCAGCCATGCCTCGAATCCTAGAGCCGCGATGTCAGCGGGACTGCTCACGCCAGCCTGACCGATTCCGCCCCGGGCAAAGCGTTGTTCGAATTGATGGCCGGGCAGGGCCGACACATCCAGCGGCGGTGATAGCGCTGCGTGCGCCATCCAGATCACTGGGCTTTCCCAGCTCAGCACCGCGGACTCGTCGCCAAGAGATGTACGAAAAAGCGTCCATTGTAACCCCCAGTCCCTGTGCTGCTCATCTTTCAGGTTGGCGGTGAGATACCACCACTCGATACGGTAGCCGGGATGCGCCGCATGATCTTGCGGAAACTGAAAGCTGCGACCGGGCTCAACGCGCCTGAACTCGAAGCGATCATCACGCACGGCTTGGGAGGGATTGTGATGGAGGATACTCTCGTGCTGCTCTGAACTTCTGGCTCGAGTTGGGGAGGTGCCTGTCAGCGCCATTAGAAGCGCAAGCAGCATAGTGGCGAATCGCAGGCGTATCCGCGGAGTAAGGATTGTGGGACCCTTCATGCATCTGCACCAAGTTCGTTTACAGCGCTTGCAATTTGCCGACTGAGGCGGGCGTGCACGAAGGCCAGCGATACCACGACAAGAGACATCGAAAGTATTCCGAGGTGCAGAAAAGGCGTGATTTCAATATTCAGCGGCATACTCCAACCGAAGGAAACGAGGTTGAGACGGTTGACCAGAGCCCAGGCAAGACCCATGCCCAGCGGGATGCTCACGAGCCAAGTGAGTCCGGTCATCGTAGCCACGGGCGTCATGATGAGCCGCGCAATCTCGAGGTGCGACAGTCCAAGGGCGCGCCATAGCGCGAACTGAGGCAGACGCTGGCTCATGAGCCCAAGCAGGGCCGCCAGCAGCGCCGTGCCGGCGATGAGCAAGGTAAGCACATTCAGCGCTGCCGTGATCAGAAAGGTTCTGTCAAAGATCTTCAGCGACAGTGTTCGCACGTCATCCTGTCGAAACCACTGTGCGGTGGGTATTCCAGCCTGAACGATTGCTGCTGTGGCCTGTTCCAGGCTGTCGGCACGGTCAGGGTTGAGCCAGAGCGATGCGCCGGCCACGGTCACCTGGGGCCAGCTATTGCGCATTGCTGCAGCCGGCAGGAAGAGCGCAAACTGTGAATTGCCGTAGTCATAGAATACCCCTTCGATGCGCATCGGCACCAGCCGCTCACCGTTATCCACCGCAATCTGATCACCCACATTCAGCTGGCGCAAATAACTTGCCTGCTCGTTAATGAGCACAGGCAAAATCTGCTGCGATGGCTCACCGCTATACGAGCGCCAATTGTCGAGCGTACCTTTGGCCAGCATCAATGTACTGGTATCGGGTGCTGCAGGATCTAAACCACGAACTTGCGTCGGTCGTCCCTGCCAACGTGTTTCGCTCGTGATTCGGTGGTGGACCGAGACAAGCCAGCCCGAATCCCGGCCCGAGCTGATGATCTCGTACAGAGCAGCATCCATGGCCGGCGTCTGGTCCAGCGTGATGAAGAGGTCCGCAGATAGGCGATTTTCGAGCCAATTTTCAAGCGCAGAGCGGAAACTGCTGATCATGAGCTCGATCCCACCTGCAGCACTGAGCGCCAGCAGTAGGGCCATCATTGCAGGTTGCAAGCTTGGGAGTTGCGCGACGCCTTCGGCAGCGCGCCAGCGTTTCAGTAACCTTTGGTTTTTTTTCTTTCCGGGTTCGACCTGCCGCTGAGATTTCATCGCTAAGGACTGATGCAGTAGAGCTGGCAGCAGGAGGGCTGCGCCAAGCAGGCCGAGCCCGATGGCGAGGAAGCCCTCATTGCTGCTGTCGATACCTGAAAAGAGCATGGCGCCACCAGTGATGCATATAAGGAGGCCGAAAGCGGGGAATCCCCAATGGATACCAGTGCGGGAGTGCGAGGGCTTGTGACGACCAACGGACATCTTCAACAGCGCAGGTACGGCGACTGCTAGCAGGAGTCCGGATAGGCTCAGCAGCCAGGCGACCGTGATGGTCTCAATGCGAAGCAGCAGCTGTGTGGAAAGGGGCGCACCATACAGACTGTTCAGTGTCGCGGCGAATTCCGGCAGAAGTGCTTGTGCAAGCACATACGCTGATAGCAGGCCAAGGCAAGTGCCGACAAGACTCCATACCAGGGTTTCCGCAAGCACACCGAGCATCAACCAACGGAAGGAGACGCCGAGATCCGTGAGCACGGTAAAAGTCTTCTGACGGTAAACCAGCGCAAAGCGTTGTGCACTGAACACGATGAACGTACCGACCACGAAGGCCAGGAAGCCCAGTGCGTCGAGATGTTGGTGGAGACTGGCTGTTAGCGCCCTCAGGTCAGGTGCGGTGGTATCCCGCTGCAGTCGGAGCCCCTCCGGTAGGGCGGCCGACAGGGCCGCTAACTGGGCCTGGTCGAGCGAGCTGGACGCGAGATAGCCTACCGTATCAGTGCGCTCGTATTGAGGAAACAGGCTGCGTGCTGCAGCAATATCCATAAACGCCGCTTCGCCAGCTGGCGAGGCCGTATCAATGCTCAACGGTGGTAACAGACGCCCATTCCGGAGCCTGAGGCGTGCGCCTGATTCGGTCGCAAGGCGATCGGCCGCTGCCGTCGAGAGCAGCATTGAGTATGGCGGCTGGATCAGCCTGAGCCAACGAGATCCCACACCGAGGTCGGCACGTGTAATCTGTGGTAGTGCGAGTAGATCGCTGGCAAAGATACGCAGCGAGCCGCCGGCTTCAAGAGCGACCTGTTCTTCGATAACAGGGAAGAGACTGTGGAAACCCGCACGACGCAGATCGACGTAAACCGATACCGGTACGCCCAGCTGTCTGCTGCTCACGACGCGCCAGGCTATGCTCGAGCCGGCAACGCGGTTTGCCGATTCATAACTGGCTTTTGCCTCGGCATTGATGAGCTGCACCGCCGCCCAGAGTGCCACACCCGCTACAAGTCCGGTGAGTAGAAAGAGACTTTGCCAGGGATAATAGCGGTAGTGGCTCAGCAAGGTTCTAACGACGGTAAGTCCGGGCTGAACATTTAGCACAAGCGGGTGTCCAGCCTGCCGTTTCGAAGCTTGAGGACAGTCTGGTGGGTATCGGCCAGAGTGGAGCTATGGGTCGCCGTCAACAGGGCAGCGCCTGTACGCGCGGCAAGTTCGAGCAGTAGGCCTGCCACGGCCTTGCTGGTATTTTCGTCGAGGCTTCCGGTCGGCTCGTCCGCCAGTATCAACTGCGGCTTATGATTGAGCGCTCGAGCGATGCCTACACGCTGTTGCTGCCCACCAGAAAGTTGGGCAGGGAATTTCTCAAGTTGATCGCCGAGACCCAGCGTGTGGATGAGGTAGGCCTCGTGATCTGCGTCCACGCAATTGTTCAAAGCCGCCATAAGGCGGATGTTGTCGTGCACCGTCAGGGTCATAATGAGGCGGAACTGTTGAAAGACGAGTCCGACGTGTCGGCGACGGAAGGCAGCTCGCCCGGCATCGGTCATACTTGCAAGCTCCCGTCCCGCGATTGCCACTGTGCCGGAATCGGGCTCAAGCAATCCCGCGATGAGTTGGAGCAGCGTGCTCTTGCCACTGCCACTTTCACCGGTCAGTGCTGTTGAAGCGCCAGCAGTCAGTTGAAGGCTGACATTTTCGACTACCTGGACTCTGCCATCCGGCTGCTCAAAGGCTTTGGACAGGCCACTCACGACTAATATCTCTGTGGCCATTGCAGCGCCTCCAAAATTTTATTCCAGGAATCGACGGTATAGAGCGAAAGCGGCCTGATGGACTATGCCATGCACTTCGGCAAGCCGCCTCAGATCTTTCATATAGCCACCACCAATGACGCAGGCGACTGGAATCCGACGTTCGAGACAGGCCTCGATGACGTGGGTGTCCCGCCTGAAAATGCCGCCATCGTCGAGGGCAAGCAAACCGAGTGCATCTTCGCGATGAACATCTACGCCAGCATCGTACAGCACGAGATCTGGCTGATGCCGATCCAGCAGAAGCGGCCAATAGGCATCGAGCAGTTGCAGGTAGGTCTGTGAGCTGCAACCTTTCATGACTTCGATATCGTAGTCGCTGTCGGCCTTGTCGAAGGGGTAGTTGGCCTGGCAATGCACCGACACGGTAAGTGCATCCGCATCTTCCGACAGTATACGAGCGGTGCCATCCCCCTGGTGTACATCGCAATCAATAATCAGCACCCGATCTACATCAGGGCGGCGCAAGGCATAGCGAGCTGTTACAGCCAGGTCATTGAAAATACAGAAGCCTCGAGCTTCCGCGTGATGGGCATGGTGAGTGCCGCCAGCCAGGTGGGCTGCGAGTCCGAATTCCAGTGCAAGGTCGGCGGTGAGCATGGTCCCTCTGACCGCAGTAAAGGTGCGCTGCATAATGGCTGTGGACCAGGGCAGACCCAGTTTACGGCGCGCCGGTGCCGTAAAAGCATCCCGTCGGAACGCATCGATGTAAGCCTCATCATGCGCAAGGGCAACATAGTCCACTGTGCTCTGTTCGGCGTCGGCGAAATGGATCGGATGGTGAGGCGGGTTGTCTGCAAAAAGCCCCAGCCCCAGCAGCCGTTCGTAGAG
>TARA_R100000306_G_scaffold56224_1_pt1 | contig 14046 bp, 8 predicted proteins | sample TARA_R100000306 | Tara Oceans TARA_R100000306 (sample SAMEA2620824) | marine metagenome | biome: marine biome (ENVO:00000447); feature: mesopelagic zone (ENVO:00000213); material: "saline water (ENVO:00002010), including plankton (ENVO:xxxxxxxx)" | depth 1000 m | reverse complement strand
AGCCGCCCGGCGCGCCTCGCCGCCCGACAGGGTGGCGGGGTCGGCCTCGGGATCAAGCCCCAGATGCTCGGCCAGGTAATCAGCGCGATAGGCGTCGTCCCCGGGGGCCAGACCGTCGCGGATATAGGCGATGACGGTGTCATAACCCGTCAGGTCAGGCTCTTGCGGCAGATATCGCAAGGTGGAGCCGGGATGCACGAAGCGCTCACCGCTATCGGCCTCGATGATGCCCGCTGCGATCTTCAGGAACGAGGATTTGCCCGATCCGTTCCGCCCCACAAGGCCGATACGCTCATTCTCGCGCACGATCAGATCGGCGCCGGTAAGCAGGGGCGTCGCCCCGAAGGTGAGGCGGGTGTCGGTGAGGGTCAGAAGCGGTGCGGACATGACTTAGCCGTTAGCGGAGGGGCGCAGCGCTGTCACCCTCCCAGATCAGGATGCGAGGGGTTTGAGGGGCAGATCCGTAAAGTTGTTTTGGGTGGAATGTGCAACCGGAAAAGAAAAATTCATATAAAAATACTGGATAATTGAAAATCGATTTGAAAATAACGAGTAAGTCCATGAAATGGATTCCGTGACCGATTCCGCCTATAAGTAATCAGATTGCTAGCTTGTGGAGAAAAGAGCCGTGAAATCTGAGAATGAGATTCTTGACCGGATTTACAACTTGAGTGGCGATCCTGAAGAGTGTCGAGATGCTTATAAGGATTGGGCGGAGAACTATGACACTGATACCGTGGAGGGCATGGGCTATGTGGCGCCGGCCGTCGCCAGCGACAAACTCCACGCGCTCCATCCCGACACCGCCATCCGCATCCTGGACGCCGGTTGCGGCACGGGGCTCGCCGGTCTTGAGCTGAACAAGCGCGGCTACGCCCATGTGGACGGCATGGACCTGTCCCCCGACATGCTCACTCTGGCGCGCCGCAAGGAGGTCTATGAGGACCTGCGCGAAGCGGATATGACGGAAAAGCTCGACTATCCCGACAACGCCTATGACGCGATCATCTGCGTCGGCGCGTTCACCCACGCCCATGTGGGGCCGCAAGGCTTTGACGAGCTGGTGCGCATCACGCGCCCCGGCGGCAGCATTGTCGCGACGGTGCATGAGGATGTCTGGGACGAAGACAAATACCCCGCGCATCTCAAGGCGCTTGAAGCGTCCGGCAAGGCCAGGGTCCGCGAGGCGGATGAAGCGGACTATCATGTCCACAAATGCCGGCTGGTGGTGCTGGAGCCCGTCTGAGGGCTCAGTCCAGCGGCAGGGCTGTCGTGCGTTTGACCGTGCCGAAGGCGAAGCTCGTTTCTATGGCGGCGATGCCCGGCACCGGATGCAGCCGCTCGCGCATGAAGCGCTCATAGCCGGCCTGGCTGTCGACGACGACCTGCAGCAGGTAATCCTCCGCCCCGGAGGTGAGGTGGCATTCGAGCACTTCATCGAGCCGTAAAATCGCCTTTTCAAATCCGCTGACCGTGGCGGGGGCGTGGTTCGCCAGCTTGATGCGCAGGAAAGCGGTGATCGGCAAGCCCGCCTTGGCGCGGTCCAGAAGGGCGGCATATCCGGTGATCAGCCCGCGCTCTTCCAGCGCCCTCACGCGTCTCAGGCAGGGCGAGGGCGACAGGCCGATCTGGTCGGCCAGGGCCTGATTGCTGATGCGTCCATCTTGCTGGAGCGCGGTGAGAAGGCGTCGATCTGTGCTGTCCATGGGCGCATATTAGCAGAATCTGCCAAATTGAACACAGTGCGGGACTGAAATGGCAAGCCTCTGCTCGGCCTTCCCCTGTAGTCTTCTGCGTGTCAGTCAGGGAGGACGACGTCGTGGACGGATCAGCGCCAATCACCCGCCAACCTGGTTTTTCCACCCGCGCCATTCACGCGGGGTATGAGCCGGCCCAAGAAGGTGGTGCGCTGGTCCCTCCGCTGCATCTGTCATCCACCTTCGCTTTTGAAACTGTCGAAGATGCGGGCGCCGCGTTTTCCGGCGAGCGGCCCGCCCATTTCTATACCCGCATCTCCAACCCGACTCTGGACCTTCTGGAGCGGCGGATCGCTGATCTTGAAGGTGCGGCGGCGGGTGTCAGCTTTGGCTCCGGCATGGGCGCGATCACCTCCGTGCTGTGGAGCCTGCTGGAGCCCGGCGATGAGATCCTCGCCGACAAGGCGCTGTATGGCTGCACCTTTTCGTTCCTGAATCACGGGCTCGCCCGGTTCGGGATCAAGGTGCGCCATGTGGACATGAGCGATATCGACGCGGTGATCGCAGCGTTCAGCGACAAGACCCGCGTGGTCTATTTTGAAACCCCCGCCAATCCCACCATGACGTTGGTGGACATCGCCGCCGTGTCAGCGGTCGCCCGCGCCCATGACGTGCTGACGGTGGTCGATAACACTTACGCCACACCGCTGATCACCCGGCCGATTGAACTGGGCGCGGATGTGGTGGTGCATTCCGCCACCAAATATCTCGGCGGTCATGGCGATCTGGTGGCCGGGATCGCCGTGGGCTCGGTCGAGGTGATGGAGCGGGTGCGGCTTTATGGCCTGAAAGACATGACGGGCGCGGCGCTGTCGCCGTTCAACGCCATGCTGATCCTGCGCGGCCTGAAGACCCTGTCCCTGCGCATGGAGCGCCACAGCCAGACCGGACTGGCCGTTGCGCGTTGGCTTCACGCCCATCCCCAGGTGCGCACCGTGGCTTATCCGGGGCTGGAAGACGGCCCGCAATATGCGCTCGCCAAGGCCCAGATGCGCCATTTCGGCGGCATGATCGCGTTCGAGCTTGAGGACGGCTATGAGGCGGGCGTGACGATGATGAACGCCATGAAGCTGGCGCTGCGCGCCGTAAGCCTTGGGGATGCGGAAACCCTGATCCAGCATCCGGCGTCCATGACCCATTCCGCCTACAGCCCGGAAGAGCGCGCGCTGCACGGCATCTCAGACGGGCTGGTGCGCCTGTCGGTGGGGCTGGAGGATGCAGACGACATCCTCGCCGATCTCGAACTGGCGCTGATGGCTTAGGGTTTCGCCACCCTTTTAACTCTGTCATCCCCCGCTTCATGCGGGGGATCCATGCCGATTGATCTGATCACAGCTCACGGCATGGATTCACCGGATAAACCGGTGAATGACAGGGATATGATGGATTCTTATCTCTTTCCCGGCCCCCAATCGAGTTGAGGATAAACTCCAGCCGGGATCCAGAAATCATCAGGCGCTGACGTTCAACGGCTCTGGGCCCCGGCCGTCGCCGGGGAAGAGGGGAGCTGGATTTTGAAACCCCGGCTCGCCCGGGAATTCAGGTGTGCTCTACTTCACGACCCGCAGGAACCCGCCGATACGATTGAGCGTATCGGTGATCTCGGGGAAGTCCTTGGCGCCTTCCGCCGCGATGCCGGCGGGCACGTCATGGGTCTCGGCGATGGCGTGCAGCGTTTTGTAGGCGGCGACGGTCGCGGGATCGTTCGCTGCAATGTCCTTGGCCAAGGACGCTACTGCGTCGTCCAGCGCGTCCTTGCTGTCATGGCTGGCGTTGGCGAGCCCCCAGGCGGCGGCGTCCGCCCCGCTGAAGGTGCGCGCGGAATAGGAGATTTCCTTGGCGCGGCGCAGCCCCACCGCATCCACCAGAGTCTGGCTCATCCCCCAGGTGGGGCGAATGGCGAATTTGGCGTGAGTGTCGCCGAACTTGGTGTCGTCCGTGGTGTGGATGAAGTCGCAATGCAGGGCGAATTCCAGCGCGCCGGTGAAGCAGGCGCCGTGCACTTTGGCGATGACGGGTTTGGAGCTGGCGCGCACCGCCTGCATGACCCGGCTGGCGGGTTCGTCAAACACTGACCCGACCCGGCCCGCTTTCGGCTGGGCGCCCGACAGCACTTTCAGATCCACGCCTGCGCTGAAGGCCCGGCCAGCGCCCTCCACGATGATGACCGACGGGCCGTTGGCGCTTTCGGCGCGGTGAAAGGCGTCGATCAGTTCTTCGAGCATGGGCGGGATCAGCGCATTCATCGCATCGGGCCGGTGCATGCGGATGGTCAGTACGGCGTCGTCGCGATAGGTCTGGATATGGTCGTAAGTCATCTGCGCCTCTTTGCGTCTACCGCGCATTCATCAGGCGGCCGCGTCAAGCCTGATCGGTTGTGGCGCCACGCTAGCTGTGCTCGTCTTTTGCGTCAGCAAAAAATCGTCTAAGACCAGCCTCCCTTCCGCTTTCTCTCCAGACATATCGGTCCGCCACATGAAACCGTTTCCCAACAAGTACGACGCCAAAGCCTCTGAAGCCGCCCTGCGCGCCCGCTGGGCCGAGGACGACGCCTTTGTCTGGGATCCGAGCGCGCCGGCGGACAGTGATTATGTGATCGACACGCCGCCGCCGACCGTGTCGGGCGCGTTGCATGTGGGTCATGTCTATTCCTACACCCAGACCGACATCATGGCGCGCTATATGCGGATGAGCGGCCGAAACGTGCTTTATCCCATCGGCTGGGACGACAATGGTCTGCCGACCGAGCGTCTGGTGGAGAAGGTGAAGAAGGTGCGCGGCGGGACCATGTCGCGCGAAGACTTCGTGGCGCTGTGCAAAGAGGTGATCCCGCCTTACGAGCAGCAATTCCGCGATCTGTTCTCGCGCCTGGCTTTGTCTGTGGACTGGAGCCGCGAATACCAGACCATTTCCGACGAGAGCCGGACCGTCAGCCAGATGTCTTTCCTGGACCTGTTCCACAAGGGCCTGCTGGAGCGCCGCCTTGAGCCGACCCTGTGGGACCCGGCCGACCGCACCGCCATCGCCCAGGCCGAGGTTGAGGAGACCGAGCGCGAAGGCAAGCTCAATTACATCCCGTTTGAAATCGAAGGCGGCGGGCTGGAGCCTGCGATCATCGCCACCACGCGCCCCGAACTGATCGGCGCGTGCGGCGGCCTGATGATCCACCCTGATCATCCGCGTGCGGGTGAGCTGATCGGCAAGCGCGCCATCAGCCCGCTCTATAACGTGCCGGTCGAGATCTACGCCGAAGACACGGTGGATCCTGAAAAGGGCACCGGCATCGTTATGTGCTGTACCTTCGGCGACGTCACTGACATCCAGTGGTACCGCACCCACAAGCTGCCGCTGCGCCTCGTCATCGATCAGGCCGGCAAGATGATCGACACGCTGCCGCTGGGGACGGACGACTGGCCGTGTCAGGACCTTGAGAGCGCGAAAGCGACCATGGCGGCGCTGGCGGGCCTGAAGGCGGCGAAAGCCAAGGAGGCGATCCTTGAGCTGCTGATCGAAAAAGATCTGGTGATCAAGCAGGAAGCCACCCATCAGGTGATCCCGATCGCGGAACGGTCCGGCGCGCCGCTTGAGATCATCGTCACCCCGCAATGGTTCATCCGCACCCTCGATTTCAAGGAGCAGATCCTTGAGAAGGGCCGCGAGATCACCTGGCGTCCCGAATACATGCGCCAGCGCTTTGAGTCCTGGGTGGACGGACTGAAATGGGATTGGTCGATCTCGCGCCAGCGCCATTTCGGCGTGCCGCTGCCGGTCTGGTATTCCAAGCGTCCCGGCGAGGAAGGCAAGATTCTGATCCCGTCCAAGGACCAGCTGCCGGTCGACCCGACCACGGATCTGCCCGCAGGCTATGAAGCCCATGAGGTCGAGGGTGAGCGCGATGTGATGGACACCTGGGCGACGTCGTCTGTCAGCCCCCAGCTCAACACGCGCTCGATCAATGAAGACTATGCGCTGGATATCGAGGCGCACCGTCGTCAGTTCCCGATGGCGCTGCGTCCGCAGGCGCATGAGATCATCCGCACCTGGGCGTTCTACACCATCGTCAAGGCGCTGCATCACGAGAACAAGGTTCCGTGGTCCAACATCGCCATTTCGGGCTGGTGCCTGGCGAGCGACGGCTCGAAAATGTCCAAATCCAAGGGCAATGTTATCGACCCGATCAAACTGCTCGACGAATATGGCTCCGATCCGGTGCGCTACTGGACCGGTACCTCGCGCCTGGGCCAGGACACGGCGATGTCGCCCAACACCCTCAAACAGGGCAAGCGTCTGGTCACCAAGCTGTGGAACGCTTCAAAGCTCGCCGCGATGAGCCTGGAAGCCGCCGACGCCGCAGGCGCGCTCAAACCGACGACGCCGAAGGCGGATATCGAGAGCGGGCTGATCAGCCATCCGCTGGATCAATGGCTGTTGGGCGAATTGTCCCAGACCATCGCCAAGGCGACCAAGGCGTTCGAGAACTACGAGTACGCCGCCGCGCAGCGCGATATCGAGGATTTCTTCTGGCGCACCTATTGCGACAACTATCTGGAAATCGTCAAACGCCGCACCCGGTTTGAAGGCCAGCCCAATGCCGATGAAATCTCGGCGGTGCATACGCTTTGGCATGCGACCGACGCTCTGATCCGCCTGTTCGCGCCGTTCATTCCCTATGTGACCGACGCGCTGTACGAGGTCATGATCGGGGACCGCGAGGGCGCGCCCTCCACGGTTCATGCGCGCGGCATGTGGCCGAAAGCGGATGAGCAGGCGCCGACGGGCGTTTTCGCCGCGGAAGGCGAGGCCTTCGTCCAGATTCTGGCCGCCGCCCGCAAGGTGAAGTCTGAAGCGCAGGTTTCCATGAAAACCGCGGCGAACACGCTGACCATTTCAGGGCAGGGCGCTGGCTCTGTCGCCGCGCTGATCGGCGAGACGGCCGAAGACCTCAAGGCGGTGACGAGCGCGGGCGAGATCGTCCGGGCTGAAACCACGCCGGCGGGAGTCGCCTCGGTCCCCTCGCCAGACGAGCGCTTCACCGTGTCCATGGATCTGATCATCGAGGAGAAGAAGGCGGAGGGCTGACCCTTCGCCTGCCGGGGCGCGGCGCGGCTGGTCCTGCGGCGCCGAGCGCGCTGGCGTTGAGGCGCGCAACAGCTATTGTGCAGGACTTTCCATAGAAGTCTCTGCCTCTGGAGCCACCGTTTTGACTGCCAAAGCTGCGCCGATCTTTCAGGTATCCGACCTCAATGTGCGTTTTGATACGCCCGATGGTGAAGTCCACGCCGTCCGCGGGGTCAATCTGGAAATCTCGCCGGGCGAATGCCTCGCCGTGGTGGGGGAGTCCGGATCCGGCAAGAGCCAGACCTTCCTGGCGGCCATGGGGCTTCTGGCCTCCAACGGCAAAGCGGAAGGCTCGATCAAATACGCCGGTCAGGAAATCCTGAACCTACCGCCCTCCAAGCTCAATGCGGTGCGCGGCAAGTCCATGACGATGATCTTCCAGGATCCGCTGACCTCGCTGACCCCGCACATGAAAGTGGGCTCCCAGCTTGAGGAAGTGCTCAAGATCCACACCGACCTGCGGGGCGACGCCGCGACCAAGCGCTGCCTGGACTGGCTGGAGCGAGTGCGTATTCCCGAGGCCGCGCGCCGTCTCAAGCAATTCCCCCACGAGCTGTCGGGCGGCATGCGCCAGCGCGTGATGATCGCCATGGCGATGCTGTGTGAACCTGATCTGCTGATCGCGGACGAGCCCACGACCGCGCTTGACGTGACGGTTCAGGCCCAGGTTCTGGACATCATGGACGAGCTCAAGGCGGAAACCGGCGCGGCGATTGCGCTGATCACCCACGATATGGGCGTGGTCGCGCGCATGGCTGACCGGGTGCAGGTCATGAAGCATGGCGAGTATGTGGAAGGCGGGGATGTCTATGACATCTTCAACGCCCCCTCGCACGCCTATACGCAGATGCTGCTGGACGCCATGCCGCGCATCGACCAGCCCGACAAGCCCGGCCATGAAGCCCTGCCGCCGCATGAAGCCATCGGCGAGGACAAGGCGCTGCTCGTGGCCGATGACGTCAAGGTGCATTTCCCGGTTGTGGTCGGCGGCGGCCTGTTCCCCAAGACCAAGCCCCTGAAGGCTGTGGACGGGGTCAGCTTCGAACTCAAAGAGGGCGAGACCCTTGGCATTGTGGGCGAGTCCGGGTGCGGCAAGTCCACCCTGGCGCGCGCTGTTTTGCGTCTGGTGCCATCCACCGCCGGCTCGGTGAGCTGGATCGGCAAGGATCTGCTCTCGCTCAAACCCAAAGAGCTGCGCGATGCGCGCGAAGACCTGCAGATCGTGTTCCAAGACCCGCTGGCGTCCTTGAACCCGCGTATGAGCATCGGCGCCTCCATCGCCGAACCCATGCTCACCTTCCGCAAGGGCATGTCCTCCAAGGAGCGTGAGGTCGAGGTCAAGGCGATGATGGAGCGGGTCGGCCTCGATCCGAACATGATCAACCGCTACCCGCACGAATTGTCCGGAGGCCAGAACCAGCGCGTGGGCATCGCCCGCGCCATGATTTTGAAGCCCAAGCTGGTCATCTGCGACGAGGCTGTGTCCGCGCTCGACGTGTCCATCCAGGCGCAGATCATCGAGTTGCTGATCGGGCTTCAGAAGGATTTCGGCCTGTCCATGCTGTTCATCTCCCACGACCTGTCGGTTGTGCGCGAGGTGTCTCACCGGGTCATGGTCCTGTATCTGGGCCGCATTGTGGAGCTGGCGGATCGCGAGGCGATCTATACCGACGCCCGCCATCCCTACACCCAGGCCCTGATCAGCGCGGTGCCGATCCCGGATCCCGAGATCGAGAAAAATCGCGAACGTCTGGAGCTGACCGGCGACCTTCCCAGCCCGCTCGACAGCCGCGCCCAGCTGCGCTTCATGAAGTCCAAGCTGATTGATGATCCGGATGCTGAGCAATACCGCCCGCAGCTGATCGAAGTGGCGCCAGGCCATTGGGTCGCCGAGCACGATCCGATCAAATAAGGCGCAGCGAGGGATAAATCCCAGCTTTAAACGGGAATTCATTTGCCTGTGATCGCGCTGTCCTTATTTTCGCCCTAATTGGCACATGCCCGAAATTGAGGTTCCTGATCATGGTTAAGCTCCACCCACGCGGTCTCGCCTGGTGTCTGATCCCAATCGCTGCTGCAGCATTGTGGGCTTGCTCTGATCGCGGAGCGCTCGAGGGCGGGGAAGACCAGGCGAAGCTTACCGCCGCTTTTGAAGCGGCGAGCTTTCCGCATGAAGCCAGCGACATCGCAGCGCATCCCGATGTGCGCTATGGCGTGCTGGAGAACGGGCTTCGCTACGCGATTCTGGAAAACGACACCCCGACCGGCACGGCGGCCCTGCGCATGGTGTTTGATGTGGGGTCGCTGGCTGAAGAGGATGATCAGCGCGGTCTGGCGCACTTCATCGAGCACATGGCGTTCAACGGCACCACTCACGTGCCTGAAGGCGAGATGGTGCCGCTGCTGGAGCGTTACGGGCTGGCGTTTGGTCCGGACACCAACGCCTTCACCGGGCGCGAAGTGGTGGGCTATCAGCTGGATCTGCCCAGCAATTCCGAAGACATGTTGAATGTGGGCTTGTTCCTGTTGCGTGAAACCGCTTCGGAAATGGTCTTCGACAGCGAGGCGATTGATCGCGAGCGCGGCGTTATCCTGGGCGAAGAGCGCTTCCGCAACACGCCGATCCGGCGCTTCTTCAACGCGTATTACACCTTCCTGTATCCTGACACGATCATCACCGAGCGTGACGCCATCGGCACGGTGGAGGTGATCGAGACCGCGCCGGCGGAACGACTGGAAGCATATTATCGGGACTATTACACGCCTGAGCGCGGCATGCTGGTCGTCGTCGGCGATGTGGACGCGGACCTGGTGGAAGAGAAAATCCGCAACGGTTTCGCCATCAGCCTGGACGGGCTGGACGTGGACTCCGTTGAGAGTTTCGCCGCTTGGGAGCAACCGCAACCGGCGGCGCCCGATCCCGACATCGGCACGGTCGAAGACCCGCAAGAGCCCGCCTTCGGCTTTTTCTATGATCCGGACGTGTTCACCCTGATCACGGTGGATGTGGTCGAGCCCGGCCCGGCTGCTTACGACACCAAGGCCGAGCGGTTTGAGGATTTGTTGCGTCGTCTGGGCGGCGCCATCGTGCAACGCCGCCTGCAACGCGAAATCAATCGCGGCGCCTCGCCTCTGGTTCAGGCCAGCCTGTCTTATGGCAACGAGTTTGGTCTCGTGAACAAGGCGGGCCTGTTCGCTGTCTCCAGCCCGACGCGCTGGCGCGAGGGCGTGGCGGTTCTGGAACAGGAGCTGCGTCGCGCTCAGGAGCACGGCTTCACCCAGGCCGAGCTCGACGAACAGTTGGCCAATGTGCGCACCAGCCTGCGCAACGCTGTCGATCAGGCGGATACGCGTGAAAGCGGCGATCTGGCCGATGGCCTGTGGTCGAGCTGGATTGAAGGACAGGTGTTCTCGTCGCCCCAGGATGCGCTGGCGCGTTTTGAAGCGCAGGAAGACCGCATCACGGTTGAAGCTGTAGAAGATGCCATGCGAGCGGTCTGGGACGCCTCGCCGCCCATGGTGATGGTCGCCGTCAATCAGGACCTGGCCGACGGCGAAGCGGCCGTGCGCGAAGCCTGGCTCGCCTCGTCCGCTGAACCTGTGGCGCCGGTGGAAGACGCAGGCTCGGCCGAGTTCGCCTATACCGAGTTCGGTTCTGCCGGCGAGGTGGTCAGCACGGGCCGGGTCGAAGATCTGGGCGTCGACCAGATCGTCTTTGACAATGGCGTGCGCCTGAATGTCAAAACCACTGATTTTGAAGACAATGTCATCCGAGTGCGTGTGGATTTCGGCGCGGGCGATCTGACCCCGCAACCGAGTCCCGCGGCGGGCACCATTCTGGGCGCCGTGTTTGGCGGCGGGGGGCTGGAAGCCCATGACCGTGACGAGCTGCAACGGCTACTGGCCGGGCGTTCCGTGGGATATGGCCTGAATGTGGGGACTGACACCTTCTCGTTCAGCAACGCCACGACACCGACCGATTTTGAGCTGCAAATGCAGGTCCTGGCGGCGTTCATGACGGCGCCGGGCTGGCGTGAGGACGGGCTCAACCAGTTCCGCGCCATCGCCGAGGAGATCCGCCGCGGCCAGAACGCGCAAGCCGTTCAGGTAGCGGTAAACCGGGTCGGTCGCGTGCTGCGCAGCGGCGATCCGCGCTGGGGCTTCCCGACCGCAGAGGAAGTCAGCGCTTTCACCATGGAGCATGCCCGCACCATGCTGGAGCCGGCGTTGAACAGTGCGCCGATCGAGATCACCATCACCGGCGACGTGACCACCGAACGCGCCATTGAGGTGGTGGCGACGACCTTCGGCGCCCTGGCGGAGCGTGACGCCAGCTGGCCGGAGTATGAGGAGAATGCGCAGGTCCGCTTCCCTGAAGCGACGCAAGACCCTGAAATCGTGACCTTCAATGGTCAGGACTATCAGGGCATGGCGAACGTGTATTACCCGACGACGGACGGGATTGAGCCGCGCCAGCGCCGGGCCTATGACCTGCTGCGCGCCGTCTATAATCTCAAGGCGATCGACCGGTTCCGGGAGCAGGAAGGCGCGACCTATTCCGCCATTGTCTCTAGCCAGCAATCGCGGGTCTCGGAAGGCTATGGCTTCTTTTGGGTCGGTCTGGATGTGAACGTGTCCGAGATTGATCGCATGTACGCCATCGCCGATGAGATTTCCCTCGCTATGGCGGGCGGCGACATCTCCGAGGACGAACTCCAGCGCGCCCGACAGCCGATCCTGGAAAGCCTGGAAGAAAACCTTGAACGCAATCCGTTCTGGGTGAACGCCCTGGCGCGTTCCCAGAGCCGCCCTGAAACGCTCGATCATATCCGCTCGGTGCAAGATGATTATCGCGCGGTGACGGTGGCTGAGCTGGTGGCGTTGGCGGCGGATTCGCTCAAGCCCTCAGAGGCCTATCGGGTCACGATTCTGCCGCAAGGGATGTCTGAAGACGCCGGAGACTGATGCCGCATCCGGGCCGCCTGTCGGGGCTTGGGTTCACTAGGGGGTGATATCAGCGCAGACTGAACATCCTGCACAGGTTTGATGGGGAGAGAGTGATGAGACAGCTAATCGCGAGCGCCTGTATCTTGGCGTTGTGCACGGTCGGGCTGAGCGCGGCTCAGCAGGACGGGCGTGTGACCCAGGGCAATCTGGTGATGGAGAACATCCCCGATATTCCCGCATCGGTGCAGGAGCGTCTCCAGCAATACGCCAATACGCGCTCGGCCGGGTTTTCCGATTTCGCGCCCGATGGCGGCGTCTACATCACCACCCGGTTCGGCGAGACCAGCCAGATCCACCATGTGGCGAATCCGATGGGCATGCGCCGGCAGGTCACCTTCTTCTCCGAGCGAACCGGCGGGGCCAATGTTCGCCCGGGCGGCGGCCAGTTCGTCTTCACCAAGGATATTGGCGGTGACGAGTTCTTCCAGGGCTATCTGTTCGACCCCGAAACCGCGCAATACTCCCGCTTTACCGAAGCTGAAACGCGCAATGGCGGACTGAACTGGTCAGATGACGGCGCCCGGATCGCCTGGTACCGGCAAGTGGACGGCGATCCGGACTCTGACATTCTGGTCGCGGATCCGTCCGATCCCGCATCCCTGCGCGTGGCGCTGGAGGGCGAAGGCCTGATGATCCCGGTGGACTGGTCCGCGGACGGCCGTCAGCTGCTGATCCTGCGCTATTATTCGATCACTCATGCGGATCTCTATGTGCTGGACGTGGAGTCCGGTGCGTTGACCGAGGTCAATCCGGACGCCGACGTGGCGTATGGCGGCGCGGTTTTCACCCCGGACGGCGAGAGCCTGTATGTGATCACTGATGAAGGCGGCGAATTCCGCCGGGTTGTGGAGATCAATCTGGCCGACAACGCCATGCGTCAGGTCACGCCCGATCATGGTTGGGATGTCAGCGGCATGGACCTGTCTTCGGACGGCGAGACGCTTGCCTATGTCCTCAATAGCGGCGGCAATTCCGAGCTGCACATCATCAACCCGGTCAGCGGTGAAACGTTGCCGACTCCGGATCTGCCGCTGGGCTTGATCGGCGGCGTGCAGTTTGACGCGGAAGACGCGCGTCTCGGCTTTTCCCATGTCAGCGCGCAATCGCCCGGCGACGCCTGGACCTACACGCTGGAGACTGGCGAACTGACGCGCTGGACCCAGTCTGAAGTGGGCGGGCTGGACACGGATTCCTTCGTCACGCCCGAGTTGATCGAGTTCACGAGCTTTGACGGCCTGCAAATCCCGGCATTCTATTATGCGGCGCCCGGCGAGGGGCCGAGTCCGGTGATCATCGATATTCATGGCGGCCCGGAGAGCCAGGAACGGCCGGGTTTCAGCTCGACGATCCAGTACTGGGTCAATGAGCTGGGCGTCTCTGTCATCGCGCCCAATGTTCGCGGCTCATCAGGGTATGGCAATGCGTATGTGGCGCTCGACAACGGCATGAATCGCGAAGATTCCGTGCGCGATATCGGCGCGTTGCTGGACTGGATCGCTGAACAGCCTGAGCTCGATGAAGACCGCGTTGTGGTCTATGGCGGGTCGTATGGCGGCTATATGGTTCTGGCCAGCATGGTGCATTATTCCGACCGGCTTGCGGGCGGCGTGGATATTGTCGGCATCTCCAATTTCGTGACCTTCCTGGAAAACACCAACGGGTATCGGCGCGATCTGCGCCGGGCTGAATATGGTGATGAACGCGATCCGGACATGTACGCCTTCTTGCAGGAAATCAGCCCCGCCAATCAGGCGGATCGCATCACAGCGCCGCTTTTCATCATCCAGGGCGCCAATGACCCGCGCGTGCCGGCGTCTGAAGCCGAGCAGATCCTGAGCGCGGTGCGCGAGGCCGGCGGAGACCCGTGGTATTTGCTGGCGATGGATGAAGGCCATGGCTTCCGCAAGAAATCCAATCGGGATTTCCAGCGGGCGGCGGAAACCCTGTTTTTCACCGATGTGCTCGGGCTCGAGTGACGGCGCACACACCCCCTCGACGCGCGGCGCGGGCCTGATAAGCTCGCGCCGTTTCGCGTTCAGGCTCAGGCCTGACACTCCGCGCCCGTCGGTGCGTGAGGACTTAGGGGAGTTCACCATGAACCGTATTGCGCTTTTGACCACCGCCGCGCTTGTCAGCCTGGGCCTCGCCGCCTGTGGCGCGCCGT
>TARA_R100000306_G_scaffold62413_1_pt1 | contig 14077 bp, 13 predicted proteins | sample TARA_R100000306 | Tara Oceans TARA_R100000306 (sample SAMEA2620824) | marine metagenome | biome: marine biome (ENVO:00000447); feature: mesopelagic zone (ENVO:00000213); material: "saline water (ENVO:00002010), including plankton (ENVO:xxxxxxxx)" | depth 1000 m | reverse complement strand
GGGCGCTATCCGACTGAAGAAGAGGGGCTGGCCCTTCTTGTCACTTCCAATGAAGCCGTGTCCGGCATGTGGTCCGGTCCCTATCTTGACGGGGATGACGGACTGCCGGCCGATCCGTGGGGGCGTCCATACCAATACCGGGTCGGCGGCGGCTCTGATCGGGGCCAGGTCTTCTCTTACGGCGCGGATGGTCAGGAAGGCGGATCGGGTCTAGACGCTGATATCGGCCTGTAAGCCATGACCGGCGGGCTGAGTCGCACCCTCTTGGCCGTTCGAGCGGGATACTCCCTTCTCGAGGTGATTGTGGTGGTTGCGATCTTGGGGATCGCGGCCACTCTCAGCGGACCGTCCATCGGTCGTATGATCACCAGCCAGCAGGCTCAACAGGTCGTCCGTGGGGTGACGACCGAGATGGGAGCGCTGCGCGCCGAGGCCTTTCTCTCCAGCGCCTCTTTAAGCGCGCAAGATGTCCAGACTCGTCTGGACGCGCATATTCCTCCGGATTGGCGGATCGAGGTAGACGAGGCTTTGCGTGTCGCCTCCAGCGGCTATTGCACTGGAGGCGTTGTGCGTCTTGTCGCCCCTTCAGGCCGAGTGTGGACGTTTGAGGTGTCTGACGGTGATTGCGCCATGAGGCAAGCTATGTCCTAGAAGCGCGTCGGGTCCCGAACCTGAACCCAGCCCACGCGCCGGATCGTCAGATCTCTTCGGGTTTCACCTCGTTCAAGCGTCGCTTGAACTTCATAAAGCCCCACACCCCAGATGCTTGACCCCAGATAGCCGTCGGCGGGGCTTTCTGATGCGAGCTCACGGCTCTCCCAACTCAACCGCCACTCGCCAAGGTCCATGTCGCCTGTGGGTTGGGCGATCGGGTCTATGGTTTGCAGCACCGCCAGCGCGCTTTCCTGGGCGTCCAGCAGATCAGACGCGGTTTGAAGCCGCGCCGCGGTGTTCGCCAGCGTTTGTTGGAAGGCGTAGAGCGGGATGATGGCGATCGCCAGCAGGGCGACCGCGACCAGCGTCTCCATCACAGAAAAGCCGGGCCGGGTGCGGATCGAAGTCATGACAGCCTGTCTACGATAAACGCCAGGACGAAACCAGCAGCGAGGCCGGGTGCGAAGGGTAGACGCGTCTGGTGGCGCGCTCTGGTGAGCAAGCCCAGGACCAAGGTCAGTGCGGCCCCGATCGCCACCCCGAGGGCGGCGGTGACAGGCGGGCACCACAAGCCCAACGCGCCGACGAGTACGATATCGCCGCCTCCCAATCCCATCTCGCCACGCCGCAAACGCCCGTAGAGGCCGGCCAGTCCCAGAATCGCCATGGCCAGCGCGGCGGCGATCGTCATGTCCAGGCGTGTGAGGCCAGACGTCACGAGCGGCGCCGCTATCAGAGCAGCGAGCGCGATGATCGCGCTGGTGAGGTCGGCGAGCACCCCGAAGCGCCAATCCATGCTGACGGCAATGCTGAGTGCTGTCATGGCAGCGAGAAGCGCGCTGGTGATGATCAGGTCGCGGGTGACGACATACGCGCTCAAGGCCAGCAGCACGCCAGCCCCGCCACAAAGGGCGGGGCTGATACGTGACGGCGATCCCGTCTGCTGGGCGCTGATTTCTCGATCAATCCAGAGCGCGGACAGGCTGGCCAGTACGCCTGCGATGAGCGCCAGACCTGTCACGCTGCTCATGCCAGACTCTAGTCCTGATCAGAGGCCGCACCGCCAGCGGCGCGAATCTGGAACGGTTCACTGGGTGGCAACAGCGTGCCATTGGCGCGCGATTGATTCTCAAAGTTGGAGTTTAATGCGCGAACAAGAGTGTCCACTACCTGTTGCCGGTCATTGCGTGTGTCCAGAACAAAGGGGGTTACGAGAACGACAAGCATGGTTCGGGTCGCGTTCAAGGTCTCATTCCGGAAAGGCGCTCCGAGAAGGGGCACATCCTTAAGCAAGGGAATTCCTGAATTGCCGCGTGTGAACCTGTTCTCGATCAGACCGCCCAGCACAGCTGTTTGCCCGTCTTGCAAAGAGAGCTGAGAATTCATTGAACGTGTGGAAATGAGTGGGCTCGTGATGGCGGAGTTGCTGTTCGCTTCAGCGGCGCTGGTTTCTTGCGAGATTTCCAGGTCAATGCGATTGCCGCTGAACACACGCGGGGTCACGCTCAGGAGCACGCCGGTGCTGCGATACTGAACAGTTTGCAAAACATCGGTCGACCCGCCCGATTGAGAATTTGCGGCGCGTTGGGAAGTGATGATTGGAACGTCATTACCGACTTGAACGGTCGCCTCAGTACCTGACCGGGCTACGATTCGAGGCGTTGAAAGCACGTTGACCTGACTGTTATTGGCGGCGGCAGAGCCGTTCAAAGTGACCTGGCCGGTCCGCACTGTGCCAGAAAAACTGCCATTACTGGTTAGTTCTGCACTGAAGCCTGCGCTGAGTTCTGAGTCGAAGACTGCATTTAGACCATAGGACGAATCGTCAGTGAGGGTCACCTCAGCGATCGTCACTTCAATCATGACTTCAGGAACCGGCGTATCCAGTTGGCGAGCCAAGCTGACAAACTGATCATATTCAGCTTGTGTTCCATAATAGATGACCCGGTTTCCCTGCTCATCGACCGTCACATTGCCATAGCTCTGAGCGCTGAAATCGCTGGAGTCTGAGTTCGAGGAGCTGCTGCCCGTTGCGTCATCGCTCCCAGTCGCATCGACAGAAGCCGAGGATGAGCCCATGACGCTGGAAATAACTTCCGCCAGAATTGTCGCCTCAGTATTTTGCGCTTGATAGACGTGCGGCATGCGCACTTCAGCATTGAAGGCTTCCCGATCAAGTCGCACAGCCAACGCCAGCGCGTGATCGGTGAGATCCCGCGTTGCTGCGAAAATCATGATCTGGTTGGTAAACTCTAGCGGAAGCAGGGTGAGGGAACGTGGCGTCGTAACACCGACTCCGACCATATAGCCCTCAAGCGTCATGATTTGACTCATCGAGTTTGCAAGTGCAGTCGCGTCCCAGTTGCGTACGCTGACGGTGACAACTTGAGTGCCGGCATACCGCAATTCGTCCATCTGCTGAACGATGGCCATTGCCGCGTTAACATCTTCAGCCAATCCGCTCAGAGTCAGAGTGTTCAGCAGACGATTATTAGCGATTCTCAGGACATTGCGGTCTGGAAACGCCTGTTCCAGGATTTGTTGCATGTCTACGGCGTCGATCGCTGTCAGTTCGACAAACTGAACGACAGGCCGTAAATCTGAAGGCACGCTTGCATGCGCCCTTGCACGGACAAAACGGGGCATTTGGGCGCGTAGCTCAGCCAGCTCGACAACTCGGAACAGGCCCTCGTTATAAGTTACGCCAAGCCCGTAATCCTGGAGCGCTTGCTCAACAAGCGTGAGGAAGGTGGAGGGCTCCATGTCATTGACGCTGCGGAGTGAAATCAGTTCTTCTCGCGTCGCTACATTCGGGCCAAGGCTGAATGGCTGCTCAAGAATGTCGCTGAAGACTGTATTGACGAACGCCGGAACGGGTTGTGGCGGCAGGGTGACGTTGATCAGGGTGTCCGGCAAGTCGGGTGTGTCTAGATACGCTGCTTCTCCACCATTTCGACCTCGTCGCAATGACGGGACAGTATTGCGGGTCACCACGAGCGATGGCTGCTGCGGTCTTAGGGTTTCGTCATGGGTTTGCTCTTCAGCCACGTCGGATGGGTTTGGCGCGTTCTGTGTCACGACTGTGTCTGGAAGGGTGAGCCATTCCGGGCGTAAGGGACCGTTCTGTGATGCGCAGCCCACAGTGAAGAGCGCTGTGGCGCACGCCAGTGAAATACGAAGAGCGTTCATTGTGTGTCAGGCTCCGCCTTGAATGTCTCGATCAGACGCGTTTGCTCGCCCTTCTGAAGAAGGACTGAGGTTGAAGTGATGTCTTGAATAATCCAGCCGTCCGCTAGCTGATCCCCAACCTCGCGCACTTGCGCCCCCTCATTGTCACCATAGAGAAAGATGCGCCAGACGTCTTCTCGTTTGACAAGCGCAGAGAGCGAAGGGTCTCTGAGCGATTGTTCTAATTCTTCAACCGTTTGTGGAGCGCCCGTTCCATCTCCCTCCCCATTCTCCTGACGGAGATGTGCATTTGGGAACAGGTTGGATTCGTAAATGGCGCGGACAGCGCGATCAATGTCTTCGGCGGCGGCGAGTTGAGGAACAGTCAAACCGCTTCGGCGTCCCTCAGGTGCGTCGCCAGAATTTGAAACGCCGTTCAGCCATCCGAAGAGTAACGCCGCGACGGCAGCAAATCCGGCCATCAGTAACCGCAGTCGTGAGGTCATGGCGTACCCTCCGTGGACGAGGTGACGAGAGCTGGCGCTTGAAGGCGAAGATCGAGTGAACCGTTACTGCGCCGCCAATTGAACTGAGTAATGACAACCTGATGATCCAGACGGCTTAATTCCTGGAACAGCGCCAGAAACTGCCCTTCAGAATCACGACCTGACAGTGAAATTTCAAACAAACTGGCTGTGTCTCCCAGTGGCTCCGGGGTGGCTTGGACGTTGACCCGGCTACCAGTGAGTTCTGCGTTGCGGGCTGCGGTCTCGACAGCACCTTGCAGCTGCGCGGCGACAATGCCGTTTGTCGCGCCTCGCCAAAAATCAGACTGTGTCTGAGATAATTGATCTTGCAAGGTTTCAGCCTGCATGATCCAGCTCTGGTCACTGAGAAGGCTGAGCTCCAGGCGCCGGGCGCGATGCAGTTCTTCAACATCCCCACGAAGCGCAGAAGTGGACGCGCTCAATTCACCTAGCCCCCAGATGGCTAGAATGGCGATCAACAGGCCCAGGCCGATACGAGCGCGAGGCGTCGCCTGTTCTTGAAGTTTGCCGGTCCATTGAGAAAGCTTGCCGCGCTCTGTCATGACTGGGCCTCCAGATTGGCCGTGAGACTCCACTCACCAGCCCCACGTCCAGGCTCAACGCTGACGCTGTTCATAAGCGGGTTGTTCTCCATGGCGCGAACCAGGGCTTCTGGTGCAAAACCTTCATTTGAGTGGATGACAAGCGTCAACCGGTCTTCATTCTGCTCGAAAGAATCCAAGCGAAGGGAGAAACGGGAAAGTTCTTCACTGACGCTTGCTAATAGCGCGGCCGGGTGGCGACGATTGAGGGCTTGCGCATACAGCGCCAATTCATCAGATGTCATTTGCGCACTTTGCCTGGCGGCGCTTATTTCAGCTGTTTCTTGAGAAAGTTGCGCGAGCTCACCGCTTGCTGAAGCGCGCGCATGGCTCAATTGAGCCCACTGACCTAGCAAATAGAGCGCTGGAACCGCCAGGAAGACCATGACCAACGCCGCTAGGTCGCGCAGACCAATGGTTTTTATCCGATCCACAAGAACTGTGTACGGCGGCGCATTCGCAGGCTTTGAAAGAAGGTCGAGAGCTACAGGTACTGGCTGAATGCTGTCTCCTCCGCTCATCCGGGTCGCACGCAGAAATCCTGCCCAGTCTGTCGTACTGGGCGGCGTTGGCCACCATCGACTGGCGATCAGGGTCTGGTCTTGCCAGGCTTGACCTTCATACCCATCGATACATTCCACCAAGCGAGCGCCGGTCACCATGGGCGGATGGAGTACGGTTTCAGGAAGAGTTTCACCTTCGAAATCGGCAAGATCAGCGGTTAAATGGCGCGGCCAGCTCCAGATTCCGATACGATCTTCGCCCCAGTCAAAATGGAATGCTGGGTCTGCGATTGGGGTGCGTGCTTTGGCGCTTAACTTGACGGCTTCGTATCTTTGAAGGCTGTGTCCGCCAGCAGGCGTCGGCATGGTTTCATAGTGACACAGCGCTCGCGTAATGATGATGCGTTCACCAAAAACCAGACGCTGAAGACGACCCCCTTCTCGGTCTAGGCCATTCTCAGAACTCAGTTGTGATTGCGGTCGGTTGGGGAAGCGGCGGGACATCGTCGATTCTCTCAATTCGCAAAATGTTTTGCGTATAATCTCCCCCAATAGCGTACTTGCTGTGAACCACAAAGGGCGAGATCAGGCTGGTGGGCGTGAGTTCCACGACCGTACGCTGGCTTATGACACCGTCGAGGCTATGCGTGATGAGCGTCAGTCTTGGGCCGGCTGTCGTTGCGATGCTCAGCGGGTCCCGGATCTCGTCAAATGCCGGGGCGCCAATCTCGCTGAACGATCTCAGTTCTGACCTAGCGAAGCTTGAATGAACACGCGCTATTTCTTCCGCTTGCGTGTCCGGCATGAGGAAAGTCAGCAGAGCCTCAGATGCGAGATTCGCGTTCATCCGGTCAGCTGAGCGCGTACGGAGCGTCATAAGGAGGCGACCTCTATCCTCGCAGACTGCAGAGTCAGACCAGTGTTTTATCGCGCATAATTCCAGCGCGTCCCGCAATGGCTTGTTACTTGGAAGGCCGGGCGCTTCATAATCTCGCGCTTCCGCCCCGCCCAAACTTCGCAGGTTGTCTTGATCCTGATAATCAATCAGCGTCGCCACAAAGCGCGAGTGTTCGGTGCGAGGAACTCCGAACAGATCTAGCATGTCTGAAATGTAGACGGGATCGCGACTGTTCGCATTCAAGAAAGTCTGATCAGCATACAGGCGTGCAATAACGGGATAGTCCTGGCCATAGTGATAGGCTTGTCCATTGACCAAGATCAGGGTCTGTGTGGATGATTGCGCTCCAGTGCCGAAAAGAAGCGCTGCAGGATCGCTGACTTGCCCAACAGAAACACCATTCAGCGTCATCGGCTCGGTCAGAAGCTCATAGATGAGCGTCTGCTCCGCGGAGATCATTTCTGAGCGAATCCGCATCTGGTCTGAGAGCGCTGTGATGGTTTGCGTGGAGTTGCGCACTTGTTGGGCCGCGATTGTTGCGACCATCGCGATCACGATGATGGCGGCGAGCGTGAGCGGCAGGGCGTATCCGGGGCGAGCGCTCATTATTGCAGCCTTCCGAGCAGGTCCTCAACGCGAGGAGTAGGGCCAGCGGTGGTGGACAAGTGAAACGCTATGATTTGGGTACGGCCATCTGGCAGACGGATTTCAGTTCGAACCGCAAGTGGTTGGGTTGCGAAATAGGAATTGGTGTTGCTGCTTGCAGTCTGGCTGACGTCTGATGATGGCGGCCAGATCGGCGACCAGTTGCGAGGAACGGGCTCGCCCATTCGACGGATGAAGCCGGTACGGTCTGCACTGGACTCGCCATAATAGACAAATCGCCCCTCAGCTCGGGGCCAGAATGCAACTTGCAGAGCGCTGGATCGCTCTTCGTAGACCAGGGCGGACCCTTCCGACGTATTCTCAATCCGAAGCGTGTAAGGGTGTACGCCTGGCCGCACGGATATGAGGGGCTGGGATGTTAGAGCGGAAAACTCAGCGCCATTGCCATTGAAAGTGTTCGGTGCATCGAAATAGTCGGGCTTGGTTGCATCCACAGCCCGGCGGACGCCGGCCAGGGTGATGTAATCTTGGGACGCGTTGCGGGCGGCCTGTTCGATCCGGAAGCCGTTGGAAGCTGAAGCGCGGACGGTTTCCAGTACCGTCGCGGCCAGGATCGCCGTGACCGCGAGCATGATGAGGACTTCAATCAGCGTGTACCCGGCGGAACGGTTCATGGTCTTCCAGATCGGTTCAAAAGCGCCCTACAGGTAATAGCACGGCTGAAAAAGGGTTTGAACGCACTCGGTGTGAGTCGTGTGCAATGTTAATCACGGCTGGAGGTGTGCTCGCCTGTCCGCGTGAGCTTGGCGCCGCGCCGGGTCACCAGAACCGGCGACCAGATCATGGCCCGCATAAGCGAGGCGAGGGACCCGGTCCTGATGCGGCGCAAGGCTTTGCGCTGGCTCATCACGGCGCCCAGGCCTTCCCAGGCGGCGGCATAGGCGCGTTTGAGATAACTGCGCCGTTCAGCATCGGCCCGCAAATACAAATACACATTGATCGCGAGATGAAGCGGCGTCAGGACCGGCAACAACGCCGCCGGCGTGTTCTTGAAGAACACCCAGATCCGGTTGCGGTGACCGTGAAACAGGGTGAATTCCGAGTGTCGGCCCGTGGTCCCCGAGCCAGCATGATAGACGATGGCGTCTGTGAGCTGGATGCAGATCTGTCCGGTCAGGCGGACGCGAAATCCGTAATCCACATCTTCGCAATAACAGAAGAAACGCTCGTCAAACCCGCCCAGTTCGACAAACCGCGCGCGGTCATAGAAGGCGGCGGCGCCGCAAGGCGCAAACGTCTCGCCTTCTGGTGGATTATCGCTCAGCGGTCGCCCTTCCAGCGCCCGCCAGGCCACGCCGCCCGCGTACCAGACATCGCCTGCGCCATCGAGGATGTCCGCTTCGTCCAGCCTGAGCTGAGTGGATCCGAAAGCCGGACAGTCCGGCCAGCGCCGTGCGCCGTCCAGCAGGGCCTCCAGCCAGTTCGGCGCGACGCGCGTATCCGGGTTCAGCAAGGCGATCCAGCGTGCATGTGACGCGCGGGCCGCGCGGTTATTGCCCCCCGCAAAGCCCAGATTTTCGCCCGGGCGATCAATGCGGAAGCGGTCGTCCGGCAAGGTCAGCGAATCCACGGCGCCGTCTGTGGAGGCGTTGTCCACAATCACCGCCTCAAAGTCCGTGAAACTTTGCGTCGCCAGCGCATCCACACAAGGCTGCAGAAAATCGCCGCTGTTATAGGCGACGATGATGACGGTGATTGTGGGCGGGGTCGGTGAGGCAAGGGTGTCGGTCATGCCGGGCCGCCCAGTAGAGGCCGATCTGCGGAGAGACTTTCAAAGCGCTCGCGGATATAGCGCTCGCCGTCTTCGCGTTCTTGCGCCGTCGTGTTCCGTGTTTCTGTGATGGCGGCGTACAAAGCCTCCGCTTCGCTGAAGTGCTCCAGCTGGTCCAGCGTGTCGCGAATATCACTCTGATGGGTGCCCGAAGAGTTCAGGCGGCGGTTCAGGAAGGCGGCGCACTCTGAGCACGATGGCTCATTCAGAAACGCGCAGATGGTCTCCATCAGCGTTTCGGGTTCAGATTGCAGACGATCAAAGTCGACCCGGAAGACACGGCCAGGGCCAAGGGCCCTCTCGGTGTTCCAGGCGGCGCGCACATGGTCCATCCAGATTCCAAGCGCAGTCTCGCGTTCGGTGGCGACGCCTCCAGCGACATCGAATTTTTCAAGCGAGGCGATGACGCCCTGTGGCGCGCGCAGATGAAACAGGAATTGCGCGCCGGGGAACATCCGCGCCAGTGCCCAGGTGTAGAAGGTGTTGATCGGCGCGCCGTCGATCCAGCGTGTCTTGGCGTGGTCCGGATCTAGGCGGATGTGCAGGAATTCAGGGTCTGCGAGCTGGTCGGCGCTGGGGCGGCCATCCTCGCCATATTTGTGCTTGAGCCGTCTTGTGAAGGCGTCATGAACCACGGCGTTGATGGCGCGACCCTTGTGTTCAAGGAACGCATCGAACGGGAAGTCGACATTGGAGAGGTGTGAGAATTCTCCGCGTTCGGACCCCAGTCTGAACGATTGCAGACTCGCCACCGCTTCCGCCGCGATCCAGGCCGTCTCCGGCATGGGCTGAATGTCGGGATGCTGGCCGAGCGCCCAGGTCATCACTGAAGTGCCCGAGCGCGGCGCGCCAATGATGAAAACGGGCCGGGGCGATGACGTGGACATGCGGGACGCGCCTGAGGCAAGCAGTAATCTGCACTAAGGCAGCGTGTTTAGCATTTTTCACTTCAGGCGCAATGAAGCGCACACTTCTCGTCTTGACGGGGCGGCCCCGATAAGGGCTACACAGTTGCGCATCACAAGGCGCTGGCGGGACATATGACGGAAAACACTTCAACGGCGATCATGGTTCTGGGCATGCATCGCTCAGGGACTTCAGCGCTCACGCGGATTCTCAACCTTCTGGGCGCGGATCTGCCTGAGGATCTGATGCCGGCCAATGCGTACAACAAGTCCGGCTATTGGGAGCCCACGGGCGTGGTCGCCCTGAACGACGCCTGGCTGGCCAAAGCCGATGCGGCCTGGGACGCGCCCTTCCTGCAAGATGAGACGCTCCAAGGGGCGCTGCCGCGAAACGCCGTCAAGGCGGCGACGGACACCCTCCAGACGGCGTTTGGCGAAGGCCATGAGCTGATCGCCGTGAAAGATCCGCGCTGCACGCTTTATGTACCCACCTGGCGACAGGCGCTTGAGCGGGCGGGCTATGCACCGGCGCAATTGCTGATCCACCGGGATCCGGCGGAAGTGGCGCAATCGTTGGCGCACCGCGACAAATTCACGCCCGATGAAGCGGGGCTGTTATGGGCCTGGTACAGCCTGAAAGCGCTCAAGGCGTTTCAGGCCAATGGCGGCGCGGTGGTCAGCTATTCAGCTTTGCGCCAGGATTGGCGGGCGGTCATTGAAACGGTGCGCTCGAGTCTTGGGCTTGACGGGCTCAAGATCACGCCGGACGCCGCGGCTAAGGTCGACGCGTTTCTCACGGAGCCTCGGTCTCGCGCTGAGGCTGATTTCAGCGCTGGCGTGGCCGAACTGCTCACCGCGATCTCTGATTTGCACGACAAGGCGGAAGCCGGAAACCTATCGGATGATCTGGATGCCGTGGAAGACGAGGTCTTGCGCCGCGCCGGTCAAAGCCGCGCCGCCATTTTGCGCGTCCGGGCCGAGGGCCACAAGCAGGTCGCAAAAATTGAACGTGAGCGCGACAAAGCGCGAGAGGCGCAAAAGCAGACCGAAGCGACTCTGACGGAGGAACGCGACCAGGCGCGCACCGCTTTTGAGAAAGCGGAGGGTGAGAAGCAAGCGACTTTGACGCAGCTCCTTAACGCCTCGAACGCTTTGGGGAATTTGAGAAATGAGAACCTCAGTCTCTCATCGCAAATTTCCGAACTGGTGAATGATTTTAAAGCGCTCGAAATCTCTGTTCGCGCCTATCAGGACCACGCTCAATCGCTGGAACATGAGCTGGCGAGCACCCAAGCCGATTACGTCGCCGCTGATTCCGAACGCCAAGCCTTGCGCGCAGAGGCCGTGCGTCTGAAAGCCATCGAGAACAGCTCGATCTGGAAAGCTACCACGCCGATCAGGGCTGTGATGACGCGCCTTCCTGGCGTCCGAAACTTCATCCGGCGCGGTCTGAAAGCTGTCTGGTGGACGGCGACGGGGCAGATGGCTGCGCGTCTGCGCGCCCGCAAGGCGTCACAGCTCGCCGCCCAGCTTGATGCTGCGCGCGCCCCTGAAAGCGGCGCGTCCGCGACGTCTCCCCGCTCGCAGATCAAGACCCTCAACAGTGTGCTGACCGAAGAGTATGGCGATGCGGCGAGTTATATCCCCGAACTGATCAGCCGTTATGATCTCGCCTTTCAGTCAGAGGGCCAGCCGCCGATCAAAACGGTCGTGGGCGATGAGGCCGCGCGCAAGCTGGCGGAACGGCTGGCGAAAATTGCGGCGAAGCGCCCTGTCGCGTCGATGCCGGACGTCTCCATCATCATTCCGGCCTATAATCAGATTTCCTACACGCTGGCCTGCATTGAGAGCGTCTTCGTCAGCAATCCGCAGGCGAGCTTTGAAATTCTGGTGGGCGATGACCAGTCCACAGACGGCACTCAGGCGGCGGCAGAAGTGCCGATGGATCATGTGCGCTGGGTGCGCCACGAGACCAATCAGGGTTTTGTCGGCAATTGCAATCTGACCGCGGAACAGGCGTGTGGTCGGCATGTGCTGATGCTCAATAATGACACGCTGGTGCTGCCCGACTGGCTGGATACGCTGGTGGAGACGCTGAACGGCGATCCCAAGGTCGGTCTGGTCGGCTCCAAGCTGATCTATCCCGACGGCCGGTTACAGGAAGCGGGCGGGATATTCTGGCAGGACGGTTCCGCCTGGAATCTGGGCCGGTTTGACCACCCCCGACGTCCAGAGTTCAGCTATGCCCGGGACGTGGATTACATTTCCGGGGCTTCCATCGCATTGCCCCGGGCGTTGTGGGACAAGCTCGGCGGTTTTGATGATATCTTCCGCCCGGCGTATGCCGAGGATGCGGACCTGGCGTTCCGCGTACGCGCCGAGGGGCTGCGCACCGTCTTTCAGCCCCGTTCCATGCTGATCCATTTCGAAGGGGTGAGCTCGGGCACGGATCTCGCGTCCGGGGCCAAGGCGTATCAGGTGAAAAACCTCGAACACTTACGCGACCGCTGGTCGGACGTGCTGGCGGCGCACCGTCCCAACGGGCAGCAGCCCGAGCGCGAGAAAGAGCGCGGCGTTACAAAGCGTGTGCTGTTCATCGACATGACGACGCCCGAACCCCAGCACGACGCGGGGTCGCTGGTGGCGGTGGAGACGATGCGGGCTCTGCAGGCGCTGGGCTATAAGGTGACCTTCGTCCCGGTCGATAATTTCCTGTGGACCAAGGCGTATTCCGCACCGTTGCAGGCGATGGGCGTCGAGACGATCTATCACCCGTTTTATTCGCGCTTCGAACCGTTCATCACGGCGCGGGGGGCAGAGTTTGATCTGGTCATCGTGCACCGTTTCTCCGCCGCCGAGCGCGTGATGGGCGCCTTGCGCACTCACGCGCCGCAAGCAAAAATCGCCTTCATGCCCGCGGATTTGCATTTCCTGCGCGAGCATCGGGAGGCTGAACTGGCCGATGATGCGCTGGCCCAGGACTCCGCGGCGCAGACCAAGCTTCGAGAGTTGGCGATCATTCGTGCAGCGGATGCGGTGCTGCCGCATTCGGACACTGAAATCGCGCTGCTGGATGAAGAGGCGCCGGAAACGCCCGCGTTCAAATTGCCCCTGATCTATGATCCTGAGCCAATCGCAGCGGGCTTTCATCGCCGCTCGGGAATTGGCTTTCTGGGCGGGTTTGGGCATCCGCCGAATGTGGACGCCGTCGACTGGTTCTTGTCTGAAGTCTGGCCCGAGGTGCGCGCCCAGAAGCCGGATGCGCGCTTTGTCCTGGCGGGCAGCAAGATGCCCGATCGCCTCAAGGCGCTGGATGGCAAGAATGGCGTGAAGGTGTTGGGCTTTGTCGAAACAGTCGACATCTTCTTCAGTGAGGTCCGCGCCTCGGTCGCGCCGCTGCGCTATGGCGCGGGCGCAAAGGGCAAGGTCGCAGCCAGCCTGGCGCTGGGCACGCCTTGCATCACAACGCCGATCGGGGCGGAGGGCATGGGATTGACCCCGGGGGTCGATGTTCTGGTCTCTGAGGACGCAAAAGGCTTCGTGCGCCATATCCTCGCCATGCTTGACGATGAAAACCGCTGGAATGACGTGCGTCAGGCCGGCGTGGAGTTCGCCCGTCGGGAGACCTCGCGCGAGGTCGTCCGGACCCGTTTGTCAGACATGCTGGCGCAGTTGAAGCTGAGCTGAAGGCCGGGCGCAGAGATTCTTTCAGGCTCGCCCTGTCACACTGCTTGAACTTTTGCCGTTAAAGGCGGATTTTAAGGGCATGAGTGCGCCTGAACCCCCTGCCGCCGACGATCCGTTGGCTGATGCCGTCGACCGGCTGAATCGGGCCGTGTCCCGTGTTGGCGCGCGTCTGGATGACTACCAGCTGCGTTTGAGCGCGGCTGCTGGCGATGTGGAAGCGGCGCGTGATCTCGATGATGACCGCGCCCGCTTGGCTGCAGCGCTGGATGAGGCGCAAGCGCGCGAAGACGAACTCCAGGCCGCCGCGACCGACGCTGCGCAAGCGCTTGACGCCGCCATGAGCGACCTTCAAACCCTGCTCGCCGCGAGCGACGATGCAGAGGAGACAGCGTGAGCAAGGTCACCATCTCCCTGAACGGACGCGCCTTCACCATCGGCTGCGAAGAGGGCCAGCAGGCCTATCTGCGGGAGCTGGCGGGACATCTGGACACGCATGTGCGCGATCTGGCGAACAAGGTGGGACAGATCGGCGATGTGCGCCTTCTACTGATGGCGGCCCTGATCGTCACCGATGAGATGCGCGAGGCCCGGGGCAAGGTCGATGAACTGGAAGACACGGTTCTGGACCTCAAAGGGAAGGTGTCTCAGGCCGACGCCCGCCGTCGTGCGGACCGGGCGCGGGCTGCGGAAGCCCTC
>TARA_R100000306_G_scaffold1479_1_pt1 | contig 14126 bp, 11 predicted proteins | sample TARA_R100000306 | Tara Oceans TARA_R100000306 (sample SAMEA2620824) | marine metagenome | biome: marine biome (ENVO:00000447); feature: mesopelagic zone (ENVO:00000213); material: "saline water (ENVO:00002010), including plankton (ENVO:xxxxxxxx)" | depth 1000 m | reverse complement strand
CGCCAGCGGATGTTCACTTTGGCTGTTCAAGGAAACAATGTATTGCAGTACTTCGGTTTCGGTAAACCCCTTGTCAAAAGAACCCACTTTCTCGACCGTTGGTTTTCCTTCGGTTATCGTTCCGGTCTTATCGACAATGAGAGTATCTACCTTATCCATTTTTTCAAGGGCTTCGGCATTTTTGATAAGCACCCCATTTTGTGCGCCTTTACCAACACCGACCATTACAGACATTGGTGTCGCAAGCCCCAAAGCACAGGGACAGGCAATAATCAATACGGCAATCGCATTGACCAAAGCATAAACGTAAGCGGGCTCTGGGCCCCAAATTGCCCAAACGGCAAATGTAACAACAGCGATTATAACAACGATTGGCACGAAATATCCCGAAACGGTATCGGCCAACTTTTGGATGGGTGCACGGCTTCGACTGGCATCATTGACCATCTGTATAATCTGTGATAACAGGGTGTCAGACCCAACCTTTTCAGCTTTCATCAAAAAGGACTGATTGCCATTGATAGTTCCGCTACTTACTTTATCATCTACTGATTTGTTTACAGGAATGGGTTCGCCTGTAATCATCGATTCATCGATGGAAGTTTCGCCTTCGGTAATAACGCCATCCACAGGAATCTTATCGCCCGGCTTTACACGCAGAATATCACCCAATTCAATTTCATCGATGGCCACTTCCTGTTCTTCGCCATCAACTACCTTTACAGCCTTGTTAGGTGCCAATTTTAAAAGTTCCTTGACTGCGGAATTGGTCTTGCTATGCGCACGAGCTTCCAGAACCTGCCCAAGCAATACCAAAGTTAGAATGACCGTTGCCGCTTCAAAATAGACGTGAACGGTACCTGCCTCGGTCTTGAATTGGTCTGGGAAAAAATTGGGAACGAGCATCCCGAACACGCTGAACAGCCAAGCAACACCTGCACCGATACCGATAAGCGTAAACATATTTAAGTTCCACGTCTTTATACTGCGGTAGGCACGTTCAAAGAACATCCAAGTAGCGTAGAATACCACAGGTATGGAAAGTGCAAATTGAATCCAATTCCAATATTTTAATTCTAAAACATCATATAACGGATTGTTGGGCAGCATTTCGGACATTGCAATGATAAAAATGGGCAATGTGAAAGCGACCGCTATCCAGAACTTTTTAAGCAGTTTTTTATAGGTCTTTTCTTCTGCGGATAAATCGGGTTCCATAGGAACCAAATCCATCCCACAAATTGGACAGCTTCCCGGTTCATCCTTAATAATTTCGGGATGCATCGGACAGGTATATTGGATGTCGGAAGTAGCCGTTAGGTTCACTTCTTCAACCAAATCCATCCCGCAAACAGGACAATCGCCTGGTTTGTCATAGGTCTTGTCGCCCTCGCAATGCATCGGACAGTAAAACGTTCCCGTTCCTTTACCTTTGGGTTTCTCTACTTTCTTCTTATCGTGGGTATGATGATGTTCCCCATTTTGATGGATGCTGTATTGCCTACCGTTCGTTTCAAGAGCCTCTTGAAATTTTTCGATGGGAATATGTGATTCCATTTCTATGGTCGCTTCGGCTTTTTCTAAATTGACAGTTGCATTGGTAACACCTTCAACTTTAGAGAGCGTTTCTTCTACGTGCGTTCTACAACCATTACAGGTCATTCCGTGTATGTGATAGGTGTGTGTCATTTTATGATTGGCTAAAAATTATTTAACATTTCTGGATGATGAATGTGTTTTAACTATCTGCCATTTATCATCTATCTTCTTAAGGATAGAAGTCGCCACCCCTTTTTTCTTTATAGTTCGGGTATTGCCATTATCATCGGGATTGAGAACTATGGTATAGACGTAAGTTTCGGTAGTAAATGCATAGGGCAAATCTACTTCTGCATCAATTTCATAATCTGAAAATTCAAACTTCTTGAAGTGTCCTAATTCTGGTCCCAAATGGTGTTCTATATAGTGCGCATAGGAACCCTCAACACCACCGGACTCAAAAACTTCCGAGTCGTTTGTGAACAACTCAAAGGTACCTTCAGTCGTTAGGTTTTGCAGCGCATCCTTATAGGTTTTCATTACTTTAAGTACGGCTTGCTTTTCTGTGTTTGTATCTTGTCCGAACACTTGGCTTGTTGCTATTATAATTAATGCGAATATTGTAGTTTTTCTAAGTGCATTCATCCTGTTTGTTTTAAAGGGTTTTTATTCAAATTCATTTATGTCATTATTCATTTTTCTAATATTTTTTATTGTGCCTGACAAGGGAAGGGCTACTAACTAACCAACCATCAACTTTCCCTTCCCATATCAGGACTTTATTCCAAACTGTCTTTTAACGCTGTCATATAATCTATTATCACCCTCTTATCTTCATCTGAAAGAATTGCATCCTTGTGAATGAGTGTATAAGAATCCAATGGCATTTTATCTTCTTCAATTTGGCTTATGATAGACCGAAGTTTACTGTTCTTTCGCCGGTCTGAATATTCTGCCCATTCATTAAAATTAAGTTCGTCCTTACCTTCTTGTATGTGGTCTTCCAGATACCAAGCCGCAGGCTGTATCTTACTATACCACGGATAATCTGTATTATTACTGTGGCAATCGTAGCAAGAAACCTGCAACCGATTTTTTATCGTTGCAGGCACTTGATTTTCGACCATAAAATCACTTTGCGGTACAGTATCGCTCTCGTTCAGGGTTATTGGAAAGAACTGAATCACTATCAATCCCACAAGGGAAAGCCACGCTATGATTTTTAAAAACTTCAATTAGTTGATTTCTCGCTGTACTTTACCGCATTTCAACATTTTGTCACCGAAATAGGGGTTTCTAATTTCTTCGTTCATACTAAGCCAAGCACCGCCTTTATTGTTATCATACATTGGGCAGAATTGCTCGTATATCTTCATCTCTGTTCCAGTAATGGCCACCATATCAGTCACGTCCTTGCTCAATATTTTGAAATGCTCACGTTGGTGTGCCATATCACTTTCTGAAATGTGTTCTGCGTGTTCAATTGCATCTTCCATAATATCCTTGAGATCCTGTTGTTCACTATCTGAATAGCTGGATGCATCAAAACTTCCTAAAGTACTTGCAAGCGTTGCGCCCAATTCTTTTGCCTTATCATTGTCATCGCCTACAAGAGCATCTTTCAAGTTGAAGTAATCTTTCAGGATTGCTTCTGCTTTTGCATCTTGGTTTTCATTCATTGCCATATCGTCTTTGTCATCCATAGACTCTTGGTGCATCTCGTTGCTCATAGGTGCAGCAGGTTCATTTTTGCTTCCATCCTTGCAAGAAACCGTTAACACCATTATAGCAGCAAGTGCCATTGTACCTATTGTTCTTTTTACTGTTTTCATTTTTGTTATTTATTTAAGTTAATATTTGTTCTAAAATCTTAATGAGAGTCCACCACCAGCGCCAAAACGGTTATCATAGCTTCCCATCAACGAGAAGTCACGGCTCAATACGTATTCAAGTCCAACTTGCCAAGTCGTTTCTTCTTCAAAATCCTGACCTTCGGGTAACTTGCCGTCCCAACCAAAGTCCATCTGGTATTCATACTCGCCATAAATTCCGAGACGTGGAAAAATCATAAAGCCCGTACTAAAACTTATCTGCGGACGCAGTTTGCTGTCAATCCTGAAATCGGAATTAATGAGCAATGGCATTAACCATCGTACACCAGCAATGGCAGTCGTATTTATCTCTTCAAGGCTGTCCTCACCTTCATTCTCTACATTTACACCACCAAAAACTCGGAAGTAATCATTGAGATAGCGCTCGTAGGTAAACTCGGCTTCCAGATTTTTGTTCCATCCATATTCGCCCCTTAGCGCAAATTGATTTCTGATATTTGTTGCAGTAGCGTAAAGCTCGGTCATATGACTTGCAGCCGTGATTTCGCCCCAAGTGAATATGTGGTCTGCTTCGTTGGTAAGGTTAGTAAGTGGGTAGCCTTCTAATCGTTCGTCACGAGGTGTATCGTAACTGAAAACCCTTGCCATACCGCTCATCATATGATAAAGGATGTGACAATGGAAAAACCAATCACCAGTTTCATCAGCGGCAAACTCAAATACGACTTTTTGCATTGGTGCCACGTTAACAGTATGCTTTAGTGGTGAATACTCACCGTTCTCGTTCAATACTCTAAAGAAGTGGCCGTGCAAGTGCATAGGGTGGTGCATCATCGTGAGATTGTTAAGTGTGATACGCACGACTTCGCCTTGCTCGATTTTTATCTTATCTGTTTCTGAAAGGGGCACACCGTTGATAGACCAGACGTAGCGGTTCATATTTCCTGTAAGGTTGAAAAGCATTTCCTTTACGGGCTTATCGTTTTCAAATTCGGTAGGTTCTTTAGCCCTTAAGTAGTTGTAATTGAACTCGGGATTACCACCCGTTTTCATATTATCGCCTACCACTTTATCTTTTGGCACCATATATCCCATTTTCATTTCGCCCATATCCATACCGCCATCCATTTTCATATTGGCCTTGCCTTTGTTCATCTTCATTTCTGACTTGGACATTTTCATTTTATCATCCTTCATATCCATTTTTGAATGGTCCATTTTATTGTGAGCCATCTTGGTAGAATCCATTTCCATTTCACCCTTTTTCATATTATCATCCATCATAGACATACTATTCATCTGCATTCCGCCCATATCCATTTTGTACTTTTCCATTACTTGAATGGAATCGTTTTTTGAAGGATTAAATTTTGAAGCAGGTGCGCCCATCTTCATACCCATAGACATCATTTGCTTCATATTCTTTATAAGATTAGGTTCTGGAACTACAGGTGCTTCCAGTACATTTCCAGTTCCTATAAATGCCGAAGCTTCGCCAGAACCATCCTGTGCCGTAGCTCTTACTTGAAGTTTTCCACTTTCTGGAATCGTCACTATAAAATCATAGGTTTCGGCAACGCCAATCAAAGTTTTGTTATGTTCTACTGGAACCACATCAAGTCCATCGGCAGATACGAGCATTGGGTCTTCGCCACCAAATGTGAGCCAGAAATAAGACGCTGCGGCTGCGTTTACAAATCGAAGCCTCACGCGCTCGCCGGGCTGAAAATCTGGATATTCCTGTGAAGTACCACCATTGATAAAAAACTTGTCAAAATAATTATCTGAAATAGCCATATCTGGCATACGTTGCCACGCCATCTTTAACTTGGCACCTACTGCGCCTTGGGCAATTAATTTATCCAGACTTTGAACCTGACCTTTTTTAATTAAATACCACTCATTGCCACGCTTCAAATTTTTAAGTTGAGATTGTGGATTTTCATCTACCCAATCCGAAAGCACTAAGACCAAATCTTTGTCATATTCTAAATCGGTTTCCTTTGGATTTATCTGTAATGAACCATACACCCCACGTTGTTCCTGTAACCCAGTATGGGAATGATACCAATAGGTTCCAGATTGTTTCAATGCAAACTTGTATTGAAAGGTTTCCCCTGGACGGATAGGTGGTGTGGTCAAATACGGTACGCCATCGTGGAAATTAGGTAATATCATCCCGTGCCAATGGACAGATGTTTCCACATCCATTTTATTGGTAACGTTGATAATGGCAAACTCGCCTTCGTTGAACTCGAGATTGGGACCAGGTATGCCACCATTAATGGTCATTGCCTGTACATCCTTGCCCGTAAAGTTTACGGTTTTATAATCTATAGTAAGGTCATAAATCCGTTCTGGCCAGTTGTCAACATTTTCTTCAGTTTCATTCGCTACCAATTGGGCTTTTGCACCAAAAGTGATAAGCATTGTTAGAAGTAATGTGATTTTATATTTCATAGTTCTTAATTTTATTTGGATAAAATTACTGCTGTAAATCAACAGCTTGTGTCATAATTATGGTTGTTATCTATACAATTTTGTCCAATGAATTCCTAAAGTTTTTCTGTTGTGATTTATACTCGGTCAGGCTCATACCCGTTTCGCTTTTAAACTGGCCACTCAAATGGTTGATATGGCTATAATCCAGCAGCTGTGCCATTTCTGTAAAGTTGAGTTCCTTGGCCTGTACCAATTCCTTTACCTTTTCTATTTTCAATTTGATGAAGTACTTCTCAATGGTAATGCCTTCGGTAATTGAAAAGACCTTACTGATTTTAGAATACTCGTGACCCAATGCATCGGCTAAGTGAGCGGATAATTTCTTATCGAGTTCCAAAGGCAATTTTTGTAATGCTTTAATCAGTTCTACCTTAACCTGCTCTGTGAGTTTTTCTTCGGTACTGCCAATTAGGGAAAATCCATTACTTTCAAGTAAAGTTTTCAATTTTTCGATTTCATCATCGCTCTCGATGTTTAGGCGCAAACGACCCAATTCGATTTGTAACAATTCGATAGTTTGACCATCAAGTTCATCTTTTAAGACCTTGATGCATCTATCGCAAACCATATTTTTTATGTAAAAATCCTTGACCATAATTAGTTGATTAAATAGTTGATAATGGCCGATTGCTCATAGTACATCCGCACCGACTCGATTTGATTTACTTGGAATTTCAACTGTAATTGTTGGATGTCCAATACATCGTTAAAATCGATGGTACCAGTCTCATAATTTTTCACCAGTATTTCTTCAGCATCTTGGGCTTGGTTTAGGTTGCTTACTTGTGTATTGTAAGCGATGCGTGCCTGGTTGCGTTGTGATTTAGCTTGGGCGAGAGCAGATTCTAATACGTTCAATCGTTGTTCACGCTGGATTTCTATTTCTCGCTGGCGAAGCTCATTTTGTTTTGAAATAGACTTGTAGCGATTATTAAAAATAGGAATGGACACTGATACCATGGGCATCAAGACATCTTTTCCATTATCGCTGAAATTGACATCGCTACGCTCGGTTACGGGGAGGTAGTCTAACCCAAAACCAATCATCGGTAGACTTTCACGTTGGTTAAGCAGTTCAGATTGTGCTACAGATTCGTAAAGTTTATCATATTTGAGCAGTTCAGGATTAAGTGATAGCCCTTCATTAGTATAAAATGGGTCTCCCTGCGGAATTTCCATTTCTGGAACGACGTCAACCGTCATCATTGATTCGCGGTTGAGCAGATTGTTGAACGCCGTTTGTTCTGCTGTAAATTCTTCTTCCAGCACTTCCTTTTGTTGCTGTAACTCATTCTGTCGAATTTGAAGTCGTAATACATCTACGGCACTCGCTTTGCCGACTTCCACAGAGGTAAGTGCAAGTCGTTCATAAGTTTCCAAAAGCTGAACATTTTCTTCCAGTACTTTTTGTTTGGCTTCGATAGCGTACAATCGATAATACGATTGTGCGACCGAAAGTGCGAGTTTGCGTTTCGCAATTGTGATGTCCACATATTCGGTTTCTGCCATTGCGGTGGCGTAATTTTCACGGGCGGTAATGGTGCCAAACCACGGCAACATCTGTTTTACACCTATACGGGCTCGTTGTGCGCCCACTCTGGTTTCTGGCTCACTCACAAAATAGCCGGCACTGACTTCGGTATTTGGAATCCAGTTGGCTTCGTTTACCTTTTCTTCGGCGATGTTGTGGCGCAATTCAAAGGCTTGGATTTCTGGGTTGTTGGTTTCGGCAATGTTCATATATTCTTTCAAATTTTGGCTATATCCGAAAACACCAATATTTAAAAAAAGTATAGTTGTAAGAAATTGGAAACTAGATGCTGGATGTTTGGAACTTGCAGCTGGAAGCCTGAAAATTGCTGTTGGCAAAAGAAAAATAGAAGCTATTAGCTGGACTTTAGATGTTAGATCTCGGATACAGAGGCATATCAACTTCCCATTTAAAAATTGATATCCTCTTTTCAAAAAAATAAATTTTTGCGATTTTGTTGATTGATTAATATTACTCATAGCTTTTCCAATTTTGGTAAAGTTTAGTCAGCATTCGACCAACTTTGTTATTTCGCTCCAAAAACTCAGAGTATTCTTTTTCTTCCATGTATTTACAGGCATGGGCGTAGTCTAACCAGTCTTGAGTCTCAGAATTGGAGCCAAGAGCATTCACTAATTGCTGCTTAAAAACTGCTTCGTACATACGTTTACCCCAACCTTCACTAATGTTTGCAATTACAGACCTTGACGATCGTACAATTTGGGATGTAAGGGAATAAATTTCTTCCTGTGGAAACTTTCTGGTTCTCCAATAAATGTCCATTGCCAGAGAAAAAGCCTCTTTATGTACCGTTAAATCTTTATACGACTTTATCATAATTCTAAAACATTACATTTCAATTTTACTTCTTATATAATCCATCTTCCAACCTCCATCTTCCAATTTCTACCCTCTAACCTCTATTTTCCAATCTTTCGCGATAGCGCATATTCCTTTTTCCAGCTATACAAGACTGGCAACAAGAAATAGGACGTGACATCGATTATCATTCCGCCAAAAATGGGTATTGCCATCGGTATCATTATATCGCTTCCCTTTCCCGTAGATGTGAGTACAGGCAGTAACGCCAGCACGGTGGTTACGGTTGTCATTAAGCATGGACGAATGCGTTTACCTGCAGCTTCCAAAGTGGCGAGTCGTATCTCTTTTTGGGAATCTGGCTCATTGCTTTTAAAAGATTGGTCTAAATAGGTGGCCATTACTACACCATCATCTGTAGCAATACCGAAGAGTGCTATAAAACCTACCCAAACGGCCACACTTAAATTGATGGTCTTCATATTGAACAAGTCCCGTACGTTCTCGCCAAAAAAACTGAAATTGAAAAACCAATCTTGTCCGTATAGCCATATCATAATAAAGCCACCAGCAAAGGCTACGGCGATTGCGGTAAACACCATAAGCGATGTAGAAACCGATCTGAACTGGAAATACAAAATCAAGAAAATGACCAGCAAACAAAGCGGTACAACTACCGACAGCGTTTTTTCCGCTCGCAACTGATTTTCATACGTTCCCGTAAAGCGATAGCTAATGCCTTGCGGCACGACCAGCGAACCATTATCAATATTTTCTTGAATTAAGGCTTGGGCATTTTCAACCACATCTACTTCTGCAAAGCCATCGAGTTTGTCAAATAGCACATAGCCAATTAGAAAGGTGTCTTCGCTTTTAATAACCTGTGGGCCTTGCTCGTAGCGTATCTCTACCAATTCTCCTAATGGTACAGGGCTACCCGATGAGACAGGAACATAAATTTTACGCAGGTCGTCTGGATTTGCCCGTAACTCTCGTGGATAACGTACACGCACGGAATAACGTTCACGACCTTCTACGGTTTCCGTGAGCGGCATACCGCCTACGGCAACTTGCAGGATTTCCTGTACGTCCATAATTGACACGCCATATCGAGCCAATTGGTCTCGCTTAATATCGATGAGCAAATAGGGTTTGCCCACGATACGATCTGCAAAAACAGCTTGCTCTTTAACTCCTTCGGATTGTTTTAGGATGTCTTCCAGTTCTAATCCGAAGTTTTCTATAGACTTTAAATCGGGACCTTTTACCTTGATGCCCATTGGTGCTCGCATTCCGGTTTGAAGCATTACCAATCTGGTTTCGATAGGTTGCAACTTGGGTGCAGAAGTCACGCCCGGTAATTTGGTCACTCGTACAATCTCGTTCCAAATATCATCAGGACTTTCAATGTCCGGTCGCCAATTTCGGTAGTATTCGCCGTCTTCATCTTCAATTAAATCTTCGCGTGTGGCAGTAGTTTTTAGCGAGGCTTCGTCATAGTTGGCGTCTTCATCTATCTCATTATTTGGGTTGATGATATATTTGTCGCTCTTCAATACAAATAATCCATCATCATTGACCTTATAACGTTGTCGTTCGCCAGAACTATTCCGCATATATTCAGATTTATACTGAATCACATTTTCATACATTGAGAGTGGCGCTGGATCTAGGGCACTTTCGGTTCTTCCTGCTTTTCCTACCACGGTTTCAATCTCAGGAATGCTCGCCACAGCCATATCCAACTGTTGCAATACACGCTTGTTTTCTTCAACACCTGCGTGCGGTAACGAAGTGGGCATTAGCAGGAAGGAACCTTCATTGAGTGCTGGCATAAATTCCTTGCCTGTGTTACGCATAATGATGATGCCCAGCGTAAGTACAGTTGCTGGAATGATTAGGAATAAATATCGGTTTTGAAGTGCCCAACGTAAAATACGCTCATAGTATATTCTGAAAATAGAGAACGCACCGAGCAGTCCGAAACAAATAATAGAAACAAATATTAGGTTCATCACAATGCTTCGGTCAAAGCCTAACGGTCGCCAATATTCTGCTAAAAGAACTACAATTGCAACTGCGGAAATGATAATGTCAACTAAATTTTTCTGCTTTTTTGAAAGGGTACCTCGCATCTTTAAAAACGATGTTGCGGCAAAAGCGATAAGAATTAGGCCTAACCAAAATCCATAAACAATAGCTAGGACACCTAATAAAACAAGTACACCATTAATTGTATACTGTGTACGTTCCCTAATTCTCGTTTTTCGAAAGAGGAATGCTGCAATGGGCGGAATGATAAACAGGGCAATGATGAGTGATGCAGTAAGTGCCATTGTTTTGGTGAAGGCGAGCGGGCGGAATAGCTTACCTTCGGCACCTATCATTGTAAATACGGGAAGGAAACTGATAATCGTCGTTAATACTGCCGTAAGGATAGCACCAGAAACTTCGGAAGTTGCATTGTAGATGATTTCATTTGTTGTGTATTCCGTTCCGTTTTCATTAAGGCGTAACTTTTCATCTTCGAGGTGGCGAATCATATTTTCGGCAAGTATCACGCCCACATCTACCATAGTACCGATGGCAATGGCGATACCAGAAAGTGCGACGATGTTGGCATCTACGTTAAAGAGCTTCATCGTAATGAACACCATTAAAACGGCAACGGGCAACAATCCTGAAATAAGGAGGGATGCACGAAGGTTGAATACCATAATAATAATGACGAGAATGGTTATCAAAATTTCCAGTATCAGCGCTTCATTGAGCGTGCCAAGCGTTTCTTGAATAAGTTCAGTACGGTCGTAAAAAGGCACTATGGTTACTTGTGAAGTACGTCCATCTACCAAAGTTTTTGTTGGAAGTCCAGAGCTTATTTCGGCGATTTGTGTTTTAACGTTATTAATCACTTCCAACGGATTTGCACCGTAGCGAGCGACTACCACACCGCCAACAACTTCGGCACCTTCCTTATCAAGAATCCCACGTCTGGCAGCCGGCCCCAAATGGACGTTTGCCACGTCTTTAATACGAATTGACGTAAAGTTTTCAGAATCTACTACCGCATTTTCAATATCTGCGATAGACTTAACATAACCCAATCCGCGCACGAGGTATTCCGCTTGATTGATTTCAAGTGTTTGTGCACCTATATCTTGATTGCTTTGCTTTACAGCTTTTACTACATCGCCCATGCCCACATTGTATTGGCGCATTTTTTCTGGGTCGATATCTACTTGATATTCTTGAACATACCCACCTATGGAGGCAACTTCAGAAACACCGCCAGCAGATGATAACCCATATTTCACATAGTAATCCTGTATGCTACGCAATTCCTGCAGGTCCCAACCCCCAGTCACGTTGCCGTCTTTATCACGACCTTCGAGCGTGTACCAAAATATCTGCCCGAGACCTGTGGCATCTGGGCCTAATGATGGATTGACGCCATCGGGCAAAAGGTTTGCGGGAAGTGAATTTAATTTTTCAAGTATGCGACTGCGCGACCAATAGAATTCGATGTCTTCTTCAAAAATGATATAGATGCTGGAAAATCCAAACATAGAAGAACTACGAATGGTTTTCACGCCTGGAATACCGAGCAGGGAAGTTGTAAGCGGATATGTGATTTGGTCTTCAATATCCTGTGGCGAGCGACCTTGCCATTTGGTAAAAACAATTTGTTGGTTCTCGCCAATATCAGGTATGGCATCAACCGCGACTGGGTCTGTAGGCAATCCCGATAGCCATCGGGACGTTTCCCAATTAAAAGGTGCGTTGACCACGCCCCAGCCCACGAATAGGGCAAGTAGGAGAACAGCAACAAGCTTGTTTTCTATAAGAAATTTAATGCTTTTATTCAGCATAACACTTGATTATTAGAGTTTTGGAATTACGTGTTGCAGAAAATCACGAACACGTTCCGAAAATTATCGGAATAGCCCACTACAGCGTAGCTGTTGGGCTTCATTCAAAAAATCTAATACATCAAATTAAGAAAGTCTGGTGTAGCACTTGTACATCCCGTTCAATAAAGGGTGGGGGATAAGCGATGAATGGAACCTCTTTAGTTTCGGTACCTTCAAACAAGTTTATGTAAGAATAAGTAAAAGCGGTAAGGAACGTTTGCTGCTCAAAAGAAAGGCTGTCGAAAGAAATTTTAAGATTGTCCTGACCTTGCTGTACAAACTGCTTGTCTGAGCAACAGGATTCTTTAGAAAGGGTAGGAGCTTTACAATTTGAGGCCGTTCGATTTTTTTCCATACCACAAGTTTTAACTTGTTCTACAAAAGAAAAATCGACCAAAGTTTCTCCACAATAATGCATATCGATTGAGAACGACATGGTTGTGACCAACACTACCATCGCCATTGTAACAGACATTATTTTGTAAAAAAGCGCTTTCATCAATAGCAAAGATATTAAAATTAAAGAATTACGTTCTCGGTTTAACATACCTTTGACCATTAAACATGGCGAATTCGATCATAGTCATAGTAGTAATTAAGATGTGAAAGGCTGGTTTCTTTGAAAAATGCTTTGTTACTTTATAGTATCATTATCCAACAACTGTTTCTCATTATCTCTCCGATTTTCTTCTTTGGCTACAAACTTTCGGTGTTCTTGTTGGGCATAAAAGTCTTTTTTACGGCTGTACAAGCTCTGGATGCCTTCAGATTTACCATAAATAGTTACAACATCGTCTGGCAACATCTCGAAGGTTCCCGAAGGAGACCCGAAATATCCCTTTCCTTTTCGTTCAACCCCTAAAATTGTGATGCCTTCTTCTCTTAGGTTGAGCTGTTGTAAGGTTCTATAGCACATCCAACCGTCGTGGTCTACCACCGCCTCACTAATGGTATAATCGTCTTTTAGGTGCAATACGGCAGCGAAGTCATGAACATCTAATTTTGTGTAGCGTTTCAACATTTTATTGATCACGCGTGATAATCCGCGGTCTACCCATTTACTCCGAACCGCCAACCAAAGCCCTATCATTCCCACCACGACAATTAACAAGCCATATAATTTAGACGCAATGGTTTCAGGCAGCACGAATGTGAGGATGAGTGAAGACATCACTGTGACAATACCTGCATTCCCAATGAGCATCAGGTTATAGATTATTTTTCTGCGAACTGGGTGATTCATGATATTCTCAGTTTCTTGTGTGCTGAGTCCTGTGCCCGTATATGCCGACCGCGCCTGGAATTTTGCGCTTTCGGTTGAAAGCCCAGTGTGGATTAAAGCGATGGATGCAATTTTGGTGATGAGCGCAGAGAGGGAAACGATTAAAAACAGAGAGATAGCAGCTATCATAATAGTTTTGTTTTAGACGGTACAAAGCTATTCCATTTCTTCGATACTATGGCAGATTTTCTACGAGGTAGAATTGCTTTTTACAATCTCTTGCGGTTTTTTGTCCTCGCCTATGGCCACAAAGGTGAAATACCCTGTTACCACTTTTTCGCGGTTGGTACTATACATGTCTTCCATAAAGATATCTACCCGTACCACACAGCTTGTTCTGCCCACTTTTTCAATTCTGGCAATAAGTTCAACAATGGTCCCTTCAGGGATTGGTTTTGTAAAGTTTATTTTGTCGGTAGATACCGTTACCACCTTCATTCGGGTGAAGCGTGTAGCACAAATAAATGCAGCTTCGTCCATCATGTGGAGGGTGGTCCCGCCAAAGAGGGTGTCGTAATGATTGGTAGTGTTTGGAAATACCGCTTTAAATATTCGTGTTTCCGACTGATTGATGCGTGTTTCTAATTTACTCATGGTGTAAAGGTACTGTTCTTTGTAATTAAAAGTTGTGGGTTATGGGTTGTGGGTTATGAGTTGTAAATTTGAACTACCAACTACCAACTACCAACTACCAACTACCAACTACCAAC
>TARA_R100000306_G_scaffold21993_4_pt1 | contig 14143 bp, 13 predicted proteins | sample TARA_R100000306 | Tara Oceans TARA_R100000306 (sample SAMEA2620824) | marine metagenome | biome: marine biome (ENVO:00000447); feature: mesopelagic zone (ENVO:00000213); material: "saline water (ENVO:00002010), including plankton (ENVO:xxxxxxxx)" | depth 1000 m | reverse complement strand
GAAACTCCACTTCCTAAGTACATAAAAAGGGAAGTAGAGCCCGAAGATGCCGAGCGCTACCAAACTATTTTTGCTAAAAATGAAGGCGCCGTTGCCGCACCCACTGCAGGTCTCCACTTTTCAAAACACCTTTTAAAACGTCTTGAAATTAAAGGAGTAAACGTTGCCGAAGTTACGCTTCACGTTGGGTTGGGAACGTTCAGCTCTGTTGAGGTGGAGGATCTTTCAAAACATAAGATGGATTCGGAAGAGATGGAGATTGACCAAAAAGCCGTAAGTATCATCAATGCCGGTATTCAAAAGAAAAAACGTGTGTGCGCCGTGGGAACTACCGCAATGCGTGCCTTGGAAAGTTCGGTTTCTTCAAACCACACGTTAAATCCTTATAAGGGATGGACCAACAAATTTATTTTTCCGCCGTATGATTTCAGTATAGCCAATGCCATGGTAACGAATTTTCACACCCCGAAATCTACATTGTTGATGATGGTTTCGGCATTTGCGGGACACGATTTTATAAAGGAAGCCTACGCTGAGGCCATTAAGGAAAAATACAGATTTTATACCTATGGCGATGCTATGTTGATTATCTAATAGAGATTTCATATAAATTTTAAGAATCCCGATGCGCATCGGGATTTTTTATTTTATAAGCGTTTGGTTTTCAAATGTCAGATTAATAATATACCTTAGTCTTTCTTATGAAAACTAACCGGGTAACTGCATGAAAAAAACTATACTTTGCTTCATTTTTTGCACGGTTTATTTAGTTGCCCTTCCTCAGGGTATGGGCTGGGATTTGCCTGAGAGCTGGAACTTAAATTTGGCCGAACACCCGGAAATTTTTCATCTCCCTCCTTTAGATACCCAATTGATATTGCAACAGGATAGCATCAACGATTTGGATAAAAGTATGCCCTGGCGTTATGGTATTGAAATGCAACTTGACTTGAATATGTGGCGCGATGGTCTATGGACCACACTGCCCAATGGAGCCAAGATTTGGCGAGCCACCATTCATTCAGCGGATGCAATGAACCTAAGCGTTAATTTTAGTGATTTTTATTTACCGCCTGGCTCAAAACTTCAATTATATAATCAAGAGAGAACAGATGTTACCCAGACCTTCGACCATGACCAAAATAGGATAAACGGCCAATTGGGTACCTGGTTCGTAGAAGGCGATATTATCTGGATTGAATATTACCAACCACCAGGCACACCCAATACGGCAAGGCTGCAAATAAATAGCGTAATCCACGGGTATAGAATGGGCAGGGTAAACGCAATTATTGGGGAGGGCAAAGGATTTAATGATGCGGGAGCCTGTAATTATGATGTGAATTGTCCGGTAGGGTCCGATTTCGACGGTAAAAAAGATTTGGTAAAAAAAGCAGTAGCCCTTTTGAATCTGGGAAATGGCTATCTATGCTCCGCAGCCTTGGTTAACAATACTAAAAATGATAAAACTCCTTTTCTTTTAACAGCCAATCATTGTCTTCAGAATAGCAATCCGGCTCTTTGGGTTATTAGGTTTAACTGGGTAAGCCCTGTTCCGGTTTGTGGCACAGGGGAGGAAAGTGGCGATCTGCAAACCAATTTCACCATTAGTGGAGCCGAACTCCGCGCAAATAATGCCAAAAGTGATTTTGCGCTTGTAGAACTTTTAGATAGAATACCAGAATCGTGGGATGTCGCTTTTGCAGGTTGGGACAATTCCGATACCGCTCCAATGTTTGAAGTAGGTATTCACCATCCAAAAGGCGATATTATGAAAATTTGCCGCGATGATTCCGGTGCCCAGAAAGTGGACGCCAACGGGACCCAAGTTTGGCTGGTGGGTGGCGGAACGCATGGCAGCGGTAATGGTTGGGAAATAGGAACTACCGAAAGTGGCTCCTCTGGCTCTCCTTTATTTGATGAAAATGGAAGGATTATCGGGCAACTTTATGCTGGGCAGTCAGCCTGTAATGGCTTGGAAAATAATAACGATTATGATATTTACGGCAGATTTGGGGTTTCGTGGAATACCGGCACTACTTCCCAAACCCGCCTTTTGGAATGGTTGGATCCTATCAATTCTGGGAGTGCTACCGTAGAAACCCTCCAAAACCTATTGAACACTCCGGATTTTGAAATTACGGGAGATCTTAAAATCTATCCAAACCCTGCAAAAACAACCATCACGGTTATGAATAATAGATATCCGCATCTATCCTTTCAGTTTTTTAATGTGGTGGGGCAGCGGATCCACTCGGGTTCATTGTCCAATACAATGAATACCATTAATGTAACCAATCTTGCAGAGGGGGTTTATTTTCTTCATTTAATGGATGAAGACAGCAACGACTCGATGACCAAAAAAATCATAATCAATAAATAACAATTTCATTTCAAATTAAGCTAAGTCTCTATTCTGAAAAGAAAGGGGCTTTTTGTTTTAAATACCGTAATTTTGCACGATGGTTTCAGAAAAAAGAGATATACGGGCACTTTCAAAAGAAGAACTACGAAGTTTCTTTGAAAGCATTGGCGACAAGGCTTTTAGAGGGACACAGGTTTATGATTGGCTATGGAGCAAGGGGATTCACAGCTTTGATGATATGACCAATATTTCAAAGGAAACCCGAAAGCATTTGGATGAAAATTTCGTCATTAACCATATTAAAGTTGACCACCTTCAAAAGAGCAACGACGGAACCATAAAAAACGCCGTGAAACTTCACGATGACCTGGTGGTTGAATCGGTTTTGATTCCCACAAAAAAGAGGACGACCGCCTGCGTTTCCAGTCAGGTGGGCTGTAGTTTGGATTGTACTTTTTGCGCTACGGCAAGGCTGAAACGAATGCGCAATCTAAACCCAGACGAAATCTACGATCAAGTAGTGGCCATCGATAAGGAAAGCCGTCTATATCACAATAAGCCCCTTTCCAACATTGTTTTTATGGGAATGGGCGAGCCGCTCATGAATTATAAAAATGTGTTGGAATCTATCGAGAAAATTACCTCTGAGGACGGTTTAGGAATGTCTCCAAAACGCATTACCGTATCTACCTCTGGCGTTCCAAAAATGATAAAGAAGCTTGCGGATGATGAAGTAAAATTCAATCTCGCGGTATCATTGCATTCCGCCATTCAGGAAAAGCGGGAGCAGATTATGCCTTTTGCGAAAAGTTTTACGCTACCCGACCTGCGCGAATCCTTGGAGTATTGGTACAGCAAAACCAAACGTAAGATTACGTATGAATACATTGTTTGGAAGGATATAAACGATAGGTGGGAAGATATTGAGGCGCTCGTTACGTTCTGCAAATACGTGCCGTGCAAGGTAAATATTATTGAATACAATCCTATTGAAGATGGCCATTTTCAACAGGCTTCATCCACAGTGATTGATGATTATATACAAGCCTTGGAACACGACAGAATTCCCGTAACCGTCCGCCGAAGCCGCGGTAAGGACATTGACGCCGCCTGCGGGCAATTGGCAAACAAACAATAAAAAGAGCGGCTTTTGGCCGCTCTTTTTTATTTAATATTGCTGGAAACAAATTAGTTTTTTACAATACGGAAAGTCTTGCTTGCGCCCTCAATAGAAACAGTCACGATGTAAACACCAGACTGAAGTCCAGAAATATTTACAGTTTCGTTGTTGCTATTCAATTTTTGAGATACCACTTGTTGTCCTAACATATTGTAAAGAGCAACTTTTTCCATAGATGTATTTGCGGAAAGGTTTAACTGGCCGTTTCCAACGAAGTGTTTGAAACCTTGGAACTCGTTAGAGTTTACCGCCAATACTCCAGATACCATCACATCATCGATAGAAAGATAATCCATATCTGTAACATCGTGGTGTCTGAAAGCTACATAAATAGTTTCTCCAGTCAAGCTAGAAAGATCTAATGAGCGATCATATTGAGTTCCCTCATCATTTGGATCATCATATACTTCGTTAAAAGTAACGGTAGAAGCCTCTAAGTCAGCTAGGTCGCTGCTTGTTGCAACGTATACAGTATAGTTTTCATTATCCCATTCCGCTGCAGCGGCCAGCACTTTCCAAGTTAATTGAACATCTCCACTTGCAGTTGTTAAATCAATAGCCGGTGAAACTATCCAGTTGTCTGGCGTCAATGGTACGCCTTGCCAAGATCTTGAAATTAATGAAACCGGGGTAACAGGGTCACCATTTTGGTCTGTAACCGTAAAGAGATCTCCCCATGTAAAGGTATCTCCATCTTCGTCATAAATAGTCCAATCTGATACATCTTCATCGTTAAAGTCATCCGAGAAGTAAGTAGTCTGAGCATTCATAGCAAAGCCAGCAAACAATGCGGCCAATAGTGTAATTTTTTTCATTTTAATAATAATTAAGGAGTTAAAATTAATTTTCCCAAAAATAAGGCTTGTTCCTTTGTTTACGTCTGTTTCGGAATGTTTTAACGCCTTTTTAAAAATTCGCATTTTAAAAGCACTGTTGAGTGTCTGTTTCGTATTTATTAACAAGGTTTTTCAATTTTTAAAAATTAAATGATAGTTTTACTGAGATTTTGGTTTTTACAGGTAAGAATGATTTCAAAATATTTTGTTAAATTCCCGTTCCTGTTTTTTAAATCCATCACCTTTACTTGTAGTCTCGTTTAAAACCATCGTCCATTTTTAACTATCTTTGAGCCTTTATGAAGATAGTTTCACGCATCAAACTTCCCATTGAAACCGAGATGGAGCTTTTTGAAAAAAAGTTCTCTGCCTCCATGTCTTCCAAAGTTTCCCTTCTCAACAGAATTACCCACTACGTAGTAAACCGAAAGGGAAAGCAGATGCGCCCCATGTTCGTTTTCCTCATTGCGAAAATGACGGGCAATGGGCAGGTGAACGAGCGCACCTATCGCGGCGCTTCCGTTATCGAGCTTATCCACACCGCAACGCTGGTGCACGATGACGTGGTGGACGATAGCAACCGCAGGCGTGGCTTCTTCTCCATAAATGCACTTTGGAAAAACAAGATTGCCGTGCTCGTAGGTGATTATCTGCTTTCAAAAGGCTTGCTGCTTTCCATTGACAACGACGATTTCGATTTATTGAAGATAATTTCCGTAGCCGTACGCGAAATGAGCGAGGGGGAACTGCTTCAAATAGAAAAAGCCCGAAGGCTCGACATTACCGAGGAAATCTATTTTGAAATCATCCGCCAAAAAACCGCCACCTTAATAGCCGCTTGCTGTGCCATGGGTGCCCGGTCCGTAATGGCGCCCGACGAAGAGGTGGAAAAAATGCGCAAATTTGGCGAGCTCATTGGCACCGCCTTTCAGATAAAGGACGACCTTTTCGATTACGGGACTGAACATATCGGCAAGCCCACAGGCATTGATATTAAGGAGCAAAAAATGACGCTACCTTTAATATATGCTCTAAACCATTCTTCTTCCCAAGAAAAAAAGTGGCTCATCAATTCGGTGAAAAACCACAATAAGGACAAGCAGCGCGTGAAGGAAGTCATCACTTTTGTGAAAGACAACGGCGGGCTTGACTATGCCGTTACAAAAATGAAGGAGTACCAACAACAAGCCCTGCAACTCCTGGAGTCTTATCCCACTTCGCCCTATAAGGAATCATTGGAATTGATGGTGAATTACGTTATCGACCGGAAAAAATAGCAGGTTTCAGTCTCAGTATTCAGTCTAAGTATTCAGAGGCTAACTGAATACTGCGACTGGAAACTGAAAACTTTTCCCCCCATTAGACAACCATTTTTCAAAAACCTGCGTCTATTAAAATAGAAGCCTTTAACAGCAAAGCGTATTTTGAAAATTATACCCTTACATAAAAACTATTCACAGTTGATAGCGAAAGCGTCCAAAGGCGACCGCCGCGCGCAGCATCAATTGTTTGAAATGTTTTCGCCTAAAATGCTGGGCGTGTGCAGGCAATATTTGAAAGATAACGATTTGGCGGAGGAAGTTATGCTTTCGGGCTTTTTCAAAATGTTCACCCATTTAAACGATTTTAAAAATGAGGGCAGTTTTGAAGGTTGGATACGAAGGATTATGGTGAACGAAAGCATCTCCCAACTTCGGAAAGACAAAAAGCTGCATTTCATTTCGGAAACGGAAATAGAAAACACCAGTGAGCACGCCACCTTTATTGAAACCGAACTGGAAGCGAATGAAATCCAAAAAATGATAGACACTCTGCCCGACGGCTACAAAACGGTTTTTGTACTCTACGCGGTGGAAGGCTATAAGCACGGCGAAATTGCCGAATTGTTGCAGATAAGTGAAAACACTTCAAAAACACAACTGTTCAAGGCCCGCAAAATGCTTCAAAATATGGTAAAACAACAAAATAATCTGAGCTATGGCACCCTATAAACTGGAAGATAACATCCGCGAAAAGCTGGAAGCGAGAGAAATGAAACCTTCCGCCAATGCCTGGAAAAAATTGGAGGCAAAACTGGATGCGGAGCAGCCTAAAAAGAAAACCGTGCTGTGGTATTATGTCGCCGCAAGTTTTGTGGGTCTCTTGATTTTGGCCTCTGTTTTATTCAACCGAAATACTTCGGAAGTGAAAAACCAAGTGGTGAATGAAAACTCTGAAACACCCGCCACGGAAACGGAGTTGGAAATTATTCCGAATAATTCCAACAATGAAACAATTGCTTCGGAAGAAAATAGTTCTGAAAAAATGGAAAACAAAGCGTCAAAAAAGAAAGCCTCGGAAACGCAGAAACCAAATGTTGAGCCGAAACCATTTCAGCAAAAGAAATCCGCAATCGATAAAAGGATTGAAAAGCGCGATGCTATTGCCGTACAAAATTCAGATGTAGAACAAACCGTAAACACCGAAAAAACTGTGCTTTCCAAGGAAGACCAAATTTTTAATACGAAAGTAGATGAAGTTGTTGCATCCGTAAAAAAACTCCAGCAAGACAACGCTGAAGTTACCGCAACTGAAGTGGAAGCCCTACTTGCCAATGCCCGCCGCGAGATACAAACACAGCGCATCCTAAACAGTGAAAAAGTGGATGCCACCGCACTTTTGCAGGATGTGGAATGGGAGCTGGAAAAAAGTTTCCGCGACAAGGTTTTTGACGCCCTGGGCGAAGGTTTTCAAAAAGTGCGGACAGCTGTTTCAGAAAGAAACGATTAGCAATTTTCAATAAACAATAAACAATAAACAATAAACATTCATCATCATCATTAATCAAAAAATCGAACACTTATGAAACTAATTACATTTACCACCGCGCTCGCCCTGTGGCTACTTGCAGGGATTTATGCCCAGGCGCAGGAAACAGACAGCGCATCTCAAACAGCAGTTGAGGTGCTTATTTCTTTAAAGGAAGAAATTATTAAAGAAGAAAAAGACGCTCTGAAAGCGGAAGTTGAGAATATTATTAAACGTTTGGAAAGTGGAAACATTTCTGAATCTCAAGCCGAAACCCTGAAACAGGAAGCTGCTGAAAAGCATGCCTTAAATATCGAAAATCGACTGGCGATAATTGATAATAAAGTCGCTTTATTAAAGCGCAATGGTTCCATTGAAAATAATGAAGACCGAATTACTATTCGTATTACTACTTCGGGAAAAGATGAAGACAATATTATTTTTATAGGTCCAAAGAGTAAACAGCGAAAATACGACCGTCGCACCACCTCTGACTTCGTCTTCGCTTTCGGACTCAACAACGCAATTACCGAAGGCGAATCCTTGCAGGATTCAGACTTTAAGGTTGCCGGCAGCCGTTTTGCGGAGCTCGGTTGGGCGTGGAAGACCCGTGTGTTCAAAAATACCAATTGGCTTCGTATTAAATATGGACTGTCGTTTCAATTTAATGGTTTAAAGCCTACCGATAACCGCTATTATGTAGATACGGGCGAACGGACTGAACTTCAAAACTATCCTTTAAAGCTGGACAAATCCAAATTTAGAATGGACAATCTGGTGGTGCCAATCCACTTTGAATTTGGCCCCTCAAAAAAGATAGAGCACGATGATTATTTTCGCTACTCAACCCATAACCAATTGACGGTTGGGCTGGGAGGCTATGCAGGAATAAACTTGAGCGCGCGCCAGAAATTGAAGTTTGAGGATAATGGCGAAGATCAAAAACTAAAGTTAAAGGCAGACTACAATACAAACAACTTTATTTATGGCCTCAGCGGTTATATTGGTTGGCAGGGTGTGGCGCTATATGCCAAATACGACCTTAATACCATTTTCAAAAACAATCCGATAGACCAGCGCAACGTTTCCCTCGGGCTGCGGTTTGATGTGGATTAGCCACACATCGTTTCATTATTCGTTTGTTAATTAACCTGCAAGGTTTCCAAAACCTTGTGGGTTTTTCATTCTTAATATTCCTATTTTTACAAATCGAAATCCTAATAACCCTTAACACTTAACGCTTAACGCTTAACCCTTCACACTCAACGCCAATAAACTTGATAAGCCGAACTACCATAGACAATGTTTTTGAGACCGCCCGCGTAGAGGAGGTAATCGGCGATTTTGTGCAGTTGAAGAAATCCGGCAGCAACTATAAAGGGCTCAGCCCCTTTACCGATGAGCGCTCGCCGAGTTTTATGGTTTCGCCCGTTAAGCAAATTTGGAAGGATTTCAGTAGCGGAAAAGGGGGGAATGTGGTTTCGTTTTTAATGGAACACGAACATTTCACCTATCCCGAGGCCATCAAATTTTTGGCAAAAAAATACGGAATCGAAATAGAGGAAACGGAGCAGACCAGCGAAGAAAGGGAGCAGGCCAACGAGCGCGAAAGCCTTTATCTGGTAAGCGAATTTGCAAAGGATTATTTTCACAACACCTTGCTCAAAACCGAAGAGGGCAAGGCAATCGGCCTTTCCTATTTTAAGGAAAGAGGTTTTACCGATGAAACCATCAAAAAATTTGAACTCGGTTATTCTCCAGATTCTTGGGATGCCTTTACCAGTCACGCCATCAAAAAAGGCTATAAACTTGAATTCCTCGAAAAAACGGGGCTTTCCATCGTAAAGGAAGAAAAACAATTCGACCGCTTTAAGGGTAGGGTAATGTTCCCCATCTTAAGTATGAGCGGTCGCACGCTTGGTTTTGGTGGGCGGATTTTAACTTCGGATAAGAAAGCGGCAAAGTATTTAAACTCTCCCGAAAGCGACATTTACCACAAGAGCAAGGTGCTTTACGGAATTTTTCACGCCAAGCAAAGCATTGCCAAAGAGGACAATTGCTATTTGGTTGAAGGCTATACCGATGTTATCCAGTTTCATCAAACGGGTATTCACAATGTGGTGTCCTCTTCGGGAACAGCCTTAACGCCAGAGCAAATCCGGTTGATTAATAGGCTTACCAAAAACATAACCGTGCTTTTTGACGGCGACGCGGCAGGCCTTCGCGCTTCGTTACGCGGTATCGACTTGATTTTGGAACAGGGGATGAACGTGAAAATCTGCACCTTTCCCGAAGGCGAGGATCCCGATAGTTTTTCGCGAAAAAATTCGTTGGAAGAGCTTACGCTTTATCTGGAAGAAAACGCCAAGGATTTCATCACTTTTAAAGCTTCTTTGCTTGCAAATGAAGCAAAGAACGACCCGATAAGGAAGAGCGAGACCATACACGACATGGTAAACAGCATCGCCAAAATCCCCGACGTGATAAAGCGCGAAGTGTATATAAAGGAATGTTCCCGGATTATGGATATTTCGGAACAAGTACTGTTTAATACACTGGCGCAGATTTTCCAAAAGGAACGCAAGGATTCCGCAAAGAAGGCCGAGGTTCCACAAGGGGCTTTTGAAATAATCCCCGCGGAAAGAAAAATTGAGAAAGTTGATGTCCAGCTTCAGTTGGAAAAGAAAATAATCGAGTTGCTTTTGCTTTACGGAAATGTGGAGGAGAATTTTGAGGATTTAATACTGGAAGCCGACGAAAAAGGCGAAATTTCATTTAGGCCTGAAATCCATAAGTCGCGGGTTTTTGAAAAAATTTATCTGGATTTGCAGGAAGATGAAATTGAATTTACAAATCCGGAATTCAAGGATTTATATTATGAGGTGGTAAACCGCTATAACCAAAATCCAGAGGCAAAGGCGGAGACCTTCATTAATGAATTAGAGCCGGAAATGGCTTCTGCCGTGACCCATATTTTGATGGAAGAAGAACGCTACGTGCTTCATAATTGGGAACGAAAGGAAATTTATGTGAAGGAAAAAGAACAGACCATAGCCCAAATGGTAAGTGAGACTATCCTGAACTTGCGCCGTCATCTGGTTGCACAAAAAATAAACGAGCTTTCTGAAACTATGAAACAGGAAGACAATTCTGAAAAGGAAGCCGGCCTACAGGAAATTGTAGATTATTTAAGCTTAAAAAAAGTACTTTCCAATAAACTAAATCGCGTATTGTAAAATTAATTGAATTGAAACATTCGCGCCTGGTTTATCAATTCGGCCAAGCTTGTAACGTTCAATTTTTTTAAAAGCCGCGTTTTATAGGTGCTTACGGTTTTTTCGTTAATCTCCAACAGCGAGGCGATGTCTTTATTACGCTTGCCGTTTGATAAAAGATTTAGTACTTCCACTTCTCTCGCAGAAAGTTTTTTGTAACGGCCCACAAGCGTATTGTCGCTCACTGAACGACTGTTGAAGACCGCCGCCAATTCGTCGTTCAAATAAATTCCGCCGAGCGCAATCCGTTTAATGGCCTGCAAAAATGCTTCTGAAGAAGTGGTCTTCGGAATATAGCCGGCAGCACCGGACTTTACGGAGCGCAGGGCATAAATTTCCTCGGGATGTGAGGAGAAAATGGCAATTCGGGTTTTTGGAAATTCCTCACGAATACTACGAAGCGCGTGAAAGCCATTTATTTCAGGAATGCTTAACTCCAAAATTAAAATATCGGGTCGTTCTTTTTCAAGGCACTTTAACAATTCAGATCCTCGGGCTACTTTCCCAACAATGGTATATTCATTGGTGCTATCAAGTAAAACGGAAACACCTTTTCTGGTTACAGGATGATGATCGGCAATTACAACGGTTTTCATTTTTTAGTTTTTATAGATTCAAAAAAAATGTATAAAACCTTTAGGCTTTGGGGAATTTTTTAGTTTTAGACACGTAATATTAATACTACATTTTGAATATATAAAATCTCACGTTAAAGAAAATCGAACCTTTCGTTTAATGGTTAAATTATTCGATAAATAACAATATTACTTCAATTCTTTGGGGATTTCACAAACGGGGATTGGCTCCATTTTGTGTTGGTTGGCTCTATTTAATCTTTTGTAGATGTCAAAAACCACTTTTTCCCTTCCCGAGAAATCGGAGCTGGTTTTTCCCGCTTCCACCATTTTCATGGCCCATTCCAGTTCGTCATAGCTTGCGCCAAGCTGTTCTTCGTCTGAGCGGCTATCGCCGAACAATCCATCGGTAGGTGCAGCTTTCATAATGGAATTGGGAATATTTAACGCCTCTCCCAGTTTATAGACTTCGCTTTTCATCAAATCTGCAATGGGACTCAAATCTACGCCGCCATCTCCGTATTTTGTATAAAAACCCACACCGAAATCTTCCACCTTATTGCCAGTGCCCGCAACCAAATAACGGTGCAGGCCCGCAAAATAATAAAGGGTAGTCATCCGCAACCGTGCGCGTGTGTTGGCTAGCGACAGGTCTAGGAAACTGTCTCGCTTGGTTTGGGGAACGGCCGTTTTAAACTCTTCAAAAACAGAAGTTAGGTTTACCTCTGTATTGCTCACATTCGCATAATGCTTCTTCAAAAACTGAATGTGCTCCCGGCCGCGGTCCACTTGGCTTGGCGCTTGGTGTATGGGCATCTCCACGCAAAGTGTGCGCAATCCCGTTTTTGCGCAGAGCGCTGAGGTTACGGCAGAATCAATACCACCGCTTATGCCTAATACAAATCCGTCCATTTTTGCGTTTGTGGCGTAACTTTTCAGCCAATCCACAATATAATCTATAACTTTTTCGGTCTGCATTTTTTTCATTATTTATTTTTATACCTATTCTATAAAACCCCGGCCCTAAAGGGTGCATTTTGTTCTCTCCTTATAAAGGTGAAGGCGAAAACTTCTAAACTTTTAAACCCTTAAACTGTTAAACTCTTTCAACAATAAAGTACCTTTGCACCGCAAAAGTGGTTAAAGATAAAATTAATAATACGGAATGGCGTTAACCAACAATAACAATTTTTCTATGGTGAAATATTTCGCACTCGCTCTTTTAGGCGTTTTCCTTTTTTCGTGCAATGACGAAAGCAAGGTTGATAAGGAGATTGAAAAAATTCCTATAAACGTTGAAATCATCCGTTTCGACAAGGAATTTGCTGAAGCCACTCCCGAAACGCTGCCGAAGTTAAAGGCTGAATTTCCGGCTTTTTTCCCCGAACAATACAGCGACAGTATTTGGGTTGAAAAACTGACCGATACACTTCAAAAGCAACTTGAAAGTGAAGTGTTGAAAGCATTTCCGAATGATGAAGCTTTGGAGGAAGTTCTCGTGCCGTTATTTCAGCATATTAAATATTACATCCCGAAATTTACCACGCCGGTGGTGGTTACCACAACTTCAGACGTGGATTATCGCAATAAGGTAATCCTTGCGGATAGTATGCTGGTGATTGGCCTGGACAATTATTTGGGTGCGGACCATCGTTTTTATGAAGGAATTGACAAGTATATTTCCAAAGAAATGAAACCCTCGCAAATAGGCCCGGACATTGCCGAAGCTTATGCCCGGCAGTATATAAAACCGCCCAATAAAGCTAGCTTTTTGGGGCAGATTATTTACTTCGGAAAAGAGCTTTATTTAAAGGATTTATGGCTTCCGAATGCTTCAGATGCTGAAAAAATAGGCTATACCGAAGCGGAATACCAATGGGCAGAGGAGAATGAGGAATATATGTGGCGCTATTTTATTGAGAAGGAATTGCTCTACAGCACCGACCCGAAACTGGGCGCACGGTTTATAAATCCCGCGCCTTTTTCAAAATTTTACTTGGAAATAGACAACGAATCTCCCGGAATGTTGGGGCGCTATTTGGGCTGGAAAATTGTTCGTGCCTATATGGAAAAAAACGATACGGATGTGCAGCGGCTCATGATAACCGACGCAGACGAAATATTTACGAATTCAAAATACAAACCAAAGAAATAATGGCAATTAAACACACTTCAGAAATAAGGCTAAAAGTGGGTCTTGACGAAAATAAAATACCTGAAAATATCCATTGGACAGCCGAGGACGGCGGCGTGTCAAACGAGGAAACAAAGGCGGTGATGCTATCGGTTTGGGACAGTAAAAGCAAGGAATCGCTCCGGATAGACCTTTGGACAAAGGAAATGCCCGTGGACGAGATGAAAATTTTCTTCCACCAAACCTTAAGTGCGATGGCCGATACATTTCAGCGTGCCACCAATGACGAAAAGATGAGCGCCACGATGCGCGATTTCTGTGATTATTTTGCTGAAAAATTGGAGTTGAAGCGGGGATAAGGCCGATTAAACCTAACAGGTCTCAAAGACCTGTTAGGTTTTTATTTAATTCGTCAATATAATTCAACACTTCATCCCTTCCCGTGGAATCACTGGCTGAGGTAACAAAATACGGCGGCATTTCTTCCCAGGTTTCGAGCATTTTTTCGGTGTAAGCAGCCATATTTCTTTCCAATGCTTTTGGCTTCAGCTTATCTGCTTTTGTAAAAATGATGTTGAAGGGGATTCCACTTTCGCCCATCCATTGCATAAACTCCAAATCGATGGGTTGCGGTTCGTGGCGGCAATCTACCAATACAAAGGCGAGTACCATTTGCTCCCGCTTTTCAAAATAATTGGTGATGAATTTCTGAAAAGTCTTTTTACTGCTTTTTGAAACACGTGCATACCCATAGCCCGGTAAATCCACCAAATACCAATTCTTATTTACGAGAAAATGGTTTATAAGCTGAGTCTTTCCAGGTCTTCCCGAAGTCTTTGCCAAACTCTTGCGTTGCATCAACATATTGATAAGCGAAGATTTCCCAACGTTACTGCGTCCAATAAAAGCGTATTCCGGCAAACGGTCCTTTGGGCATTTGGCAACATCGCTGTTGCTCATTACAAATTCTGCCGATTTTATGTGCATTGCT
>TARA_R100000306_G_scaffold20824_1_pt1 | contig 14210 bp, 12 predicted proteins | sample TARA_R100000306 | Tara Oceans TARA_R100000306 (sample SAMEA2620824) | marine metagenome | biome: marine biome (ENVO:00000447); feature: mesopelagic zone (ENVO:00000213); material: "saline water (ENVO:00002010), including plankton (ENVO:xxxxxxxx)" | depth 1000 m | reverse complement strand
AAAAAAAAGATGGCAACTCTTAAGATGGAAGAACTAGAAGCGGGAGTCCCTAAGAATTGGATAGTACTACTCTATGGTCAACCCTTTTGTGGGAAAACCCACTTTCTTAGAGGGGTTCCTAAGCCCCTAAAAGTTCACGACTTTGACCACAAGTATGAACCTCTTTTTGGAATCGAAGGGGTAACAATAGAAACCTACGATATAACTGACGTAGCGAAATCCCTTGCAGAGTACGCTAGGTTCCAGAAGAACTGGAAGAAAGATTTAGCAGACCCAGACATAGCAAGTCTAGCAGTAGACTCTCTTACTAATCTGGATCTCATACTTCTAAGGTATGCCGTAATCCTCGATGGAAGGGACCCTCGATCTAATCCTCTTATACAGCACTACGGAACCCTGGGAAATGAGTTCAAGTATTTCTTTAAGTTCCAAGTAGCTACCGTACAGGATAAGAACATCTTCATCCTAGCGCACGAGCACTACCATATAGACTCTGATGCTCATACCCACGCTATTACTCCTCTTATTACTGGACAGAAGATAATCACACATCTTCCCGCCTTTTTTAAGAATGTCTGGCATCTAGAAGCTAAGGACAACGGTGAGAGGATGCTTCACTGGCAAAAGTACAAACATCACATGGCAGGATCGCTCAATCTTTCTGGCGAGGGAAGTATGGAAGATCCTACTTTCGATAAAGTAACAGCTCACGCAAGGAAAGGGAATGGTTCTCTTTCCTAAACTGAAAGGAGATAGGTATAATGCCTATTATAGAAGCCCCAGGTGCGGGCAAGTCGGACGGAGAGGTCTTTAAACTCCTACCTACGGACTCTTATCCTGTCCGAATAGATGGGGTTGATCTTCGGACCTCAAACGGAGAAAAGACCCAGGGTCAGCCCATGTTAGAGCTAACCCTAGTAGTTAGGCAGGAGTCTGAGTTCGCTGGCGCAAAGCTGTGGCACTATCAAATGTGTCCTTGCGATGGGATAGACGAAAGAGCTATTCAGCAGCGGGTAGACGGCATCGCTATGATACAAATAGCATGTGGCCTAGACCGCAATGATAAGCTGGACACGGATGACATAAAACACGCAGAATGTATTGCGGATGTCAAAGAGGTCCCTAAGAAGGAAGGTGGAAAGGTAGTCAAGGGAGAATTTACTAACTCTATTAAGAAGTTAAGACCTGAGATGTAGAACCCTTTGGAGTAGCCCTACCGCCGTTATGGATAGCGGTCGAGATGAAACTCTCGTAGCTCATACCACGTCCTAGCGATGGGCTACTCCTTCTTTTAAGATCCTGGTAGTGCAGTTTTCCTAGGTTCTGCCCATTCACTGGGACCCGCCTTTCCCCCAGGAATAAACCAAAAACCTAGGACTCTTTTAAATAAAAGAAAAATTAAAATGAAAGGAACCTTATGCCTAAAAAGTCGGAGGACATATTCGATCTAGAAATCTCCCGCATAGATGTACCAGATAGAGTTCGAGAGACCTTTGTGGATATGGAAAGCCTTAGAGTTTCTATGGACCGCATGGGACTCCTTCAACCTATCCTAGTGCATAAGAAAGAAGGTGGGAGATATGACCTAATAGCAGGAGGACGTAGACTAAAAACAGCCATCTCCCTAGAATGGGATGTAATAAAGTCTACAGTAAAAGAAAACTTAACCCCAGATGAAGCCCTTGAGCAAGAACTGGAAGAAAACATACAGCGAGTTGACATTCCCTGGCAAGAAGAAGACGAAGGAATACGCCAGTTACATAGACTTAAGAAAAACAAATTCAATTCCCTCCGTACTTACCCAGGTACATGGACACAACAAAGAACTGCCGACGCCCTCGGAAGAAGTGCTGGTAAGATATCGGAGGCCATCGAACTGGCTGAGGCGGCTGAGACCTATCCTGAGGTGTCTGTATGTAAGAATCGTAAGGAAGCCAGAAGACTATTCCTAAAGATCAAGCGTGGCCAATTTATGGTGCGGGACTCTGACTTTATAATGAAGTTAAAAGAGTCATTTATCTATGAGCTTCCCGAATCCCTTCTTCCCACTCTAGATTCCGAAATAGCTGACTGCATTATTACGGATCTAGAGGAGTTCCCTATGGAGAGCATAGTCCAAGAGCTCTTCCGTATCCTTAAGCTCACAGGTCATGCCTGGATCTTCTGTTCGTATGAGGATCAAATAATGATACGGGGCTGGATTTCTCAGCTCACTAATAATTATTCCAAGACTCCCTTTATCTGGCACATAAGAGGAGAGGATAGGTTCCGTATGTTCTTCTGGTTTTCTAAGAATATTTCTGAACCTCCTAGGGATATTAAAAAACTCATGGCACATAACCCGGTGAAAGATGCCTTTAACTTTCTGGAAAAGCCCCGAAGCCTTTTGGAGCAACTCATCTTACGGTGTACCCACAAGGGTCAGTACATCCTAGATCCTCTTTGTTACGGGACTAACTTTGCACTTCAGTGTATGGAACAGGGAAGATCTTGGTACGCTGCTTGCCCTACTAAGATTCTTTATGACAAGCTAATAAAAAGAGAGGAGAAAAGTGATAGCAAGAAAGCCGCTAATTAACCTTATAGATGATTGGGGACAGTTAACCCTAATAAGTACCCTTAAAGAAATAGACAAGGAAACAGACACTCAGGAATATAAAAAGCTAGTAGAAAACAAGACACATATATGGAGAGAAATAGAACTCGAAATAGAAAGAATGAATAATCCAGAGGATAAAAATGCTAAACCTAACGTGGGAAAGAATTCTAGATTGGCTTCTACCAGTGATGTTAGTCCTAGTAATACTGACAATGGTAGCTCGACTAGAGTGGCAGATGCAGAAAATAAACAAACTAGAAAAACAAATGAGAGGACTTATTGGTGGATGAAATGGAAGAAATCAAGAACTACTATGGGGACCGGGAATCAGAAAATATGAATAGTGAAATATCCGATAAATTGCGAGAGTTCTATGACTATGTAGTAGAAAACAATTATCAACCTGAGGATATATTCTCAAAAGCAGAACTAGAAATCTGGGCTGAGGACAATGACTGGGTTAAATCTTGCTGCCAGAAAAACAAAGGGTCAGAATGAAACTATTCTGGTTTGATGTAGAAACCACAGGACTAAGTTCCAGCAGGAATGACCTAGTTCAACTGGCTTGCCTGGTAGAAGAAGACGGCAAAATCCTAGGAGAGTATGAGTTCAAGTGCAAGCCCACAGGAGGTGAAATAAATCCCAAGGCTCTTAAGGTAACTAACACTACTGAGAAAGAACTCCTTGCGCGGCCAGATCCTCACAAGGAGTTCGAAAAACTAAAAGTATTCTTAGAAAAATACATAGACAAGTATAAGAAAAATGACAAATACATTATGGCAGGTTGGAACACGCCATTTGACCAGAAGTTTCTCCAAGCGTTTTGGTATAAAATGGGGGACAAGTGGTTTGGAAGTTATTTTGAGTATAAAGTTATGGATGTCTATAGTCTTTATCTGTGTCTTGACTGCGCCTTGGAACTTTCATATCCAAATCATAAACTGAAGACTGTCGCCGAGGCAGAGAGGATTGCGCTTACGCCACATGATGCCATAGAGGATATCCGTGCCACTAGGAAACTCTTTTATTGGGCTAAGAAGAAGTATCTTAAGGCAGACTTTTAATGAACAATGAGAAATTAAATAAAACCTTAAAGGAATTTAAAGAATGCAAGAAGGCTCAGGACCCCTTGACGCCCCACTCTGGATAGTAGGTGAGGCCTACGGAAAGGACGAAGAAGCAAAATCTAAGACGTTGGGGGAACCCTGTCCTTTTGTAGGGGCTGCGGGAAGACTCCTAAGAAACACGCTGGGGAAAGTAGGAATAAATCAGGACGACGTTAGATACGAGAACTTAATAAGCGAGCGACCTCCTAAGAATAAGTTTGATTTCTTCGAGGAGGAAGAGCAGATCCCTAGACTCCTAGCATCCGTAGACCGCTTGCGCCGAAGAATTACAGACTCCAAGCCTAACCTTGTTCTTTGTGTTGGCAAATGGCCTCTTAAATATCTAATGGGAAAAGATGGCACTATGTCAAAATGGAGAGGGCATATTTTCTGGGAGATAGATCTCAGGGGAAAGGTGATGGCAACCTACCATCCCTCCCATTGTCTTAGGACTGCATACGGTATGAACGCTGGACAAGCCGAAGCACTCTTTGAAGCAGATCTTCATAAGGCAAAAGAAGCCATGCTTTCCAAGGACCTAGATCACTTTAAATTTAAATGCATAATAAATCCATCCTTTGAGATGGCTAAGAAGGAACTAGAATGGATAAGAGATCACGCGAAAATAGTGAGCTACGACATCGAATGCTGGAAGGGTGCTGGATACTCCTTGATGGATTGTATAGGCCTAGCTGGTATTCGGGAGAGGGCAGTATGTATCCCTTTCTGGACAGAGAGTTCCAGCAATTTGCAGCGATACTGGACGAAACCCCAGGAGGAACATGTTATCTACTCACTGGTGAAGGAGATACTAGAAAGTGAAACGCCTAAGGTTGCACAGAATTCCCAGTTTGATACAGTTATATTGGGAACATACTATAATATCAGAGTTAAAAATCTAATTTGGGATACTATGGTGGCCAATCACTCCCTCTATTGTGATCTACCAGCAGACCTCGGAACACTCATATCGTTGTATACGAGGCTCCCGTATCAAAAATATCTTATCAGTAGTTCTAAACTAGAAGATCGCTGGGAGTACAATTGTGCCGACGTAATAGCAAATATCCATGTAATGGAGGGGCAGTTAGAAGAGTGTAAGGAAATAAAAAAGACATTCAATCACGATCCCTTGCCACATCTGCGAGCTATACCCTTAGCTGCTATTCCTATGTTGGCAGACATGCAAATGACTGGGGTTGCGGTAGACGAAAAGCTACGGTCAGACGCATTGTTGCACGAGTTGCAATTACAGGAAAATATCTTGGAAGCACTAGATGATGTACTTCCCTATCGGATTACTGGAGACAAAAAATATTCCCACAAGACCAAGCCAAATAGTTCCGCAGATAGAAAACATCTCTTTTTAAGTATCCTTGGATGCAAACCTTTTTATGGGGTAAACAAAACTATCACATTTGATAAACACGCTATGGAGAAATATCAGAAGGATAAGCGGATAGGAGTCGCTAGTCTTGCAAAGTGGTACGCCAAATATAAAGAGTCTACCGTTATTTCGGGAAGACTTAAAACACCTCTTAGAGAAAGAAGATTGCACACTAAGTACGGAATTGGAGGAAGAGCTGCTACGGATGATACTGAATTGGGCACCCATACTGGCAGACTTAACAGCAAGAAAAGCGACATAGTAGTATGGAACCAAGAGGAAGAGAAATGGGAACAGTGTGGTACGAACTTACAGAATATAAGCAAAGGTCTTCTACGGCGTATGATTGTCCCTGATGTAGGGGAAGAATTTTGTCTGATAGATCTCTGGGCTGCGGAAGCCTATACCACTGCATTGGATGCAGGGGAAAGTGGTATGTTGACAATGTTAGATTCTGGGATAAAGATCCACCAGTGGCTGAAAGAATGGATTCAGGAAAATCATCCTGAGGCCTATGAGGAAACTTTTAAAGAAAATGAATATGAAGCGTACCATCGTTCTAAACAGTGTGTCCATGCCGCCAATTATGGGGTACATCCCGCTAAGCTCTCGAAGGAAACAGGTCTCCCTAGTGGAGTCTGTGAGGCGATACTTGCAATGTACCACACCAAGTTCCCAGGAATCAGACTGCGTATGGAGCGAATCAAAAGAGAAGTCAAGGAAACCAGAAGTCTAGTTTCCTTACTGGGCAGAAGAAGAGTCTTTGTTGCACCATTCTCTGACGAGCTCCTACGCCATGCCTACGCTTGGCCTATGCAGTCTCTTATCGGAGAACTTAACATCCTTGGGACTAGTAAGATCCATAGGACCGGGAAACCTCACAAAATTAGGGTTGCGCTCAATACACATGACGGCGCAGCTATTAGATCTCCAAATGGAAAAAGAGAAAAGACAACAGAGATCGTTACTAATGCATTTAACATACCTCTTAGAAAAGGGGATATAACTATTACAGTTCCCTTAGAAATTGGATGGGGAGAGAACTTTAACGACATAACAGACACGGAGATCGTAAGATATGACTAACGAAGAACTAGTAAACCTTTTCGTGAAGCACCTAGATATTTGCACGGCGCAACTAACTGCTGTCGAAAACGCGCTAAGGGTATACCAAAAAGAACTAACAGAAGCAAACCGTACTATGAGAGGAGTCCTCCAGAAAGAGGGACTCTTAGGAGAAACCATCTATAAAAATATGAGTACAGGGGAATACAATTCCCAAACCCGTAAGGTTACGGGAGATATAGAACCTCAGGCACCCCAAAATGAAATTGACATTTAATGACTGTTCTAAATCCAGCAGGCGAAGGGAGAAGATGCAAGGGAGGATTCTTAGAGTCTTATCTCTTCTGGACTAATCCGCAAGAATCTCCCGAAGACTATCATCTATGGAACGCCATCTCGATATTAGGTACCGCCTTAGGAAGGAAGTGTTTTAACAACAGAGGATTTTTTACGCTCTACCCAAACTTCTTTATAGTCTTGGTGGGGGACAGTCAGCTTACCCATAAGAGCACCAGTATCAGCATGGGTAAGAAAGTATTAATGGAATCTATCGGGGATGACATACATCTTGCGAGTGATAACATTACTAAGTCTGGATTAGTGGAGGCACTAGCGGAGAGATATAGGGAAAAAGACATAAGCGATGTTCATATTTCTAACTCTGAATTTATAGAGCTCCTAGGGGATACCACTAGAGATAAAGAGTTTGTACCCTTTCTAACTCGTTTGCATGACTGTGATGACTTTGCCTCTAATAAGACCAGGATACATGGAACAGAAACCTTCAATAAGTGTTTCGGGAATATGGTATCAGGAAGTACGGAAAGCTGGTTTCGAGACAGTTTAGGAGCACAGCATATCAGTGGAGGCTTTTTCTCTCGACTACTCCCTATTCCTAGAGAGCCGTCTGGAAAGTCTAACCCTCATCCGCAGAAAACTTTTACCCAGGATATTCAAGACGCTAGGGAGGATTGTATCCATGACTTGCAAAAGGTTCATGACCTAGACGGCAATTTTGAGTGGACTCCAGAAGCCGAAGATCTTTACGACAGTTGGTACAGGGATTCTGCTCCTACTAATAAACCTAGGGATCTCTGGGGGTACTATGGAAAAAAAAGAGACACAGTCATAAAGCTAGCTATGGTTATAAGTGCATCCTTTAACGATGACATGGACATCAAGGCAAGTGACCTAGAGTATGCTATGGCCATCCTTAGTGGAAACGAACGGTACCTGAGCAAGATCATCAGGTACCTAGAGACTACCCAGGAAGGAGCCGTGACCGAGAAGGTTAGATCATATATTAAAAAGAACAATAAGATAAGTCGTCGAAAGATCCTGCAAAATCTTTCACATTCTGGAATAAGTGGTGACATTTTAGACGGAGTAATAAAAACAATAGGGGGAGGATCAGGCTCTCGTGAGGTCCGAGAAACCTCCACTAATAAAGGAATTATCTATGAATGGACAGGAGAAAACTAGAAAAGAGATACGAACTAATTACATGGGCAAGTGCCCTAAGTGCAAAGAGTGGAAAATACTATCAAGTGGAATATGTAATGAGTGTAGAAAAAATCCAAGAAGAAAATCCAGACCAACCAGAAGTTGAAGAAGTATACGACACTGCAATGATAGAATCCTGTGGAGGATACAATGAAAGCACTAGAGATGCAAGTGGCTGGAAATCACTATAAGCGTATGGCAATTCAACCTGCCGAGTATGCTATGAAGAATCACCTAGGATTCGCAGAGGGGAATGTAATAAAGTATGTCTCAAGACACAAGGAAAAAGGAGGCAAGGATGATCTGTTAAAGGCTATTCATTGGCTAGAGATACTACTAGAAATGGAGTATACCTCGGAGTCAGAGTTGCCGTAGCGTACAGTTGTCAAGTAGATGAACACGAGCGAACGACTTAAACAATTCGTATGCTGGGGTTGCGGAAACTGTTGCCGTGGGGGTGAGGGAGTACACCTCGAAGCTGGAGAAGCTGAGCGTATAGCGGAATACCTGGGCTACTCGCTGATCGAATTTAAGCAAAAGTTCACCAAGTTTGGTCCAAGCGGGTCTGGGATGATTCTCAAGGACAAAGTCGATGACTCCGCTTGTGTTTTCCTTAACAGCGATAACAGTTGTGCAGTCTATCCTGTCCGGCCCCAGCAGTGCCGGGATTTTCCTTACGAATGGAACTATCCGGGGTGGTGGCGGCGTTGCGAGAACACATGTGCGATTGGGGATAAACCAATAACGATCGAAAAACTAAAGCGCCGACGAAAAAGGCAGGGGCCCCCTGATCCTGGGTAACCAAAGGAATCTCTATCCACTCTCCCTAGGAAGCATCGCCTTAAAATCTTCTTCCACTAAAAGGAAGTCCTCGTTCCGATAAAAGTCACTTCGGTACTGAATAGTATCATCGTAGGATGCCATATTATTAATACTCCTGTATACTCTTTGTTTTGCTTCCCGCAGAGTCTTACCGTGGGCGGTAACGAGAACCTTTTCCTGATTGATGGGGTAGAACATTCTCCAAAGATGTGTCTCTGCATTCCTGGGAGCCGTTATTCTTCCCTCACCGTGGGCGGGAAAGGGATACTTGGTTACCAGATTCCCAAGAGCAATGCCATCTCTGAGTGGACAGGTAATTACCTCACCAAAAATGAACTCAAGGATATCCTGAACCTTATTAAGAGCGAGTTCCGCAAAAAGAGCGAAGTGTCCATAGAAATGTCCAAAAGTAAGGTTTACGAGTTCGAAGTTTTTAGCAATTCCGAAGCAAACCTCACCGCGATAATTCATCGAACTCAGGCTTTCTAAGACATTGGTATACTGAGGAATAGCAGCCCCGAAATCCTCAGAAATCTTAATCGCCGTACCACATGTAAACCCAAGATGTGGCCCTACCTCGTGGTTCATAAACCGTCCAGAAAAACTTACCTCGATAAGATCCGAGAACTCCTTTCCATTAAAGAGTCCATAGACATAAGACACTGGATCTTTCCCGGAACACCCTAGCGCATGGAGGTACTCGTGAAGCATCTCAGGTTCTAGGGAGAACCGAAGCATCGCCGTGCAGGAATTCGCAACTGGTCCTGTTCCATTAGTATGAGTAAGCTGGCCGCAAAAATACCCGTCGGCATTTTCCTCTAGACTTCCTAGAAAACAATCATACCCCTTGTCAGCTATCGTTCTGCAAGTTCCCGTCTGGTCTATTAGTGCTATTCGCATCGTTCTCTTTCTTAAGGTTCTCAGGTACCCACCTGAGGTTAGTCCACCCTTTGTCTCCTAGCATTTGCCATTGACCCCTATTGTTCCTAACTATTCTTCCTATGGGAGTGGTATATGTTATCATCTTTTCTCTTTCTTTAAACGGAAGAGTCCGTTTTCTTTTCTTAGCTTTTTTCCCCCAAAGAACAGCGTACCCCAAAACCAATACACTGCTCGAAAGACTCTCTTCTCCCTATTAAGAATATCACTTAGTACCCAACTAGCTTGTATGTTAGTACAGGGAGTACCATTGTTCCATGTTCCTCTATCACATAGTAAATCATGCACCCACCAGGCATCGGAATAGATATCAACTGCAAAGGTAGCCCCATCAGAAGGGTATCCTTCAGGAACAGTGACAGATCGGTTATATCGACGGGAATAATACTGGATCTCTTTTTTGTTTTTATATTTAAAAGTCAACGATCCCAAGCTCCCCTGGTTCTAGACCTCTATTGGAGATACCATCTGCCACCCAATCTAAGAGAGCATCGTATTCTCTAAGGACCTCAATAGATTTATCGGGCATGAAAGCCACATACTCCTCCAGGAGTTCAGTTGGGACCTTTCGAATTACTCGCTTTCCCTTAAGGGAACTTCTTACGCTGTTATTGTCCAGAGCATAGAGGTCAGCCTCTTGAAGAATCTTGTTAAGCTCCACTACTAAGTCCTCGTGCTTGAACGTAAAAGATTGCTTTCCTTCAATTGCTCTAGACTTAGACATAAGAGAGGTAGCCTTTTTCATTAAGCGATGGAATTTCAGACTCTCATCTACTTCAGCTATAACCTCACCTCCGAACCTGCTCCTCCACCTAGGGTCCTTGCCAGCAAACTTCTGAACAAAAGCCCTATGTCTTCGGAAGGCATGATCTAGCTCTATGTTAGGAGATCCTATTCCTGTCATCATAGCTAGCATATTAATAGGCTTAGAGACAGAGTTCTGCCGCTGAAGAAATCTAAGACTAGCTTCTAGTCCGTTCAACTCTCGTCGGAGCTTACTACCCTTAGCGGGCTGCTTGCCTGGGATCTCTCCCCAGAAATAATTAACAAACTCCCAATAATCGTGAACCATAGACTTAGTAGAAATAGAGTTAACTAAGATATTCGCGATGTTCCCTTCTCCTCTTTCTGTCTGATGCAGAAGAGACTGAGATGGACCTGACATCCAGCCCATCATTCCAAACTCTACGAAGAGCTCAGAGAAATCCACAGGAATCTCATCTTCATCATCCCAATCTGCTATACCCAGGATTCCCGTAGGGTTAGTCGTAAGATTTCGAAGGAATACAGCTGCTCCTGCCGCTACACCAGTCATAAAGAAAAACTCTGAGGCTACTGCAATCTTGGCACCTATTTCTTTCTTGTTTTTCTTCTTCTCTTCTTCTGTCTTTCCTTGATGTAGGGGATTACTAGGGCGCAAAAGGGTAGCCATCTCGTGAATTTGTTCAAAGATCCTGGCTGTTCTCATCATAGCGAAAGAATCAAAGGTATAGATAAACTTCCACAAAGGATGATTGGCAAACTTAGAACGCTCCGCTGGCCGAAGGTTAGTTCCCTGCGTAAGAGCTGGCATCCTAGTAGAGATAGCATTGGAAATTCTCTGAAGCTCAGCATCTGTTTCCTCCTTAGTGCTGAGTTCCTTTTTACCTAGCCAGATATCTACCTCGATAGGAGTGAATCCTAGTATCTCCATTCGTACCATATCATGGAGGGTAATCTTAGTTTCATCTCCTGCTCTATAGGCTGCACCGTCGTTTGCTAGTTCTGTTCCCAGGAGTCCTGCAAGGAGCTCGTTAAGGGCTGTAATCCATGTACCACCAGTAACTTTAAGAGTAAGTTCTCCCATCTGTCTGGCGAATTCTTCTACTGTCTTGTCCCAGGTTTCCCCGCTTCTGATTGCTAAATTAAATAGAGACTCACTTTTAGACCCCAAGGCTACTTGCTGTCGGCGCATATCATTCGCAAGGGCCGTATCAACTGTCAGCTTCGTCCCTATCATTCTTCCTAGGACCTTGGTATATCTCCCAGGACCGCCGAAAGACATAAGAGCTAGAGTCTCCGGGATATTAAGAGCCAGAATATTAGTGAGCTGTCCTGCTTTCCAAATGTGCATGTTAGCATTAAGAAGCCTGTACCCCAGGAGTGCAGGATGTCCCATGCCAAAAGTAGGAGGAAGGGTAAACATAGGCGCACCATTCAAGGCGCGGAATACCCTTTGAAGATCCACTAACCTATGTCCAGCGTTAACAAAGTCTCTAGCTATTGCATTATGATCCTTAGAATTCTGACCGAACTGACTTATAAATCCTAAACGATCCCCTACTCTGGGAACTTCTCTTTCTGCCATAAGAAACGGATCTGTCTCGTAAAGTCTTATCTTCTTAGTACCTCCCAGCGGCCTAGGGACCCAAACACTAGCAGGTACCCTCTTGAATATACGCATCATTTCCATATTAATAGGACGGTTTTCCGCTTTTCCCATTAGACTTTTATGGAATTCTTCTAGTTCTTGTTTGGCCTCATTAAAAGTAAAAGATGCAGAGTTCAGATCCGAGAGGGCCATAGCAATAGCATTCCTAGCTCCTGAGTCTGTGTCCATCATAGCCATCCAGAACTCATCCGTGGCAGCTCTAGGAAATCTACCTGCGAGCATGTGCTCTTCAAGATCTTCCGTAGATACATTCTTAAAGCCCTCTTTTCTCCTAGCCTTAAAGAGAACCTTTTTCTTTTCTCTCTTAAAGGTTCCATCCTCTTGTTGGACTCTAGAAATCAAAGTGATCTTCATGCCCTGTTTTTCTGCTAGCATACCTTGTAAGCCATACAGAGCCTTCTCCTCAGCTATTAGATCCAGAAGTTCTGGACTAGCCTCAGTATCATCAAAGACGCCCTCATAGTTATCTGGTTCTAATAGAGCTGGACCCTTTTCTATCGTATAGGTTCCTGCTTTTTTCGATGGACCTATTATTTTTTCTCCTTGGTGCTCCCTATGAGTAGCTGCCGTACTTTGGGTATGCTTTAAATCTGGATTAATCCAATTATGTTTCTCACCAGTTTTTTTAAAGAGAGGACCTTTCCTAGGTTTCTTCCTAATATTTCTGGATAGTATTTGAACCCTCAGCATGTTATCCATCTGGCGTCCGATAAGACTCTTGGATTTATCTATTGCGCCATTGACCATCTGGGAAACCCGGCGAGAGAAGGGGGAAACCGTCCCACCTGATTGGATGATATACCTAGAATATCCTTTAGCCCAGGAAGTATACAGCCATCGTCCAGCAGGTACACCACCCAAGGATATCTTCTGCACTAGGTCTGAACTATCCATAATACTTTCTATTAAATAAGCGTCCCACTCTTCTGTCTCAGTCTTAGAATCTGCCATCTTAGCACGATGAAATTCGATCATGTGTTCTATAAGGGTGACCTTATCTAGGATAGCTCTAGAGGATTCGATCCCAATACGTTTAGCAAACCTATCGAGTTCCTTCCTAGTCAGCTTGGATAGGAAATTCCAGTCATAGGGAACTTTTTCTTCTGCCAGGTTCTCAAAATCTTTCTTCGTAAGTTGTTCGAAGTTAAGTTTCGTGTCTCCATCTAAGGGTGACTGCCACCGAACATCTTTTCCTAGGTAGTTCTTTTGTTCCGTAGTAGGCCTCTCACCCCGAATGATATTGTCCACCCGTATAGTAGCTACCTTTCCCTCACCGATTGCTATTTTTATTACGGCATGGTTTTCCTGGCGGGAGACAGGGAATCGACCTTTCTGCTGTCGGAGTCCCTCTTTTATCATTTCGAACTGAGCTGGATCTTCTGCTTGGAGTGCAGCTACTCCTCCCCCTGTTACTATTTCTCCCCCAAACCGTTCACCGTCTGCCACCATGATGCTATTAAAAAGATTTTCCATGTCTGGATGGATCTTTTTAGATTCTACGAAAGGTATCGTGGTAGCGGAGAACTTTCCCTTCTTGAGATCTAGGAAGAATTTCCGCATAAAGATCTGGTTTTTCTCAAAGAGTCCCTTAAGTCTCTTAGTAGGAGCCTTGAACTTAGGGTCAGTAATATATAGCTTAAACTGTCCAGCAAATAGTTCCTGTGCCGCCGTAACCATTTGAGTTTCTTCAGCTGTAAGGGAGCTTTGATCTTCCTGAAAATTAATAAGAGCATTGATTATATCCTTAGGACTCCATTTACTAGAGACACTCTCCGGGATTCCCAGCCGTTCCTCTAATTGCTTCCTTGCACCTGGGAATTGCTTAGTATAGAACTCAGTCCAGGCCCCTAAGACCTCGGTATTCTCAGGATTAAGATGCCGTGCGAAGAGATGAGAGAACTCTTCCAGGAGTGTAGTAAAGTCATTGCCCTCAAAAAGTTCTATAAGGGCACCCATTTCCGTAAAGGTTATCTGCCCCTTGGAGTTCATGCCAGAGGCATCTAGTTGCTCAAAGATAGGTCTGCCACCCTGAACTCCTATTAGTTTCTTTAGTTTCTCCGAGGGAACAAAGAATGTTTTCTTATCTTTTTGCTGTTTTTTAATACTTCTCTCATAAGCATCCACTAAAACTTCAAGAGGAACTGTCCTCCAGCTAGAAAAATCCCCCTCCAGATGCTGAATTCTTGCCTCAGCTTTGACATGGGCCATCGCGCCGCTGGCAGGTGCCAAGGTTAAGGTCTTACTGACTTTATATTCCGTGATACTGCCCTCGATGAATCCTCCGAATCCGGCGACATCATCATCTTCCACATCAAAAGTAAACGAATCAATACCCTCAGCTACCAAGTTATCTAAAAC
>TARA_R100000306_G_scaffold56848_1_pt1 | contig 14234 bp, 8 predicted proteins | sample TARA_R100000306 | Tara Oceans TARA_R100000306 (sample SAMEA2620824) | marine metagenome | biome: marine biome (ENVO:00000447); feature: mesopelagic zone (ENVO:00000213); material: "saline water (ENVO:00002010), including plankton (ENVO:xxxxxxxx)" | depth 1000 m | reverse complement strand
TATTTTGGGCAACAGGAAATCTACTTTGGGCCACGCCCCAACAAAGCGTATCCGGTACCGTTACCGATGCACAAGAAAACCCAATTCCGGGTGTAAGCATCCGACTTTTAAACAGCAACACGGGGACGCAAACCGATATGCAAGGAATCTTCAGCATTCAAGCACAACCTGGCGATACCTTAAGCATCAGTTATATTGGGTTTAAAACAATCCGCCTGCCGGTAAAGAATCAAACCCATTTTACGATTGTCCTGCAACAGGACATCACCGATCTGGGTGAGGTGACCATCAATGCCGGGTATTACAATACTACCCGCCGCGAGCAGACGGGCAGTATCGCCCGGGTAAGCGCTGCCGAGATCGAGCGCCAACCGGTGACCAATCCCCTAGCCGCTTTGCAAGGCCGGATGGCGGGTGTGAATATCACCCAAACCACCGGAGTACCGGGAGGGGGATTTGATATTGAGATACGCGGGCGGAATAGTTTACGGGCAGGGGGTAACGAACCGCTTTATATCATTGATGGAGTACCTTACAATTCACAAAGCCTGAGCAATACCAACGTCTCTGCCACCCTCTTGCCGGGAGCCAATATGTCCCCTTTAAATACCTTAAATCCGTACAGCATTTCAAGTATTGAAATTTTGAAAGATGCTGATGCTACTGCAATTTATGGGTCACGCGGGGCTAACGGGGTAGTGCTGATCACCACCAAACAGGCAAAAGCCGGTAAGACCCGCTTTAGCCTCCAAGCCTATACCGGTAGCGGAAAGCTTACTCGTACTCTGGAATTGATGAATACCGAGCAGTATCTGGAGATGCGACGGGAAGCCTACGCCAATGATGGGGTAACCGATTATCCTGCCAATGCTTACGACATCAACGGTACATGGGATGCGAATAAATATACCGACTGGCAGGAAACCCTTATTGGTGGTACAGCAACTACCGCTGCCCTTCAGGGCGCTGTTACGGGGGGATCAGAAACTACCCGCTTTAGGATAGGAGGCGGGTACCAACGGGAAACCTCAGTATTCCCCGGAGCTTTTACCTATCATAAACTCTCGGTAAACAGCAACCTCAATCATCAATCTGCAGATCAGAAATTCAGTATCAACCTGACGACGTCCTACTCCTTTGATGACAACAACCAACCGGGAAATGATTTTACCCGTGACGCACGCATGCTACCTCCCAATGCCCCCGATCTGTATACGGAAGATGGGGCGCTGAACTGGGCAGATAGTACTTGGGACAATCCCCTGGCTCAGCTGGAACAGGATTATCGAGCAAAAAACCATACCCTTATCGCCAATGCAGTTATAGGATATCAAGTGACACCTCATTTAAAAGTAAGCTCTAGTCTGGGGTATAATGATCGTTTTTTGACAGAGGTTAAAGAAGTACCTTCTACCTTTTACAATCCGGCATATGGGTATGGAAGTGATCGCTCGTATCGTTTTACCAATGATACCCGTAATCAATCCTGGATCATAGAACCTCAGCTTAATTATACCCTGAATATGCAAAACTGGAAGCTGGATGCATTACTGGGGGCCACCTTTCAAAATCAAACTACACGTAGCAATGTAGTATACGGTCAGGGATATTCCAATAACAGCCTGATTTCCAATTTAAGTGCCGCCTCGTTTATTTTTGTATTGGAGAACGGGAGTACCGCTTATACGTATACCGCGGGCTTTGGAAGATTGAATTTAAAGTATAAAGACCGCTATATTTTGAATCTGACCGGACGCAGAGACGGTAGCAGTCGTTTTGGTCCGGGTAAACAGTTTGCCAATTTTGGTGCGGTAGGTGCTGCCTGGATATTCTCTGAAGAAGATGTGATACAGGATAGCCCTTGGTGGAGTTTTGGTAAACTACGCGGTAGTTATGGGATTACCGGAAGTGACGCGATAGGCGATTATCAATTTCTAGATACCTATAGCATTACTACAAACCGGTATCAGGGTCTAACCGGAATCACCCCTACACGTCTGTTTAATGCAGATTTTGCCTGGGAGGAAAACAAAAAGTTAGAATTAGCTCTTGAATTGGGTTTTTTAAAGAATCGCATTTTACTGAATACGGCATACTTTAAAAACCGATCCGGGAATCAACTGGTGGGCATACCGCTGCCGGGAACCACGGGCTTTAGTTCGATTCTGGCCAACCTTGATGCCACGGTAGAAAACAGCGGATGGGAGTTTGAATTGAGTACTGTCAATTTTCAAAATGAAAAATTCAACTGGAGTACCTCTTTGAATATTTCGTTTTTAAGAAATGAGCTGGTTTCGTTTCCCGATCTGGAAGGTTCTACCTATGCCAATCAATATATGGTGGGAGAGCCACTAAACATCCGCAAAGTATATCAGTACACCGGCATTAACCCCGAAACCGGCATCTATGAATTTCAGGATTATGATGGGGATGGTAGCATCAGCTTTCCTAATGACCGCCAAGCGGTGCTGGATTTGAATCCGGATTTCTTTGGAGGGCTTAGCAACCAGGTGCAATGGGGGGCGTTCGAATTAAACTTCTTGCTGCAGTTTGCCAAACAGCAGGGTTCTAATTATTATGCCACCGGCTCAAGACCCGGTATCCGTTCAAATCAACCCGTAGCACTTCTCGACCGATGGCAAGAGCCGCAGGATGATGCTCCCTTTCAAAAGCTCACTGCGGGCGGAGACAGCGAGGCCGTTCGTGCTTTTTCCAATTACCGAAACAGCAGCGCCTCGGTTACCGATGCTTCCTATATACGGCTTAAAAATGCTTCTTTTTCCTATAATCTTCCGGAAAGGTTGCTTCAAGGTGTGGATGCGCGCATTTATGTTCAGGGACAAAACCTCCTGACTTTTACCCGATATGCGGGTTCAGACCCCGAAACCCAGCGTATAGACAACCTGCCGCCATTACGTTTTTTAACCCTTGGGTTACAGGCTAATTTTTAATTGATACTCTTATGAAACGAATACTAAAATCTATACAAGTGCATTCACTATTATATAAAAGCATGCTCTGTTTACTGGTATGCAGTATGTATGCCTGCGAACCCTTCTTAGAAACCGATCTGCCCAATACGCAGATTACAGCCGAGACCGTATTTGCCGATGAAAGCACCACCAACGCTACCCTACTCAACGTTTACGCCAATTTAAGAGAGGGTGGTTTGCTAACCGGAAAAGATATTGGCGTAGGAAATTTAACAGCCCATTATACCGATGAACTGGATTTATATTTGACCAGTCGCGCCAATGTCTTGGTGTTTTATGAGAACAATGTCTTACCCGAAACCCCTTTTCTTGAACAGCTTTGGGAAGATAGCTACAGCCAGATTTATGCTTTAAATGATATTATAGCGTACACTACAAATAACGATCAATTGTCGAAGGCGTTTGCCCTACAAATACAAGGTGAAGCTTATTTTCTACGCGCCTTAGTGCATCTATATCTACAGCAACTTTTTGGTGAAGTCCCATATGTGACCAGCACGAATTATGTTGAAAACACCAACATAGCCAAAAGCTCTGAAGAAGCGGTTTTTGAAAGGCTCATACACGATTTGCAAATGGCTAAAGACCTTTTACCTGAAGCATACCCTTCCGCAGAACGGGTACGGCCTAATCAGGCCGTTGCTACTGCATTACTAGCCAGAGTATATTTGTATTCAGGAGCTTGGCAGCAAGCTATAACGCAAGCAAGCCAAGTGATTGAAAATCCCCTATACCGGGTAGATCTTCCTTTGCGTGAGGTGTTTTTAAAAGATAGTCAGGCAACTCTTTTACAGTTCAGTCCAGGTGCTGAAGGTGCCAACACCTATGAAGCTGCAAACTATGTATTTGAATCTTTGCCTCCCCCTAGAACGGCTCTAACCTCAAGACTTATCACAAGTTTTGAGGAACAAGATCAGCGCTTGCAAGAGTGGATCGGAAAGGTTGGAACGGGCGAAACTGCCCAGTACTTTCCTTACAAGTATCAGGAAAACAGCAATACGGCCAATACCCTTGAGTGTAGCATAGTGTTACGTATAGGAGAACAGTATTTAATACGCGCTGAAGCACAGGCACGGCTGGGGCAATTGGAAGCTGCCGCAACCGATGTAAATGTCATACGCACACGTGCCGTTCTTCCCGAGGTAGCGGCCAATACGCAGGAGCAATTGCTCGCTGCTATTTTACAGGAGCGACGCCATGAATTGTTTACCGAATACGGGCATCGGTTTTTTGACCTCAAACGCTTTGATGCGGCTGATGCGGCTTTATCCTATAAAAATGGATGGGAGTCCTATAAGATCAGATTGCCACTTCCGGAAGCTGAGCTGGTACTCAATCCGAATTTACAACCTCAAAACACCGGATACTGATGCAATTTTTAAAAATCTTTTTACTACTGACTGTACTCGGTATTGGACCATATAGTATGGCTCAACAAAATCGCCAACTATCGCAGAATGATCTGAGCAAATGGTATAAATTCTCAAATTCGGGTCTGTCACCGGATGGTCATTGGGTTACGTATAACCGGCATTATAAAAAAGGGAACGATACGCTGGTTCTGGTACATACGGAAACCGAACACCGGCACGAAATCCCCAATGGGCAAAGCCTGCAGTTCTCCAATAACAGTAACTGGGCAAGCTTTAAAACCCCTGAAGAAGTGAATCTGATTAATCTGAAAAACGATTCGATCAAGACCTTTAACACCTATACCGATGCATCCTTTAGCGCCAGTGGCACCCATTTCCTTTTAAAAAACAAGAAGAAGCACCAAGGTCAATTCCTGCATCTCGAAAGCGGGAATTCCCTTAAGCTTACTAATTTAAAAGACGTCTATTTTAGCAAACTTACAGCTAATGCCGTTGTGGTGTTGCAAAGCGATCCGGGTGCCGAACTACAAGTTCTCAATCTGGACGGTTTTCAGGTAACACAAAAACTTAAGACTACGGGTACATTTAGGGCCATACATTGGAACCCAAATGGAAAATCCTTTACCGTGTTGCGGGAAGAGGAAAACAACAACAGTCTGCTTTATGTAGATTTAGAAACCGGTGTGTTCACTTTAAACGAGTATGAACTGGATGAATATAGTTTTTACAAAGGCAGCAGTGCTGATTTTGGGATATCCACAGATAACCGCCGCGTATTTTTTAAAGCAGTACCCCGTGTGGAAACTACAGCTGCACTAGATACCAGTCAACTGGCTAACGTACAAGTATGGAAGGCCAGTGCCCCCTGGACCGAAATTGAAAGCCCCAATTATGACTGGATTGAACATGGTGTTCGGTTAATGGTATGGAAGCCTCAAAAGCAGGAAGTATTGCCTGTAGAATCGAAAGAGCAGCCTTTTTCACTCCTTATTCCCAAACAGCGTTATGCTTTAACCTACAACACCTCTCAATACCTTCCCAGGTTCAAAACTGGGGAACTTATTATGGACCTTAATCTGCTTGATTTGGAAACAGGTCAACGCAGACGCATTGTAGACAGCCTGCCTTTTATAAAAAATAGTTTTTGTGGTTCGCCTGAAGGAAAGTATATCTGTTACTTTAAAAATAAACACTGGTGGATTTATGATATCAAAACGGAACAGCATCTTAACCTGACTCAGGGATGGGAAATCCCTGCGTATGATACCACCTATGACCGAAGCGGCATACCGCCTCCTTATGAAGTCCCCTATTTTACTAAAGGAGATGAAGCTATTTTACTATACGACCATTGGGACATCTGGAAAGTGAGCCCTAAAACCGGGGTACGCCATAAACTTACAGATGGAAGCGGCAGAAACCTACAGTTTCGTTTGACTAAGCGTCCTGTACGACAGGTAAGTGTATATGAAAAACTTAACTTTCAAACCCAGCAGGTTGCTCTTGACGAAAACCCCTTACTTAAAGTTAAAAACCTGAATACTTATGAAATGGGAATTAGCACCTTAAGCGAAACTCAGGACGAGATCTTTTTAAGCTATGATTCTTTAAAGCTTTATGATCTTCAAGCGGACAGCTCAGGTAGGCTGTGTATTTTTAAACAGGAATCTTCGGACCATCCTACCCGCTTAATGTACAGCAACCTGAATCAGAAATCGGTTAAAACTCTTGAACAAAGTAATCTGCACGAGCAGGATTACTATAAACCCCGGTCTGAACTCATTACCTATTGGCAGGGAGGTCATAAACTTCACGGGGCATTGCATTATCCCGTAAATTATGATCCATCAAGAAGCTACCCGATGATCGTAGATGTGTATGAGCTTAATTCGAGAAAGCTACACGATTATCATCTGCCCTCATTAACTTTTCAACGCGGCAGTATAGAGCCGATAGATTTAAATCTCAATGGATATTTTGTACTGCGCCCTGATATTCGCTATGAATTGAATGCCTTCGGAATTTCGGCGGTTAATTGTGTGGGAGCTGCCGTAGATAAAGCAATCGAAACCGCTTCAATCAACCCCAAAGCTGTAGGTTTAATGGGCGTATCGTATGGAGCCTCTGAAGCCGGTTTTATACTTACTCAAACCGATAGATATGCTACTGCTATCATCGGAAACCCGGTGACTGATTTAGTAAGCCATTATCTAGGGTATCTAAATTTCATTCTTGAGTCGGCCTACTTTCGGTTTGAAAATCATCAGTGGCGGTTTGATAAGGGTTTTTATGAGTTCCCGGAGGCCTATCTGGCTAATTCTACCGTGCATCAGGCCGCACAAATCAATACACCCTTGTTGACGTGGACAGGAATAAAAGACCCAAATATTGAATGGACGCAAAGCCGGGAATTGTATCAGGCTTTAAGACGATTGGAAAAGGAGCACGTGCTATTGGTATACCCTGAAGAAGGACATGGTATTAGTGCTAAAGTTGCCCGACAGGACCTGTATAACAGGCATCTGGAATGGTTCGACCACTATTTAAAAGGAATGCCAAAACAAGATTGGATGGATTAAGCATCATACTATCAATCAACGGCAAAAAGAAAGGGGCCAACCGGCCCCCTCTTTACTGATTAATTTTGCACCGGTCTAAAAAGCGGTACTGTACAATCACTAACGGGCGTTAATTTCCCTCTTGCAATCTGTTCCTCACCATTGATGATCAGGGTACACATGACTTCACCGTCTGTATCGCAACTTACCGGCGTGTCACAAGGTTGGTTATTCTCTACATAACCTGTTTGTGGAGCAAAGCTAGCTGCAGTATGTGCAGTACTCACGAAGGCTCCAAAAACACCCAGCCCCATTACCAGAGCTGGTAAAATCAGTTTTCTTTGTGCATTTTTCATAATATAAAAATTAAAGATTACTATTAATTGGCCTACTCGTTTACAGGTTTTCAGCTCTTAAAATCTCCTGATCCCGGCCGGAATATTTTAAAACTTAAAAGCATCAGCTTTTAAGGTGTATTTTATTAAATACGTATCGTAAATGGCGTAGAGTTGATCACCCTTTACCATAAAGTTTCTCAAGGAATGTCCCTTATAATCATAGAGGTAAAAACTAAGCACATAACTCTTATCCTGCAGATCATAAACGTCTATAATACTTGCTTCCTCAAGCATTTCTGCAGGTTCATATTGCCCTAAGCGGTCTGAACGTAAATAGAGATAATGTCCTGCAGTAGCGGCATTAAGATGCACTGCAATGGATTTAGGGCCAATTTTTAGTGTAGTACTGCTGGTTGCAATATCCAGCTGGGCCTGACTCAAAGTATCAATAGTTTTAGCGCTATGTTCGAGCTTAAGCATATTATTCATTACCAAATACTCATTACGGTAGTGATACACATAGATGAGTTTATCCTGGCTCTCATTATATCGCAGAAATCCATCTACATCAAAAATACCATCTACTTGTTTCTCTAATAGCTCCGGAGCTATATGAAATGCTACGGTATCTTTAAAACTCAGCAAGCCCAGCTCATGATCTCCTGTCTCTTTATTTGCAGTTAATACTGCGAAGGTGCTATTATGCAAAGGTTGTAGTTTATAAAAAGAATACTCCGTTTTTAAAATTCTGGATGGTCTCCACTTCCCGATCGTATCAGTAAAAATTACAGGGACACTTCCATCACTGAGGTAATACATTGTATCCAACACCCGAAATTGCAGCGACCTGAAGGAATACTGATCCATATCTTTAAGGTGTAATCTATGGTGTATGGTATCCTGTAGCTTAGTATCAGTTGCAATAATGTGTAAAGGCGCTGTGGTATTTCCCAAGTAAATACTATCGTTGGTGATTCCTGCAATATAATAGGAGTTATAGCCTAGGTTAATTTTCGCCTTAACTTTGGCCACATGCTGAGGATACCGACGTATAAAGGCATTGTTACGATGCATTTGCTCTTCCGAAGTCAAAAACAGGACAATTACCCATACAGCACTTCCCAAAACGCCTGCACAGAGTTTTAGTATTTCCGTTCGTTTCAACCCTGTAATAGGGCTTTTAGAATTTTGAGCAGCGAATAAGAACGCAGTTGCAGCCAAAAACAAACACACCCCATTAAAGATCAAATGCTCTGTCCATCCCAAGGCCTCCAGAATCCCACCACACGAGCAGGGTACAAAATCTGCATAATTAAGAATGATGATGATATAGGTGGTAAACGCCGTCATCAAACACAGACTTCCATATAAACCCACTTTTCTAGTTGTGGGAAGGAGCAGGAGCGCGCTTAGTATATATTCACTTAGTGGAACCAACCAAACCAAGATACCGGCATAGGCACTGAGTAAAGGGGACTGTCCCAACTGAATACCAAAATCATCAAACTCGAGCAGCTTTGCTGTTGCGGCATAGACCCACAGCAGGATAAAGAAGCTGATAACTCCCCTTAGGATCCCTTGTTTGTTAAAACTGCTTAGCGCCATGGTAAAAACTTTGTAGGTTAAAGTTCATCCATCTATTTTACAATGAGTTTGCTATGCAGGAGTATGAGTTATGTCTAAAGGATTTTTTGTAAGGATAGCTTTAAAACAGCTCGTTGCGATTTTTATAGTACGAAGGTTTATGACCGTAACGGGCTTTAAAAGCCTTTGAAAAATGACTGTAATTACGAAACCCGTGGTCTTGTGCGATTTGTTTTAAGCTGGTGGGCGTATTCTGGATTTTGAGCCGTGCAACTTCAAGGCGTTTCTCTAAATGAAACTTAAAGATAGTGTTGTGATACAGCAATCGGAACCCTCTTTTAAGCTTAAACTCATTGGTCGAAAATAGTTTTGCGAGCTCCGGCAAAGAGGGTAGGGGCTGGTCAAGATGTTCCAGTACGTATTGATGCACCTTTTTAATGGTGTTGAAGTCATATTGTAGTTGCTCGGTGTCCTTACGGGAAGTTGTTGCGGTAGGCTGTCCTTTTTGAGGTGGTGGTGCATCTTGCAGGCGCGCCGGCAATCCCCTAAAGAAAAAACAATAGCCTTCTGGCGTGTTGAGCAAATGCCAATATCCCCAGGCCTGTACGGTGCCCTTAGGGAGTTTGAACATCACTAAGGTTTTGACCGGAGGTCTACTGCTTTGCGTTTGCAAATGCAGGGGAAGGATCTCGTGCAAACTGGTAATGCATTCCGGGGTGAGTACCTTATGCAGGGATTTCCCCAGCAGGCGTTTGGAAGCTTGGGTAAGCATTTGAGCCAAGCGTTTATTGATCCCTTGAATTTTAAAACGCGCATTGACGACCAGTATCAGCGGATTGGCCATATCCTTCAATCCAAAGGCTTGTTTATTGATGAATAAATCGGCCAATTCTTCTGCGAGCATGTTGAGGTCTCCAGCGATTTCTTCGAGGTCATTTTGGGGTTGCTCGTGCAGGGGGATACGGTGCGCAAATTCTCCATTGGCGAGCTGTTGGATCATCTGCCGTAAGCTATCAAAGCTGTGACCGGGATTTGAGGATGTTTTCATACGTACTTTTTTAAATAGCGAAGCGCTTCCTGTTCGTGTGTAAATATGTTGGCGTTTCCTACAGGTTGATCAACCCTGATGAAAAAATAGATCACATGATTGCGGGTATCCGGTGGTATTACATACGCTACAGCACGAATAAGTACAGAACCTTGTACCGCCAGATAGCGTCGGGCTTCCAGATCGGGCTGGTTATACTGGCGCATATCACACAAAACGGGATAGGCTTGTTCCCGTTGTAAGCGTAGCCGGTCTGCCACGAGTTGTTTAGCCACGGAAAGATCGAATTGCGGAATCTGCTTGTACCTAAAAAAAAGGATATTCTCCCGCAGCTGCATTACAGCAAAGTTGGTTTCTAAGAAGTTCATTAATCCTGCTATTTGTGTTGAAAGTACTAATTATTCTTTAAAAGTGTGTTTTATAGGCTTGATATACAGGTGTTTTGAGGGTTATTCCCTGTGGTAGATACTTAAAACTTTGCTCTGCGGGATAAAATCTTTGCTTTGCGGGATTTTTTAAAGCGGCGTACGCGTGATAGCGCTAAAGGCTGCTTGCAATTAATTAGTTTAGTGGTGCTTAACTTGAATATCCACGTAATACGCAAGCTTATGGCGCAACTTAGACACAATCATTTTTTAGACACCGTAGATGCGGTTTTTAATCATGCGCGGGCGCAACACATCCTCCATTTACATGCCGATCCTGCTGGTTTTGACGGTAGATTTATTCAGATAGAAGGCCAACGCCTGAAGCATTTTGGAACCACCAGTTATCTGGGATTGGGGCTGGATGAGCGCATCAAAAAGGCTGCAATTTCAGCTATCGAAGCTTATGGTACACAGTTTCCGTTGTCAAAAACCTATATCGCGCATCCGCTGTATCAAGAATTGGAGACCCTACTGGAAGCCATGTACGGTCGCCCGGTGATCGTAACCAAAAATGCTACGCTGGCCCACATGGCAGCCCTACCGGTCCTGGTGGGAGATGCCGATACGGTGATTCTCGATCATCAGGTACACTGGAGCGTACAGGATGCAGCAAACCGACTCAAATTGCGAGGAGTTAAGGTGCTTTTGATACGACATAACCGTATGGATCTTCTCGAAGCGCGTTTACAAGAACTAGGGTCTACCTCACACAAGATATGGTATATGGCAGACGGGGTGTATTCTATGCACGGAGATTATGCGCCCCTGGAAGCTTTAAAACGCCTGGCTCATAAATACAAGCAGCTTCAGTTGTATTTTGATGATGTACACGGTATGAGCTGGGCGGGAAAACACGGTACCGGGGTAATCTACGATCACCTGCAGGAGCTATTGCCCCGTAGCGTTGTGATAGGCACGCTTAGCAAAACCTTTGGTGCTAACGGCGCTCTTATTATTTGTGGAGATCTTGATGCGCATCATAAGATCAAAACCTTTGGCGGACCGCTTACTTTTTCAGCACAATTAGATCCGGCTTCGGTAGGCGCGGCAATTGCCGCTGCACGCTTACATCTTACTTCAGAGTTGAACGACTGGCAACAGGATTTGCAAAAGCGGGTGGTTTGTTTTAATGCGCTGTTGAAGAAGTATAAACTTCCCCTCGTCGCAGTAACCGATGCTCCGGTATTTTTTCTGGCAACCGGAGTGCCGGAAACCGGATATCAGTTAACCCGCAGGTTGCTCGATCGCGGGTATTTTGTAAATATGGGCTTGTTCCCGGCAGTGCCTTCTAAAAATACAGGATTGCGTATTACGGTATCGCTTAAAAACACCTTAGAGGATATTCAAGGGCTTGCACGTTGTCTTCAAGAGGAATACCCCAGAGTGCTACAGGCTACCGGGAATGATTTTGACCAGCTAAGTGCGGCGTTTAAACAGCACTTTGAAGTGATGCCAATGCCCGATACCTCCTTAGCCAACCTAAGCCTGATCGTGGAAGAGACCATTGAAGCTGTTGACCAATCGTTATGGGATACACACTTTAAAGGTTTTGGTATTCTCGACTGGGAGGGCTGGCGTTTTGTAGAACAGGTGTTTGCGCAAGCTGCTCTGCCCGAACATCACTGGAAGTTTAAGTATCTGCAGATCAAGGATGCTCAAGGAGAACTGCTACTTTTAGCAGCCTTTACACAAAGCTTATGGAAAGAGGACGTGTTGGCGCCACTCCAGATTTCTGAAGCGATAGAAAAGAAGCGTATAAAGGATCCTTATTATTTATGCAGTGAGGTGCTTAGTTTAGGATCTTTATTTTCAGACGGCTTGCCTTTATACTTACAACACGAGCATCCTCAGGCAACTCAGGCACTAAATATGATGCTCAAGACCTTAGAAGACTATAGTGTAGCCCAGAACCTATCACAACTGGTGTTTCGGGATTTAGACTTGGGTCATGCATTAGATGCCTGGTTTAATCAAAAAGGCTTTATTCCTGTAGCTATGCCCGAAACGGCACTGGTAACTTCCTTAGACTGGAAGAATCAGGAAGCCTACTTAAATGACCTGAGTACACGCTCCCGAAAGCATTTTAAACGGGATATTTTACCCTTTCGAAATCTGGTGCACTGCAAAGTACAAGCACAGTTGAGTGATGTGCAATTGCAGTTGGCGTACGGGATGTATCAACAAGTAAAAGCACGTAATCTTGCTTTGAATACCTTTACTTACCCCTACAGGCTTTTTGAAGCGATGAATACCGCTGATCAGTGGGAGTTTCTAGTCCTGTATGCACGGGAAGGGGAGCAGTTCCTAGGCGTGTTGTTTTGTTATCGTAACGGAACAACCTATGTCCCAAGTCTTATTGGGATGGAGTACACACACGCAGCTACCTACAAAACCTATCGCCAACTTTTATACGAAAGCCTGCTCAGAGCCCGTCAACTGCATTGCACTCAGGTGGATTGGGGTATCAGTGCCAATTTTGAAAAGCGCAAGCTGGGAGCGCAGCTCTTACCTAAACAAGCCTATATGCGCAGGGATGGCAATTTTATGATGGATTATATCGAAGCGCAACACCAACTAAAAACCTAATACTTATGAAAGAAGCGGAAGCACGGGTAGCTGCTTTTACCCGGGAATTACAGGTCTTACAAGAAGCACAAGCCACGCCTTTAAAACGTGCTCTGGAGGCCATTGCAGTCTGTAACAAAACCTTGTCGTCCCTCCAGCATTGGGTAGATACGCATGATTTTGAAAGCATACCCTCTGAGATCTATTTCTTCAAGTCGTTGAAGTCAGAACCCATGAGTCATCTTATTTATTATACCGAAGTACGTACCTGTGAACTGCAGAAACCCAAGGCGGGAAAACACTATCAAGTAAGTTTTCTACAAAAAGAGCTTAAAAAGCTCAACAAGTTCTTTTACAGGAATGCTGATTTTGTACATTATATGGAGTTGGGACATACGTATCTGGATCATCAGTATTTTTCACGTACCCAAAATCCGGAGTATCCCGTTAATCCACTGGTGCATTACTACCAGTTTCCTGAATTCACCACCTCACATGATATGCTCTGGGCCAAAGTTAAAGCCATGAACCGATACATTCATTATATACGGGAACAATTGGAGGCTTTACAACCGGGGCAGAATTTTAAATGGAAACAGGATAAGCACAAAGTATTGGTTTGGACGGGCTCTAAAACCGCTTTGGTAGAACTTATCTATGCCTTGTATTCAGATCAGGTCATCAATCACGGCGCACTCGACCTTAAGCAGTTGACCTCAGGATTTGAAGATTTTTTCAATATCAAATTGCAGCACCCGTATAAAACCTATACCGAACTGAAAGAACGCAAAGGCAGCAGGACCAAGTTTTTAAACGAACTCATTCTTAAACTGGAACAAAAAATGCTGGCCGAAGATGCTTAGCGCGTTTTGAAAAATCGCTTAACCACCGACTTTTAAAAAAGCTTTTCGACTGCGTTTGTAGTGACATTAGGTGGTGTATTTCTATCTTAGAACGTTAAGCCGCTAACTAACTAATCTTAGTCTCGACAACTATTCGGATTGTTTCAGCATCGTATCACAAGGATCCAAAAAAGAATAGAACAAAGCTCCCCTCCTTTTAAAGGAGGGGAAAGCCCGCGCAGCAGGGCAGGGGTGGTTCTAGTATATTTACGGCAACACCACCCCGTAAGCTGCGCACTGCGTGCGCCTTGCTGCCACCCCTCCTCAACGAGGAGGGGAACTGATAGCGTTACATAAGGTATGGTTTTCCATTCCAAAACACGCGATACAATTCCTAACCTTCATTGGGATGGGCAGTGCGAGAATCTCCTTATTTTATGATTTTGTATTTCAAGTAGGTGACTGCCGACTGACCGCTGCTACTGCTAATTAATAAAAAACTTCT